>Ga0222713_10004422_pt1 | contig 14091 bp, 9 predicted proteins | sample C33_649DmetaG_FD_165061 | JGI IMG/M metagenome (GOLD analysis project Ga0222713, IMG submission 165061) | Estuarine water microbial communities from San Francisco Bay, California, United States - C33_649D | ecosystem: Environmental > Aquatic > Marine > Unclassified | place: USA: California...
TGGGTGAACCGGAAATACTAAGGGCATATTCTGAGTATTATTAAGGATTTCATCCATCAGCTCCTTTAGCTTAGAAGCTTCATCAACATTTGCTGGACGGTGAAGAGTCATCATAAAATAGCCTTTTTCACTAAGTTCAAGTTCTTCCCAAATAGATGGTTTAATAAATCTTGGTCTGTTCGAAAGAAGAGTATCAATCATACAGTTTCCAACGAAGAAGATTTGATCATCTCCATATCCTGATGCCTTAAGATTTGCATTAGCTACATCAGAAGTCGTAAAGAAATAGTTTGTGATTGCATCAGTAACCAATCGATTGATTTCTTCTGGCATCGACCAATCATTAGAACGAATACCCGCTTCTACGTGAGCAACCTTAATGTGGAGTTTTTGAGCAGTGATAGCACAAGCCATAGTCGAGGTAACATCTCCTACCACAAGAACTATATCCGTTGGATTCTTCATAAGGTACTCTTCAAAACGAATCATAATTGCTCCTGTCTGTTCGGCCTGCGTGCCTCCTCCTGCACTTAAATTTGCATCTGGCTCAGGTATGTTCAATTGCTTAAAAAAGTCACCTGACATCTTCTTATCATAATGCTGACCGGTGTGCACAAGTGAGTAATCGATGTCAACCCCCTCTGCTTTCCTTTTTTTGATTTCATGAATAATTGGAGCGACTTTCATGAAATTTGGACGAGCTCCTGCGATGATGGTAATATGGTTCATTAGTCAGTTGTTATCGTTTCTAATACTTGTAAAGCTATTTGCTTTCTGTCAAATGCCTCTGCGAGTTCTTGACAGCCTTTTTGATAGTCTTTATATGACTGTTCATTCAGAATGGCGTGGCATTGCGCTATGAACTCATCTTCGTTTTCAGGTTCAAAGCAGGTGCCCGCATTAAAGGATTCGATAATTCCTTTGGTTTCACCTTCTAACCCGAGCAATATTGGCTTTTGTAATGCTGCCGCTTCAAAAATCTTACTTGGGATAACCGTTTTGAACGTATCACTTTTCTTCAAGTTGACTAAGGCAACATCCATCAGCGACAAGTATCGAACTACTTCATGCTTGGGCACAAATGGCATAAATGTTACGTTTTCCAATTTCTGTTCTTTTGCCTCATTAAGGAGGTTCTTCTTTTCAGCCCCTTCACCAATGAAGAGAAAGTGAGCTTGAGGTAAACTCTTTTGAAGTTTAGGAAGGCTATTCAAAATAAACGAAAGGCCGTGTGCCATGCCGTGAGTGCCTATATAAGCGAATACTTTCTTTTCTTCAAACTGCGGATTAGCTTCCATTAGTTCTTTGTCTTTTGGCCGAGGCTCAAATAGATCCAGTATGACACCATTCTTATGCACAGCAATCTTTGACACTTCTATTCCTCGAGCAGAGATTTTTCTTTTAAACGTATCAGTAACCACAATAATCTTCTTGGCCGATTTATACAACCTCAGCTCTAACCATTCCAAGAACTTGTAGATTCGGCCTTCGTTCATAGCCCCTACCGCGGCAATAGATTCTGGCCACAAATCCCGGACCTCCATAATCCATGGTCTAAACTTGAAGAATGAAAGCCATCTTCCGGAAACCGCACTAAAGAACTGTGGAGATGTGGCTACGATAATATCGGTTCTAACCCAAAGCCCCACAAAGAAGGCCATGAAAGCGAAAGAAATGTAATCTAATATTCGTTTAAGGAATCCTTCATTTGCGGTAATATAAGTCCATACACGGATAACTCTGATTCCGTCTTTTTCTTCATGACTAATCAGCTTGTTTTTAAATCCTTCATAAACCTTCCCATAAGGAAAGTTGGGAGCACATGTAATAACCGTGACTTCGTATCCTTTACTTACCCATTCACGTGTGTGCTCGTAGGTTCTAGTTGCTGGTGCATTAACTTCAGGTGGAAAGTTGTCGGAAATAAAGAGTATTCGCTTAATTGGCTTCACGAATCTGGATTGTTATTTGATTAAAAACGGAATAAGTAATAACCGTCGCTTCTTGGAGTATATTGTATCCTTTGGCGTAGCAATATTGATCTATTCCAATGATTGAAGAGGTATTATCTTCACTTTGAAAAATCAATTCTAATTGATTATTGATCAAAAAAGTACCTTCTTTTTTTTGTATTAAGTATACATCGGGGTGTAAATGCAAGAAGCCTATACCGTAATTACCACTTGAATTCGATTGGTGGTTCAATTGATCTTTTATGATTATTACGCTCGATACCGAACTATCGAAGGATCGAGAAGTAAGAATACTAAAGCCATCATGTGTTGCGGTTACCTTTTTTTTATCATCTAAACCAATTTTAACATTAGCTCTTCTACCAACTCTAAATCCCGACCAAACGTCACTTGAATTGTTGCCTAAAACAATACAATTATGGCTATTGGTAGATCTTTCCTTTTGTCGCCTATTGTTTTTCTCATAAGTACTCACTCCGGTATCAACTATAATAGGTGCCCCGTTGTAGAACAATTCAAAACTCAACTCATCTGAATGCGCGTGCCCTGGCTGATATGAAGGTCCAATAGAGCCCACATTTGCAAAAAGACTGAAACTTCCTGAAATTAAATTACGGTACCCCGAATCCTTCATGTTATTTGAACTTGACGGATAATCTTCACTCAATATCATTTTAGAATATTTAAGGATTTCAGGAACAGTCAATGCAACGCCATATGCACTGTCCTGCATCATTGGAATTCTATCGAGATTTTTCCAATTCATTGCGAAACCCGTCATCTTAATAGCATATGACTTCAAAACGGACTTTAAATCATCACCTATAGCCATGGCGAAATTTAAACTATCTAATAATCTCTCTAAAATAATTAGATGGTACATAGGACTTCGCTCGTAATGCATACCATCGCTCAAAATCTGCTCTTCTAATTCTCGAATAAGAAGCTTCTTCCCTTTCCTTTTGATTTCCTTTTGGTTAGTGATAATACCTCCTATATAAAGTGCGAATGCATTCTCTAGTAGGTGATTCGCTTGAAGATGAAACTCCAATCTGGAACTGAGGAATTTAAGGTCTGATACAAGTTCACTATATAGCCAGCCTTCCCTAATTGCCCACTTTGAAACAAACTTTGCTGTATTAATTATTCTTAATGAGGTTGGATAAGGATGCAAAATTATGGGATTCTTCTCTGCTGGAGTAGAATAAAAACGATTGAGAGTATCAATACCTTGCTCCTTTGATAAATCAGGCTGATGTAACCAATCAAAGTAATTCAGATTGTACGCCCAAAGCATTCCATAATCCCCAAAAGACCAATCTAGCGAATCCTCAAAAAACGATTTCTCAATATTCAAAAAGCTAAAGCACCATGATTCATCGTTGATCCAAAGTGATATATTCTTATCTGGAAAATCAACCAACGGTATTTGAACGAAGGTCCCTTCCCATGAATTAATTATTCTCTGAGGTTTATTGAGCCTATATATGATCTGATAATATACCTGCACCAATTTTAAGTACTTAACGGTAAAGAAAAGTCTGATTAGGTTATTCAAAATGAGGTGTTTAGAACGACAATAAAATATTGTATTAAGCCGTGGCTCTATAGGAAAAAAACCAATATGGGTAGTGCTCCGCCTTGAAAAGTCCTATCAATGTTACTCCGACATAGTCCGCTTGGTCTTTGCGAAGCATCTCTAACTCTTCATATCTTCTCTAGGTGTAGACAAGCTACGTTATCGTCTAAAACACTCCGGAATGTGTACTTTTGTCTCCTAATTTTCGCCGCGATTACACATCTCCAACTATAACAATACCACGATGGTAAAATCACTACAACAATTCATGTTTCGTGTTCAATAACCACCTGTCTTCACGGAAGAATAGAGTATCGTTGACATACAAATTTAACTCCTCTTCGGTCGTGCCCTTTTAAGTTTATAATACAACATCTCCCTTTGCGATACATGCTGCCGCGTAGTTTTGAGTAGAGAGGCAGTTACAAGAAAACCAAGTTACACAAGAACATAATACAACTAAGGTCTCAATTAATATCGACGTTTAGTAGCAAACGGCTCAAAAAAGTGATGCGCGCACCGACAATTGGTTTGCTGGCGCCGTGATCTTAAACGAAGATTTGGCATATCTGAGTCGGGTAATTTGATTTATTTACAAAACAATTCAGCCAATAACCTATCTTAACCTTGAGTGATATAAGATGTGTTTTAGTCGACACCGTTTTTTCAAACTAGTAATTATTTCAATACCCTGCTCAAAATGAAACTGGTTTTTTAAAAGCATCTTAAAATTTGAAATTCCTTGATTAAAAACAAACATTACGCTGTTTTTACATATAAATCTTCAGGGTTGATCAGCACAACAAACATTATAGTCAATCCATTTTGACAGAAACAACAAGTTGTATATTTTATATGTGTTGTTTTCTTGTTTTGAAAAATGGCGCATAACAATATCGCGGCAAACATGCCATTCGATGTACTGCGAAATTTTACCTAACTCTAATATTCTCAGGATTTCATTTTGGCCTATATCTCGAATCATTCCATCTAATGGTGGGTTAAAACCCGCCTTTTTTCTTCTAAAATATTTCCTATCTAAAGAAGCAAATAACACTTTTCTTAACGCCGATTTCAATTCAAAACCACGAATTAAATCCCTTTCCCGCGCGCTCTTGGCCCACAGCAATGTCTCTTGCGTAACTAATGGAACGCGCATCTCAACACTCGAAATCATTGAGGATTTATCCGCAACAATAAAATTATGCGACAGAAAGCCTTTTAAGTCAACGTTAATCGCCGTCTTTAGACTAGAACTACTTTGAGAAGCACTCCATAGTTGCCTTTTTAGGTTCGCTAAATAATCACGCGAATCCTGCCCAAGCATAAGATCCAATTCGCCAGCCTCAAATGGACCAATCAAAGAAAAGTAAGTGTCGTAATCGTTCTTGGCCTTTATAGCACTAATTAAACGACCAGATTTTTTGCTCTTAATATTAGTTAGTATTGGCAAAAACAACCGCAACAAAAATCGAAATCTTTTAACAATCTTAAATGCTAAATAACGCGGATAACCACCAAAAACCTCATCCGCTCCCATCCCCGAATGAACCACTTTAAAATTCTTTTTTGATGCAAAACCTGACAATTTACCGGAAGCTACGAAGGTGTAATCTGAAATAAGTTCTTCAACACCCTTTACAATATAATCGATATCTGAAAGTAAGTTATCAGCACAACTATCATTCTCAAATTCTAAATATGGAATATTTTGATCCTTTAAAATCCACTTTGCATAATAAGAATCACTTGTAAACCCTGATTTGTTTGTGATGTTTCTATCTGTGCTCCATAGTATTGGTATTATATGCGACGTGTTCATATTGCAGAGAAGAATACTTGAGTCAACACCACCGCTGAAAAACAAGGCCTGTCTTACATCGGCTCTCTCGTGCATTTTAATACTATTTTGTATTACGTGTTTTAATTCAGTAGGTTGAGCTGGTTTCGCAATAATAATCTTCTCAATTCGGGTCTGTTTTTCAAATGTTCGATCTATTCTAATTTGCCCGGGTTCTATTTTTATTATATTTTGAAAACCCGTTCGAGGCTCATGGAGATAACCAAATTGCATATATTCTGCTACGTCATTAGGATCAACTATTACCGGGTACCCTAAAGCTCTCATTGCTTTGATTTCAGAGGCGATTATAAAACCGTCATTTTTCAGAGGTAAAAAATATAATGGTTTAATACCCAGACTGTCCCTAGTGGTTAACAACTCACCGGTTTTACTGTTGTAAAAGCTTAATGCAAACATGCCTATCAGCTCAGATAAAATTTTTATCCCACAATACTTAAGTAGGTACCACAACACTTCAGTATCCGAGGATGTGCGCATTACGAAATCACCTAGATATTTTTGCTGAAGTTCCAGGTAATTATATATCTCGCCATTATAAACTAAAAAGTTTTCATGGTCAATGGTAAATGGCTGGTCTGATCTTTTATCCACATCAATAATAGATAATCTAACATGGCCAAGAACCAACTGCCTGTCATTTTCGTAGGTAAATGTTTTTGAACCCTGCGAATTAGGCCCTCTATGTCTTATTGACTCAAGACCAGAATAGAAATCTATTGGATCCGCACCATTGAAGACAAGTATCCCACACATTTTAAAGAGATAATTTAATTTTTGATGCCACAATCAAGTCGCTTACTTGACTGCTTTGTTTTGGAAGTCTTTCCCAATTCCAATGGTAAAAGAGCCTAAATAAATACTTTAATGCTTTTGGAAATCGCTCAAAGCCCTTGTTTAAATAATAGTAGTATTCATAACCATAACTATTTAAAACATCCAAGATTGCTCTAGATTCATCTAAACTATTTGACTCAAATGCAATTATTGGGGAGTTTTCCTTTAATATAATTTTCATGCCCTTCAATGCATTTGCTTCGAATCCTTCGATATCTATCTTTACAAAGTCCAGGTCTCTTAAATCAGACAACAGTGTGTCTAAAGAAACTACATTTACCACCTCGGTTGTTTTCGCATTTACAGGATTACTAAGCAGTTTGTTCGAGCCTAAATTATCCCCTTGAACTAAACTCATATACCCTTTACTAGTAATCTCTCCAGCCGCAATGTTGTGAACAACCACATTCTTTACACTATTTAAACGCAGATTTAATTGAAGGATGTTCGAAGTAAATTCTGAAGCTTCTATCGCGATAACGTGTTGGAACAAATCCGCCAAATCAATCGTGTGGTTTCCTATGTTCGCTCCAATATCAAGGAACGTTCTTCTTAAACCATTTTTTAAACAAACCGATCGAATAAACTCTAGTTGGTTTTTTTCATATACACCATCTAATAAAATTCTCATGGATATATGATCTCCTATCGTTCCAATCATTGGGTGTTTTTTTCGACTAGCATAAAACCTCTTTAATAATCTAGCCAAGGTTTCCACTGTATAATATCTAAAGTTCATATTTAAAATTCTTTACTAAAACCACCGAGCACAATAAACTCAAAGTAATTGCAGTAATCATAATTGAGATAATGTTTTCCTCTGTCAAACTAACCACTAAAAAAAGCGATATTAATACAAATAGCTCTAAAAGCCCCGCTAACACATTGTACAAAACACGACTATTAGCAATGTTTACCGGAATAAACAACCTAGAAAAAGTACCTAAACACAACATATAGAATATGGATACCCTAGTATCCAACTCAGGAATAAATAGAAATAATAAAGAAATAAAAGATAAAACAATCGAGACAAATACGGCTCGCCGAAAATAATTTGTCAAAACCACAGCTCCCCTATTCCTCCGGATAAATGACACTATTTTTGCCCCATACATATTTGCCGGAAAAAAGGTAGCCATATAAAAAAAGAGATACAAGGTTAACTCTTTGTTTAAGCTCGTTTCTATTCCTTTGAAAGAAACAACCGAATTTAATACGAACGGAATTGCAACACAGACCGCCTGAGAAAACACTCCTTCCATAATATCCCTCAATGCAGAAGGTGTAATCTTATACTCACCAAGATCACTCATAAAAAACCGTCGTATCCATTTTGAACAAAACGGAGAAACTAGAAGCACTAAACTATAAGATAATTCAATATTGTGAATTAATCCACAAAACCACAGTAAAAAACCCAACAGCAATAATAAGTTTTGTGTTAAAAACACCTTGTAAAACGCATTAGACAAGGTCAGTCTTAAATACATATTTCTCTCGATTTGAAAAAGTGTTAAACTCAAAGCACATAAAGATATCAAAACTAAAGCTTTATATATAAACATTAATACAGCACACAACACAAACGCGGTGTAAAATTGTAATTTCAGAGCACCTACTATAAAATCCTTTCGGTCAACTTTAAACAACATCTGACTAAACCCAAAAGCAAGAACTATCACTATAAAGTCTAGAAAGTATTTAAAGTCTACATACTTAATTAGATCTAAGTCAGTCCCGAAAAAATATACTAGAAAATATGGACCATAAGACAGTGCAAATGGAAAAATTATGTTAAGCTGCTGTTTTGCCAACATTCTTATCTCCAGACAATTGCCTTATTTGACTTAAAAAAAACAACAATATCAACAATTTAATATCGTGAAAAATTGGGTCAAGGGAAGCTGCTACCAATATAACAAAAATTATTAAAAAATTATATTTTATTTCTTTTTTCTGCTTTATACTCAAAAGATACCTCCTCGTAAAAAAAAAAGCCGACAACACAAGACTCAAGATGCCATATCTAAAAGCATTTAATGTGATACTGCTGTCTGGATACCTTAAGCTATGGTGTCGAATTGGTATAACAATGTTATCAGCACAAATCTTAGATGGCCCAAAACCAAGGATAAAATTAACTGGGTTTTTAAAAACAACTTTAAACGCCTCTCTCCGTAGGATTAGTCTATTATCAAGACTCGAGGCGTCTACTTTTGTTATACTATCACTTCGGAAGAGCAGTTTAATCTTTTCAGGGTGTTTGTTTACAGCATAACTCGAACCCAACAAAAGCATAACAAATAATACTATTTTTAAACGACTTGAAAGCAACACAAACGAAACGATAGTTATTACTATCCCAATTCTACTAAAACTCATAACACTATTAAAGGCTGACAAAACAACAAAAAAAGGGAGCCAAGTGTTTCGAGTGATTAATTTTAATTCACTTCTAACTCTTGAAAAAACAATAATGGAAAAAGCGGAGAATAAAGCTAATTTTCCAGGTTGTCCATTCAACCCCACCGCCCTTAAACTTATGTAATCCAAATCAAAGTTTGGCGTTTCGGCCAAAAACATAGAAAGATCAAAAATTCGATATGTCGTAATAATTATTACTATCGAATTTACCACAGTATAAACGCCTAAAATCCAAAAAATAATCAAGGCAGCCCTGTGGAAGTGATAAACTGGTTTTACCGAAGAAACTATTAAAAAGAGAAAGAACAATAAATCACTAAAATCATTAAAAACAAGGGGCTTGTTGTTAAGTATAGACACAATGCAGCTGAGAACAAATAGGACTAGCCATAACCCTTGTAAAAGAATATCTGGTTTGTTGAATACAAGATTTTTATTCAAAAACAAAAAACAAAAAACCAACACTATCACACAATTTATTATCGTGTACCACCCTAATGTCCCCATATAGGGGAGAAACAGGCTAAACCCAAGTAATATTAAATTCCAAGATTTCAACTCAAATAACCGACAGGTGGTTCTTCTTTTCCCGCTTCAAACATGTATCTCAATATTTCTTTGTGCCTTTGCAAAATAACGCCTGGTGTGTGGTGTTTATTGAAGGTTTTAATGCATTCTATTCGCATCCGCTCGTGATTTATGTCCCGGTAATACCGATCAATAGCTTTCTTAAGTCCTTGAGGTGTGTTGACCGAGGTGACCAAACCGTTAACCCCATCTTTGACAATTTCTGTTATAGCCTGCCAATCGTAACAAATCACAGGCAACCCAACAGAGAACGCCTCGATTACCACACCCGCATGACTTTCTCCTTCATATAAACTCGGAAATATTAGTGCATCATATTCGTCAAATAAATTTGCTGTTTCACCTAACGGAACCAAACCTTTGTAATCAACATTGTCCATGTTTGCGAGGTCCTGTTCGGTCACATCCCAGTGAAGAGGGCCCACAAAGTGATAATCTATGTCCGGGGTCATCCTTGCAACCTCCATAATGTCCATAACCCCTTTTGCCAATTTCATCTGGCCAACAAAAATTAGTCTCTTTAAACTTGGTTTGGACGTCCTTATGGCTCTCGTCGGTACAGGTCTAAAATTTGACACTTGAAATACCTTAAAACCATTGCTCGAAAATGCCCGAAGATTTGAGTTTGTTTCCGTAAGGATGAAAATTTTTTTACTTCCATAAGGAATTTTATTGTTTTTAAACGATATCAAATGGGCGTCTCCACCAAAAAACCTTATACAAACTTTCTTTTTTAACACAACAAACAAGAGCGACAAATAATAAGAATACCAAAAGCTATTACATGAAACATTTTGAATAACAACATCGCTTTTGTAGGTTTTTTTAATTAACCCGCTTCCCAGCAAACTATAAAGAGCTTTGCCTGTGTCTATTTTTGTGACTTCCCATTCACCGCTGTTACTTCTTAAGGTTTCATAAAGCAAATCAACCAAAATGGTTGTACCCCCAATCTTACCGGGAAAAGTTCCAATTATTAGGATGTTAGTTTTTTTCACAATTTGAAGTCTGATATGTGATCGCCAAGAAAACCTTTTACATCGTATATTAAACTTTTTTTGTCACGTAAAGATGGATAATCAATTTTTTTGAAGACAGCATGATTAACCGCCAAAATTATTACAGAATATTTTTTTACAAACACCTCGTTTTCATTACATAAATACATTTTGTACTCTTTTAATACTTCCTCTTTTTTTGCCCAAGGATCATATAAGGAGACATTGAGGCCAAAATCAATTAAATCATTATAAATATCAACAACTCTCGTATTTCTAATATCGGGACAATTCTCTTTAAAGGTAAACCCTAATATAAGCGCTGATGCACCCTTAACAGAAATGTCTCTTTGAACCATCTTTTTTACAATTTCTGATGCTACAAATGACCCCATTGAGTCATTAATGCGTCTACCCGCAAGGATGATTTCTGGATAATATCCAGTCTCTTCTGCTTTTTGAGCCAAATAATAAGGGTCTACTCCTATACAATGACCCCCGACCAGCCCTGGTTTGAATGGCAAAAAATTCCATTTAGTACCTGCCGCTTCCAATACCGAATGAGTGTCGATATTTAACTTGTTAAAAATCTTCGCTAGTTCATTAACAAAGGCAATGTTTATGTCTCGTTGACTATTCTCAATCACCTTTGCTGCTTCGGCTATCTTAATAGTTGGAGCTAAATGTGTTCCTGCAGTAATCACTGACTTATACAATTCATCAATGACGTGGGCGGCTTGTGGGGTAGACCCAGAAGTCACCTTTAAAATCTTAGATACGGTACGCTCCTTGTCTCCGGGGTTAATGCGTTCAGGAGAATAGCCAACATAAAAATCCTCGTTGAGTTTTAAACCCGAAACTTCCTCAAGAACAGGAACACACTCGTCTTCTGTTACACCTGGATAAACCGTGCTTTCGTAAATCACATAATCTCCTTTTTTTAAAACACCTCCAACAATCTCAGAGGCTTTAATTAGCGGAGTAAGCACTGGGCGTTTGTTTTTGTCTGTTGGAGTAGGAACAGTAACCACATAAAAGTTGGAAAATACTATATCACCTGCTGCTGTAGTACAAAACAACCCTTTGCCGCTTTTCTCTATTGAGATTAAATCTGAAGTTAACACTTTCTTTAAATCCTCTTTTTCCACTTCAAGTGTGTGATCAAAGCCGCTCATGAGTTCGCTTATGCGAGCGTTGTTAATATCAAAACCCACTGTTGGGTACTGTTTCGCAAACTCTACCGCTAGTGGCAAACCCACGTATCCTAAACCGATAACTGCTATTTTTTTTTCCATATATTTAATGTGACTCTGGGGTGTTTGGTGCTTGTTTTTTTGTTTGCTGTGATGGTTGCTTGTAACTCGGCGATCAATTGTCACCCATCATTTCCCTAAAAGCGCCTCGCCCAACGATCCATAGCGATATTAAGAAACCCGCCAGAATTCCTCCAAAAAATAAGCCCTTCAATTCGCTGGCTTTCTTTTTTTCTATGGGAAATTTTGGCAGGTCCACAAGCTCAAACAATGGTGTTTGTTGGGCCATGATTGTCTTTTGAAGCTCAGCGTTTTTAACAAGTTCTGCATGCATGGTGCCTAATATTTGGGTTTGAAGTTGGTTTCTGACTTGTGACACCTTTGGTGTGTTTCTTATGTATAGTGTCCCTCGGTCTAGTTCTTGTGCCCCACCCACCATGGATTTTGCCATCTCTACCTCTACACTATCAATTTTTTGATTCAAAACAGCTATGGCTTCTTCGCTTCTTCTAAGTTTAATGTTTTTGTAGAGTTGTGTGGCTTGGTCAACCAAACCTTCAACAAACAACTTGGAGATGGTGTCGTTTTGAGAAGTAAAGGAAACATCTACAAACGACAACTCGTCATCTTTCATAGAAATACTCAACCTGTTGTTTTCAAGTAAGTGGTTATGATACACCCCCAAAAAAGAATCACCCAAAAAGAAGCGGTTCGTATCTAGAAACCAAACATCGTGTCGTCGGTCCTCGTTGGTTTCGCTGTGGTTGAATTCGTGAGTAATGATGTGGTTAACCAATAAATCTTCTTTACCACCAACCACAACTTCTTGCATTAAGGTGTTTTCGACCAAGGTTCGGCTTTTCATCAACTCCAACAAGTTTTCACCTTGAAAGGCCCCCTCACCACCGTCTCCTAGGTTGAACCCAAACTGCGACGCTATGCCACTTAGGTTTGACCTTGTGGTTTGACCTTCTGAAAAAGCAAATGTCAACTTGGCGGTATATTCAACCGGGCTAAAATAAGCATTACAAAAACCAATCCCGCCACCCAGTAGGCTTGCAATAAGAATCAGGTACCACTTGCTTTTGAGGGTTTTGTATTGTGCCCGTACCCACAACACAATATCACGCAAGGAAATTTCGTCGTCTCTTTCTTCCATATTATCTAGTGAACATAACCCAAAGGGTGGCAACCGCGGTGAGTTTGGTTGTGATGTTTGAAATGACCGTCTCCCAATCAACCGGCTCGTTTTTGGTTTTGGCCTCTTTCTCTTGTTTGATGTCTTTGCCAACCACAACAACCTCTGAGCCTGGTTTTACTTTTGGTGTTATAAAAAACAAATAATAGTTGTGTGTTCTATGCATACGTCCGTTTTGTTCCACCACATAGGTCTTAGAGCGCCAGGCGCGCTGTCCGTAGCCGTTGCCAAACTGGCGCACATAGTACCCGGCTCGTTTACCTGCCACATAGGGGGTGTTCAATGAGTTGGTGTTTGCTTCGGTGTTTTCGTTGTACTTCAAGGCAGAACCATAGAGGGTCACATAGTCTTGACCCGTTGGTATACTCAACACATCTCCAGCCTCAAGCTTATAGTTGTACTCAGAGCGTTTGTTTTTGAGGGCTTTGGGTAAATCGAACACAAACCACTCTCCTGCTGCTTCGGGGCGGTCAAAACGCGCCCCTTCGGCGAAGGCATAGGGTGTTAAGCCTCCTGCTTGATTGATAATGTCTTGTACCCGTGTGTTTTTGTTCAACAACACATAGGTACCGGGATATTTAACCTCTCCCAAAACTTGAACGGTTTTTTGGCTTTCGTAATTGGGCACCTTTCTCACCGAAACAATGTCATGGGGAAACAGTGGGGTGCTCCAAGCAGCGTTGTTCTCGGTGGGGTTCTTATTTACCGATAGTAAAAGAATTTCTGTTTTGTATTCTTCGCCGGGTTGGTAGCTGGGTGTAAACAGGTTGCTACGAGCAATTTCTACTCGCTCGATTTCAGCACCGATGGCTAGACCCCCAGACAAGACCACCAAATCACCCAGGGTCATGCCCTCTTTAAAATCAAAAGCACCCGGCTCTCGTACTTCGCCATTGATGGAAACCTGGAATTTGTCAGTGTATTGGTCTTGTGCAAACAAGAGCAACTGGTCACGTCTTTGAAGTGTGTAGTTGGGCTCAAGCGTGCCGATGTCTATGGGTAAATACGATACTGTACTGTCTTCAAATCGGCGAACCAAAAAGGCACGTGCCGAGAAAATCTCAGGTTTTAACCCGCCGGCCTTGGTGATCAAGTCTCCCACCTTGTCACCTGCTTCAATGGCGTATTGCCCTGGAAAATAAACTGGTCCCAAAATGCTTACTTGGTTTTCGGCTTCGCTCAGGTTCTCCTGAACAAATACCCTATCTCCATTTTGAAACAAGAGTTTAGTGTTGGTTCTTCTCAAGCTATCGTAGTTGTAGGTATAAACCCGTTGAGATTTGTTTTCATACCGTTGTACAAAAACGATGGGCAAATACGCGTTTGCCCCAGGGCCACCCGCATATTGCAGCAATTCTGCCATTCCTTCGCCGGAGT
>Ga0222713_10004425_pt1 | contig 14090 bp, 14 predicted proteins | sample C33_649DmetaG_FD_165061 | JGI IMG/M metagenome (GOLD analysis project Ga0222713, IMG submission 165061) | Estuarine water microbial communities from San Francisco Bay, California, United States - C33_649D | ecosystem: Environmental > Aquatic > Marine > Unclassified | place: USA: California...
CAAGCGATGAAAGGTCGTACGCTTTGCCGTCTGCTTCGCCACGCTCGAGTTCTTCAACGATGGGACGGGCGAAAGCGTCACCGACTATTGATAACTGATTCACTCGTTCGCGCTCGACGAGTCGCAACAACTCGGCCGCTGAAAACTTACGACCTCCGAGAAGTACAACTGTGCCGCCCAGAACAAATGTCGAGAAGGCCAAGAACATTGCAGTTCCGTGCATCAACGGTGGTGCGGTCATATTGACCGGACTTTTGCCCGAGTTCGTCAATTCACTTGCAACTCGCGAAACATCATCAATGGTTTCAGGAAGCGGTAATCCAAGCGATGCATAACCCGTAAAAGCAAGCGCACCAAACAGGCCCGAATGACTCCACACAACTCCCTTGGGAAGTCCCGTGGTTCCGCCGGTGTACAACAAAAGTGAATCCGCACCCGATCGTTTGATGGGAGCCATTGGTTGATGGGATGCCATCGCCGCGTCGTAGTCAACAGCGCCAGACAACAGTGGAAGATCGTCTCCCCCATTGACTTGCAAGAACAATTTAATATTGGGCAGTGATGCGCGAGCCTGTTCAACTACTTCGCTGAACGCTCCGTGATACACCAAGGCCGTGGCACCAGAATCAGACAACACATGCACAATTTCTGGCGCCTTATAGCGATAGTTCACGTTGACGGTGCTGGCACGAACCTTGAATGATGCATAAGCCGTTTCAAGATACTCGGGACAGTTAAACAACAATTGACCAACCTTGGCATCATGACCAACGCCAAACTCTGTCAACAGCGAAGCAATACGCGACGCCCGATCATCTAATTCTCGCCAGCGAATATGCGTATCGCCAATGACCACCGCGACGTGATCAGGCTGCTTGGCCGCAAGGGCTTCCCACAGAGTGGCCCAACTTTCATTCAACATGAGTCTTCAACTTTCGCGAGTCAGCCCTGCGGCATGATGAACGGAGCTAACTCGTCGGCACTGCGACCGTCAGCGGCAAGTCCCTCGAGAATGCAATCGTCAATATGGCGATGAATCAATCGCATACGCGCTTCTTGATACACACCAAATGAGACGCCTTTCTTGGCGCGCTTGGCCGTCATTTTGAGACCGAGTTGAACCTTGGGCAAGTTAGCCATGTCTTGTTCAAAGACATCGGCCAATCCAGACATTCCTTCGGCTTCTGTCCACTTCTGCTCGAGACGCAAACGTTGGATGGGAGCAACCGCGGGCCGTTCTTTTCCTTCAGGTACCGGCATCATTCGAATGACGTCCATGAAGCACGTATCCGGCGTCGGACCTGGGCGCCAGCGATACACCAACGACTGACCGGTTCCAGCCCACGGGGCAAACGCTGGGAACAAGTGATACAGGTGCGCATCAAGCATTTCAGAATCGGACACCTGCGATAAATCTTTACCGTAGAGAGGACCCATCACTGAACGAAACACATCAGCGACAACTGCACGTGCCGTCGATCCTTCGGGAACCTCAACTGCACCACGGGCCGCCCGTGCAGAAAATGCAAGATAGGCATCAGCAACCTGTTGTTCGCTCAAGTCGCCAAGATGCGGACTCTGCAAGCCGAAGCCATTCACGAATCGGGTGACAAATGGAGATTCGGGCCAAATGGAGTATTCGCTATTCGCATCGCCAGCAAACTCAAGAATTTGTGGGTGTGTTGCAATGACGTGGTAGCCCTCGGCGAAGGCCTCCATGACCACTTTCCAGTTCGCTGGAACTTCTTTCACGGCATGGAAAGCCTTGTAACGATTACTCATATTGAAATCGCGACCAAAATGTTCAATCAATTTGTTCGCTACTTGCTCGAAGGGAATCGCGTCGGGATCGAGGTTGACAAAAACGAATCCACACCATTCAGCCACCTTGGCCTGAGGCAAACACGAATCGGCTTGTTGCCACACTTGCGGGAAATCCCATTCGGCCGGAAGCTCTACCAATTCTCCGTCGAGATCCCAGCGCCAACCGTGAAATGGACAGCGGAACGATGCAACGCGACCATCGTCAACACGCAACTTTGTTCCGCGATGCAAGCACGAGTTGTAATACGCCTTGATTGAGCCGTCTTTAGTTCGGGTCACAATCAAAGACTGGTCAGCCACGTCGTACACCACGTGGTCGCCCGGCTGGGCAACTTCGTCAATCGTGCAGGCCATTTGCCATGTCTTTGTCCACATGAACTCATTTTCAAGAGCGGCGAATTCGTGTGAGGTGTACCGCAACTTCGGCACATCAGCAATTCCTTGCAACTCGTACGAATGGTCCTTTAATGATGCTGGAACGGGACGGGTATCAGCCTCGAGCAAGTCTTGAACACTCGGACCGGTACTCCGGGCCTTGCCCACATCTTCCATGGATAATCCTGGATCGACGGCAGTCATAATTCCCCTTAACCTGCTTGCGCTTCAAACAACTTCTTGGCCATTCCGTAATCAGCCTTACCATTTGCGGCCCGCGGAACTGTCTCAACCATAACGAGTTGCTTCGGAACTTTGTAGCTCGAAAGTTTTGTTTTGGTGTAGGCAATCACTTCATCACCGCTCGGAAGCGCCGCACCAGGGTTAGCGGATGCAACTCCGACAACACGCTGACCAAACTTCTCATCAGGAATTCCGAATACCAAACAATCGGCAACTGATTCGTGAGTCTTCACTGCTTCTTCGACCTCTTCAGGGAAGACCTTCTCACCCGCAGTATTTATACAGTTTGAACCGCGTCCCAAGAGCGTGATGGTCCCGTCAGCCTCAACGACCGCCATGTCACCGGGGAAGCTATAGCGAACACCGTCAAAACTACGGAAGGTACGTTCTGACTTCTCGGGATCTTTGTAATAGCCGATCGGAACTCCCGATCCACTCACACCCACCATTCCTTGCTCGCCCGATCCAGGGGCAACTTCTTTACCAGTTTCAAAATTGATGACCTTGGTATTGGGCATCGCTCCAAACTTGGCGGTCGTATTGACGTTGTCTTTGGTGGCCATGGTTTGACCCATGCCACCTTCACTCGATCCGAGGATGTCCATCACAACAGTTGTCGTCATGTATTCAAAAAGCTCGGCCTTGATGTCAGCAGAGAACATTGCTCCGGTTGACATGATCATCTTCACCGACGAGGTATCGAAAGGCGTTCCACTTTCAGCCTGAGTTTTGAGTGCTTGCACCATCGGACGGGCGAACGCATCGCCGACGATGATCAATGTTGCAATTGCATGCTTTTCAACAGCTCTGAACATGTTTGCTGCGTCAAAGGATTGTCCGTCGAGCAAAACAACTTTGCCGGCCATCAAGTGTGGAACTAAAGCTCCGAGCCACACGCCAGTGCCGTGCATCAACGGACAACATGGCATGCCAACGGTTTGACCCATCGCCGAATGCATCATCTTGGCCAGACCAGAGACTTCTTCAATACTCTTGAGCGGAGGCAACCCAGCACTGTTGGTGTAAAAACCCAAGAAACCCTCGGTGAATGCCCCCATGGGATACATCACGCCTTTTGGCATACCAGTGGTTCCACCCGTGTACAACATGTACACATCGTCTTCTCCACGAGCGATTCTTGGCGCTGGTTCGTGATCATCGAGCACAGAGTCCCACGGCAAAGATCCACGAACACCAGCTGTCTGACTATCGAGAACTTCAATCAACAATTTCAATTTCGGTAAACGATCTTTGATTCGCGCAATGCGATCACCGAGACTTGAATGGAAAACCAATGCTTCGCAGTCAGCGTTGTCAAGCAGATACAACAATTCATCTTCGAGATAGCGATAATTGACATTGACGGGTGTGATGCGATTCTTAAAGGCCGCATATTGCGTCATCAGATATTCAGGGCAGTTATACATAAACATGCCGACCTTTGAATCAAGACCAAGTCCAGCGGCGCTGAATGCGGAAGCTAGACGCGCTGCCGAGTCGTCGTACTGCGACCATGTCACTTCTTGATCGGCGTACGCAATCGCGCATACATCAGGAAAGTCATCGGCGTGGGCCTCAAAAATATTCGCAAATGTCAGCATCTGTTTCCCCCAAAGAAAATATGTATTGACCAATATGTATTGACCTCTCGCTTCGCCATCTTCGAAAGATCCGATAATGGCGAACGTGAGAAGTCACAATAGGGTAAACGCAATGCCCTTGGCTACGCCACCGAAATCTTTAATCAGCGCGGTCGTCTTTGACTTCGGCGGAGTTCTGATTACTTCAATCACCAACCAACTCAGCAAGCTTGCTGAGCGCCACGCCACCGATGTCCCAACGATGCTGACCATCATGCTCGGACCTCATGAAAGTGGCGATCATCCGTGGCATCGAGCCGAACGGGGCGAAATCGCTGTGGCTGATATCCAAGATTCTTTAACCCCATGGGCCAGCCAACACGACATCAAGTTGCACGGCGATGAAATCGATGCCCTGATGTCGCCTGGTCAATACACGGTGATCGGTCCGATGGTTGACAAGGTCACCGAATTGAAGCGCCAAGGCCTCAAGACCGGCCTTTTGACGAATACCTTCGCCGAATTCCGTCCCAAGATGCAGCAAGACCTGCGATTCGAGGATTTCACAGCCGTTGTCGAGTCCTTCGCCGTCGGTTCGCGCAAACCCGAGCCAGGCATCTACCAAGCCACTGCCGACATGTTGGGTGTCGCCCATCACGAAATCCTGTATCTCGACGACTTCCCGCAAAACATTCATATGGCCCAGTCGTTTGGCTGGTCCACGATTCACGTCTCTGATCCCCTCGCCGCCATCTCGGAGATTGATCGGTTTTTGGGCGATTAATCCGGTTAATTGCCCTGCCGACTCGTTTCGGTACTAGATCAAACTAATCAGACGGTCAATAATGGGTATATGACCGCAGTAGACCCTCGCCAAGCCCGCTCGCCAGGTATTACTTACCAAGAGCTTCTTGATACCGACACCCACCCGGTTCCCGACGTGCTGCGCCTCGAGGCCCCCAAATATTTGGGTGACGAGGACATCCCCATTACTCGTTACATCACTCGCGAATGGCACGAACTCGAAAAGGAACGCCTCTGGAGTCGCGTGTGGCAGTTCGCGTGTCGCACCGACCACATCCCCGAAGCTGGCGACTACATCGTTTACGACATCACCAACCAGTCGTACATCGTGGTGCGTCAACCTGACGGCTCAATCAAGGCCTACCCCAATGCCTGTTTGCATCGTGGTCGCAAACTCAAGGACTACGACGGCCACTGCGAAGAAATCCGTTGCCCATTTCATGGTTTCGCATGGGCGCTCGAAGGAGAACTCGCCGACGTTCCCGCGAAGTGGGACTTCCCTCACGTTGAAGAACGTCAAGAACAAGATTTCAGTTTGCCCGAGTGTGCCGTTGACACCTGGGCCGGATTCGTGTTCATTAATCCCGATAAGAATTGTGAACCGCTGAGCGATTTCCTTGGTGGAATCAAAGAACAGTTTGAAGTTTGGAATCTTGAAGACCGATGCGTTGAAGCCCATGTCACCAAGATCATCGGCGCCAACTGGAAGATCGCCCAAGAGGCATTCAGTGAGGCCTACCACGTCAATGCGACACACCCGCAAATCCTTCCGTACCTTGCCGACACCAACTCGCAAGTTGATATTTGGGAGAATTACTCACGAGTCATCACTGCTGGTCTGTCAACGAGTCCATTGATTTGGTACGAAGTCAGTCAAGACGAGATGATGCGCGGCATGCTCGACGTGCGCGTCGATCAAGACAGTCCCATCACGATTCCTGAAGGCGCTTCAGCTCGCGCCATCGCATCAAGTTCTGCCCGCGATCGTTGGCGTCCGATGGTCGGCGATCGAGTCGACACCATGAGCGATGCAGAAATGATGGACAGCATCGACTACACGATCTTCCCGAATATGCATCCCTGGGGCGCATTCAACCGCATCGTGTATCGCTTCCGTCCCAATGGCGACGATCATCGTTCGTCAATCATGGAAGTGTTTTTCTTGTCGCCATACAAAGGCGACAAGCCCAAGCCGGTCAAGCGTCGCGATCTCACCATTGATGAACCATTCACCAATGCCACCGAACTTGGCATGTTGGCCAAAGTTTTCCAACAAGATGTTTTCAATATGTGTCGCGTGCAGCAGGGCCTCGAGACGACGCGTAAGCCCGGCATCACCTTGGCCAATTATCAAGAAGCCAAAGTTCGTTGGATCCATCAAAAACTTGGCGACTACATCACGAATGATGAAGCGCCACGAAGTAACGGAGGTAAGTGATGCACGGAATCATTCACCCCTTTTCTAAGGCCCTGTACGAACAAGATGGCGCGGGCCATATCAAAGTTTCACTTGATGGCAAGTGGGGTCTCTTCAACATCGATGGAAGTTACATCGAAGGCGAGATTCGTGGCTGCGATCCGCAATTATGCGGCTGGGTTGGTGGGCCACAAATTGCCAACCACCGCGTCGCAGCACCAGCACTCGAACGTCACTAAAAAACTTTATTCGCGGGAGAAATCATGCAAGATGTAGCAGCTATGCCCGAATTACTCGGTGCGTTCTTATCCAAAGAGTCTGGCCAGACTGCGACCGTCACGGGTTACGAAGCAATGACTGGTGGCTACAGCCGCCTCATGGCCCGAGCCGAAGTGCGCTGGCAAGACGGCACGACTGAGACTCTCGTTTTGCGCGGTGACCCTCCCCCAGGCAAAGCCATGATGGAAACAGATCGTGATACCGAGTGGGCATTACTGAGTGCTCTGGGACAAGCGCAAAGTATTCCCATGCCAAAAGCTCGTTACTACGACAGCACCGGATCCCAACTCGGCACCAAAGCAATTGTTCTTGACTTCGTTGCCGGACAATCGTTGCAAGCCCACCTCAACGAGTGCAGCCCCGAGACTGGTTACGGACGACATACATTCGATCTCGTTGACACCATGGCGGCTGTACACCGCATCAACCCAGACGACGTCGGTTCATCAATTCAACGACCAACTGATTGGTCAACATATTTAGGCGGCCTCATTGATCGCTTTCGTCAAGCCGATCGCAACCACGCGGAATCGAATCCATTTTTGCGATACGTCGCCGAATGGCTTGATGCCAATCGTCCGCCACCGCTTCCGTTACGACTAGTACACAGCGACTTTCAACCCGCCAACATCATGGTTGGCACCGATGGTTCGCATCAGGTCATCGACTGGGAACTCACTCACATTGGCGACCCACGCGAAGACCTGGGCTATTACATGATTTATTCGTCGGCCTCTGGCCCCAATCTGATCGTGCCCGACCCTGAAGCATTCTTGGCTCGTTACCGCGAGAAGACCGGCTTCGGTGAAGACACCATCAATATGGCAACGCTTGGATATTTCTCATCACTTGCCGCAATCACTGTCTACGGACAAGTTCTTGCTGGGGCTGGAGCAATGGCTCGTGGACAGAACTCGGGCATCATGACGACGTACACCTTGAATGCACTCACTGTCGGCCACAACAACTTCTTGGCGGGCTGTATCCCGCCGACACTCTGAAAGGGCTGTTCATGTTTTCTCGACCCACCACCGATCAAGTCATTCTTGACTGTCGCAATGAATTATTGAATGCCGTTGACGCGGCAGTCACCGACCCAACCGTCAAGATCACTATCCAGATGCTCGAAAATGTTTTGCGCAACGTCGCCGAACGGGCCGCCCACGAAATTGCGTGGATGCATGAAGAAACCGATCTGATGATTGGCTTTGCGACCGAAGTTGAAGTGGCTCTCGGGAAATCTGACGAACTCACTGCTGCTTTGAGCGCTTATTACGCTGGCCGATCAGACAGTCTGCATCTTGATGATGTCAGCAAAACGTACGGATTTGCGGGCGAATGTTTCTCGGTTTCAATGGAGAAAGTTTTCGCCGCATCGCATACCGCTCTTCACCTTCGCAGCCGCGAGATATTGGCCATTCGCTTAGATCACGAGAACAAGATCATGGGCGAATGGGCTTTCGTTGGTCGTGGCTGAAAACCCCATTTCGGTTCAAGTTGTTACGGGCGGTCATCCGTTTGTGGCCGATGCATTCTTTGCTGTCTTTGATTCAATTGACAACATCACATGGACTGCGGCCGATACACCATCGACTGGATACGACGTCGTCGTTTTCTACGACATGCCCGGTTTGAAATTCACTGGGGGCAATCCCCCAGTTGATCTTCCTGCGCCGACCACTGAGCACATCAAAGTTCTGAACGATCTGCAAGATGCGGGAACTGGTTTGGTCTTTATGCATCATGCACTCGCCAGTTGGCCAACCTGGGAAGGGTTCGCCGATCTTGTCGGTGGGCGATTCCATTATCAACCAGCGACCTTGCGTGGAATGAGTTATCCCGACTCTGGCTATGTCTTCGATGTTGAGCACACCATTGAAATCATTGACTCTGGTCATCCAATTTGTGAAGGACTCGGGAGTTCATTCACCTTGACCGACGAGTTGTATTGCTGCCCCGTGTTCGAAGATGAAGTCATCCCACTCATGCGCACGACGTTCGCAACAGATAACCCGAAGAACTTCTTTTCCGCCGATTTGGCGATTCGCGGTCAACGTAATAGCAACGAGAACTGGACCCATCCAGCCGGAAGCAACTTGGTCGCATGGGTCAAGAAAGCCAAAAATGCTCCGCTCGCTTACATTCAATTCGGCGACGGACCCGTTACGTATGTCGACCCGAAGTTCCGCAAGGTTATTTCCAATGCGATCAGTTGGACTGCTTCGGCCCAAGCCCGTGCCTGGGCCAGCAGTTGATTAGCTCCAGGTGTTCCAGCGCACAAACTTTTCGGCCGGTACCCGCTTGGCCAATTTGAAATCTGTACCAATCGTGTACGCCACCGGAAACAAACCAGCCTGGGTGTATTGATCGAATGGAATGCCTAATAATTCGGCGGCTTCCTTTTCATTTGGCAAGTGCAACGTCGTCCACGCCGAACCAAGTCCACGCTCACGCAAGGCCAGCATGAAACTCCACACGGCTGGAAGAAGTGATCCCCATGCCGAAGCCTGACCAAATGTTGGCGTACCGGCATCAAGACGACCAGCGATCAATGGAATCAAGAGCACCGGAACTTCTTCCAAGATGCCGGCGAGGTGCATTGACGAATCGACGATTCGTTCACCTTGAGCATCACGCTTTGGACGATTGGGGTCATTCACGTACGGGTAGTAGTTGGCGCGATACATATCGGCCAATGCCTTCTTCTTCACCGGATCATCAATGAACAACCAACGCCAACCTTGCATATTTGAACCTGTCGGTGCTTGGTGCGCAATGTCGATGCACTCCATGAGCACTTCTCGCTCAACTGGTCGCGTGAGGTCGAGGCGCTTACGCACTGAACGCGTTGTTGTCAAAACCTCGTCTGCTGAAAGTCCGAGTTTCCCGTTTTCAGATATTCCACTCATAGTCAGTCCTCTTTCTTCGGATCTGCATTAGCGGCCATCCACTCAGATGTCGCTTTACCCATTTTTCCACCGTCGTAACCGATTCGTTGGGTGGGCTTGACTTCAAGAATCACCCGACGTGGCGAGTCAAGGAACTTAGTGAAAGTGTCGCGGCGAACAACATCGCTACCCATGATGGCCTCAGACAGTGCCGGATAGAACCAATCTTTAGTTACCTGATCATCATGGAGTACGCACTCGCCTTTGTACGTCACGGTCTTGTTGCGAGCCATCTTTGAACCCGTTGATGTGACAACAACGCACACGCGTGGATCGCGCCGCACTGCCGAGATTCGGGCACGTTGCGAAGAGGCCGTTAACCAGAAACTCCCATTGACAAATACGTACGACATGATGACGCCAACAGGCCAGCCCTCTTTATTCGACCAAATAAAGGTGCACTCGTTTTGGGCAAGTAACAAGTCTTTTTCAACGTCGTCGTCCAATCCGTAGATCGTGACGTCTTCGTAATTCTCTGGATGTTCTGCCATGGTTGTCTCTTTCTGTTATGAATTTGTCGTTGTGACTTACTTTGTTAACGGTCGCGGTGTGAATTGACCAGTATTAGCGGTGATCCCGCCATCGACGGGAACGACTGCACCAGTCACGAAACTTGCAGCATCAGAAGCAAAGAAGGCAATGACAGCAGCGACTTCGCTGGCTTTGCCCCAACGTTGAAGCGGTACTGCTCGGCGCAGACTTTCGTACACCTCGGGTACTTGCTTGATGCCAGTCGTCATTCCGGTCTCGGTAGGCCCGGGACACACCACATTGACAGTGATTGCATCGGCGGCCAGTTCAAGTGCGGCACCTTTCGCCAAATTGATTGCTGCGGCCTTGGCGGTGTTGTACGGCCACATATTTGGGTCAGCATTGATACCCGATGTTGATGCGGTGACAACGATACGTCCACCACCCCGACGACGAAGTGCCGGAACTGCCGCTCGAATGCCCAGCAACACACCGCGCACATTGACGTCAAGAACTCGGTCAAAGACCTCGATTGGCAAAGTGAGAATGTCACCACTTGCCGGCAAACCTGCGTTCAGAATCATGGCGTCAAGACCACCAAATTCGCCTTCGGCTAACGCGACTGCAAGTTCGTTTGTTGCGGCGTCGGTGACGTCTCCGCCCACTGCAAGAACACGAGGGTGCTTTTCAACTTCGCGCAACGCGTCACTTGGTAAATCGACAACAACCACTGATTCGCCAGCGGCCAGCAGAGCATCAACAGTTGCCCGACCGATTCCGGATGCTCCGCCAGTGACTATTGAGACTCGAGTGGATTTGTCTTGACTCACGAACGCACCGTCACTTTCTAACAGTCCACCTGATCGGCAACGTGGTGAGTCCGCGAAGAATAAACGGCTGATTCACTTTGACGTCACCGGTTAGCTCGATTGTTGCGAAAGTATCAATCATCCAACGCAGAGCCATCTGACCTTCGCGACGAGCCAGCACATTGCCAATGCAATGGTGCACTCCCCAACCAAAGGCCAAGTGCGGCTTGGCACCGGGCCCGAATCGATCGAGATTGATTTCATCGGGGTTGTCCCACACTCGTGGATCACGATTAGCAGCAGCAAAAAGAAGTTGCATCTTGCTGCGCTCGGGGATTGTTTCACCACGGACTTCGCACTCTTCTTTATTCGTTCGAAACAGACCTTGCACTGGTGAATCAAACCGCAAAAATTCTTCAACAGCCCATTGAATCTTGCTTGGGTCATCGCGAAGCTGTTGCATGAGTTCTGGTTGCTGAATCAATCGCCACAACATCAGGCTCAACAAACTGGCCGTGGTTTCGTGACCGGCCACAAGAACCTGCTGACAAAGTCGACGGACCTCGCTGTATTTCAGTTCGTCAGCAAGGTACGCCTGAGTCAACACGCTTAAGAAATCGTCTGGCAAAGTGCCACCAGCGTCAATAATTTCTTGACGCTCAGCGACAAGCACATCGACCAAGCCATAGATACCTGCGTTGGCCGCTTCAACAAGAGATAGGTCTCCACCACCCAGACCATTCACGATGTCATCTGACCAATGACCAAATTGATCTCGATCTTCTGAACGAATCCCGAGCATTTCGGCAATCACGATGGCCGGGAACGGGAAGGCAAAGAGATGCACAAAATCTCCTTGACCGTCACTACTAAACGCGTCTTCCCACAGTTGTCGACCAATTGCTTCGACTCGTGGAGTCAATGCGTCGACCATGGCGGGACGAAAGCCGTCTTGAAGAACTTTACGTTGACGACGATGATCGGGATCGTCTGCCGAACCCAACACACCACCGACTTGATAAAAAACACCCGGGCCATCGCCGTTGAGCCACTGCGTGGGCGCTGTGACCATCGCCAGGACATCTTCATGGCGACTCACCACGAAAAAAGGTGGATCGAAAGTGTCCTCCTTGTGAAGCGGACACTTTTCAATCAGATGGTGATGACCTGCTGAAGGTTCAAGATCGTTGGCGTGTTCTAAATGCGAATAGGTCACGCGATCACTTGCCCCTCAATGAAAACTGAAAATCAGTACGGAAGGGTTCCACCGTCAACGGGGAACAAACAACCCGTGATATTGCGGGCCGCATCAGTAGCCATCATGACTGCAACGGCAGCGACTTCTTCAACCTTGTTCGGCTTTTTGGTTGCGGCTTCAGAGCTGAAAGCCGCAATCAGGTTCTCGTAAGTGCCAAGACCCATAGCGACAGCCGAATCGGGACCAGTTGTGCGCACGATGTCGGTTTCGATGATGCCCGGCAAGATTGCGTTGACCGTGATGCCGAGCGTGCCCACTTCATGAGCCGCTGACTTCACGAGACCATTCACTGCGTGCTTTGTTGCGACATAGCCAGGAATACCAGGCTTACCCAACTTGCCCTCAACCGAGGATGTCACGATGATGCGACCACTTTGGCGCGGGATCATGTGCTGTAGCGAACGACGCATTCCCCAGAAAACGTGATTGAGGTTCCAATCGATCTCGAGATTCCATTCTTCGTCGGACATTTGCGCAACTGGTGCGGTCATATTGACGCCACCCGAGTTCAAACAACAGATATCTAACTTTCCGAACTTTTCGATTGTGAAATCAATCAAACCTTCAACGACTGATTGCTTTGAAGCGTCTCCTGGATAAAAAGCGATCTTCGGACCGCCACCCATTTCAGCAATAGCTACTGCACCTTTCGCGGCGTCGCGACCGTTGACAACAACCGTGGCACCTTCAGCCAAGAAGGCTTCGGCCATAGCGCGTCCGATACTGCGAGTTCCGCCGGTGATGCAAGCGACTTTTCCATCAAGTTTTCCCATGACAATCTCCTAAATCAGTAAGGCGAAGTTCCGCCGTCGATCGAGATCAAAGATCCCGTGATACCTGCACCTGCATCTGACGCCAACAACACGGCGACCAGAGAAACATCTTCAACTTCATTGAGTCGCTTAATGGCAGACTCCGAAGCAAACATTTCGAGAAGACCTTCATAAGTCGTTCCCATCGCGACAGCAGCGCCAGGACCTTCGGCCATCATGACGTCGGTTTCGATGGCGCCTGGGCACACCGCATTAACCGTGATGCCAAGAGTTCCGACCTCATGCGCTGCCGACTTGGTCAAACCATTAACCGCGTGTTTTGACGAAACATACGTAGAGATTCCGGGCTTGCCGACTTTGCCTTCAACCGATGAAACGTTGATGACGCGACCAGACTGCTGAGGGATCATGTATTTGAAGGCCCGACGCATCACCCAAAAGGTGTGCCAGAAGTTCCAGACCAAGGCATCTTCCATCGACTCATCGGTGAGATCGGCGATCGGCGCATGGTTGGCAGCTCCGCCAGCATTCGCCACCAAGATGTCAATACGACCAAAGTGAGCAACAGTGCCGTCAACGACAGCTTCGCAGTCTTCGCGCTTCTTGACGTCTCCGGCAATGAAGTGCACATTGGCACCAGCATTGAGTTCGTCCAGCGTGCGCTGAGCCTTGGCTTTGTCGCGACCGTTAATCACAACTTTGGCGCCCTCATCAAGGAAGGCCTTCGCAATTGCGAGACCGATTCCTCGGGTACCGCCTGTCACGCAAGCGACTTTTCCATCAAGTGTTCCCATGTCGTCCCCTTCCATCGATGAATCATCGACAAATAGACCATAATCAACTGAGCGACCAATTAAGTAAGCGGAGAAAACCGGGCGAGACCCCTCGTCACGCCCAAGTCTTGTTCAGGCTGGGTGCTGGTCAGGACGTTTTGACGAGTTGGCCGCGCATCGCCATCTTGATGCCTTGAATCGCTCGCTTTTGCAGTTCGTGATCTCCTGACACGGCATCAGTGAGTCCCATCAAAACGGTCAGTAGATAGGCCTGCACCACCAAGCGGTTTTCTTTGGCGATTTCGCCTCGATTGACGCCCAGGTCAATCATGACGGCGAAGAATCCCTCTCGCTGGCGCACATGAGTCGAGAGCGCTGCAGCCATATCGGGATGACGACCTGAGTCGACCCTGACCGCCCCGATAAACCGGGCGACTGAGGCATCTTCAATATTCATTTCGTGAGCGATGTCGAGAACAGCTTCAAACTGACCAATAAATGTCTCGTGGCCGATAATTGCTTTGGTGAACTGCTCG
>Ga0222713_10004428_pt1 | contig 14084 bp, 12 predicted proteins | sample C33_649DmetaG_FD_165061 | JGI IMG/M metagenome (GOLD analysis project Ga0222713, IMG submission 165061) | Estuarine water microbial communities from San Francisco Bay, California, United States - C33_649D | ecosystem: Environmental > Aquatic > Marine > Unclassified | place: USA: California...
CTTCGGTACCGCATGTAATCGACACATTTAGTGGTGATAACAGCACGACTTCATTCGGTCCGTTAGTTCGGGCACCAGCAGGAGTTGCTGCGATTGCCGTTTTTATTTCGGGTTCATATAAAACACCCGGCGCTGATTACACACTCAACGGTGACATTATTAATTTCACTGCTGCGCCAGCATCGGGCACAAACAATATTATCATTCATCATCTAGGAAATGGTACATCAACACAAGTGCCTTCTGATGGTTCGGTAACTCCGAATAAATTTTCATCATCATCAAACAATAAAATCTTTAGTTCAGGATTTGTAGGATCACTTATTTTTGGAGCATAATAAATGGCTGCACCTAATATCGTAAACGTAACCTCTATCATACCTCACACTGTGACGCTGACACCAGCGAACACAGCACGACAAGGATTGGTTGCTGCACCTGCGACGGGTGCCACACACAAAGTTAATAGTGTCATCATAACAAATCTTGATGCCACTACAGCATATGATTGCACTCTTGAACTACGTCTTGCTGATGGCACAACGTATCGTTCAATCGCAAATACCGTTTCAGTTCTTCCTAAATCAACATTAGTGTTAGTTGATAAAAGCATGTCGTTTTATTTGGTAGACACTACGGTTACTGATGAAGCAAGTATGTTGTGGGCTCAGAGCAGTTCGGCAAGTAACTTAACGTTTACTTGCTCATACGAAACAATTAGTTAAACGGAAAAGACATGTCAACTCGTTATTTGGATTTTAGAGCCGTTGGTTTTAAAAATGTTCCAGCATCAGGAACAAAGACATCTGCTTATACACTAGGTCTTGCTGACGTAGGTAAATATGTACAAGTAAGTACAAGTGGTTCTGTTATTATTCCAGATGGAGTTTTTTCTGAAGGTGATGTTGTTAGTATATTCAATAATACATCAGCAGGTATCACAATTACGTGTTCAATTACAACTGCTTATATTTCAGGTACAGATTCCGATAAAGCAACAATGACGTTAGCGACACGTGGAATGGCTACTGTGTTGTTTATTTCTGGCACTGTTTGTGTAGTGGCAGGTAACGTTACCTAATGGCGCTCGTACTTAAAAACAGAGTCAAGTCCACTACCACTACAACAGGTACTGGTACGATTACGCTAGGCGCTGCTGCGACAGGCTATCAGGATTTCTCTGTCATTGGTAACGGCAACGAAACCTACTACGTCATTAAAGGCACGACAGAGTGGGAAGTAGGCAAGGGAACATATACGGCTTCAGGTACAACGCTATCAAGAGACATTGTATTTGATTCTTCCAACGATGGAACAAAAGTAGACTTTACGGCAGGTGAAAAAGATGTAATGTGCGTTTACCCCTCTGCCGCAATGACGCCAGGAGTTCCGCATTGTGATGACAGTGAAATTGGCACTGATTTATCTGGTTGGATACCATTTCAAGCAGCATTGAATAATGGTATAGTAGGTGGAACTGCGTTCAACAACAATGGTACGAATGGGCTGGTAAGCACATTTAGTTTGGTGGATAACGTAAGCAGTTATGGTGGTGGGGTGTTGGCTCCAAACGGCGATATACATTTTATTTCTAGTTATGGCGCCAGAAGAGGTCAAAAAATTAATTATATTAGCGGAGTTGTATCTACATACTCACTAATTTATACAGCGAATGATGGGTCGTACTCTGGTGGCGTATTGGCCCCTAATGGGGATATACATTTCATTCCCGGCCCCGCCCCCGTTGGTCAAAAAATAAATGCGTCTGGTGTTGTATCAACATACTCTTTGGTTTACACAACCACAAGCGCTTATTCTGGCGGTGTAATTTCTCCAAGTGGAGAAGTAATTTTTATTCCATCGTCTGCTGACAGAGGTCAAAAAATATCAACGGCTGGCACAGTTTCTACATTTTCCCTAGTCTATACAGCAACGTCTGCATATAGTGGTGGGGTGCTTGCTCAAAATGGAGATATTCATTTTGTTCCTTTAAGCGGCAACCGTGGTCAGAAAATATCGGCAGCGGGAGTGGTGTCAACTTATTCTTTGGTTTATACAACCACTCTTGCTTATCAAGGCGGAGTTTTAGCCCCAAATGGCGACATTCATTTTGTTCCAAGAAGCGCTGCTGTTGGACAAAAAATTTCTGCCGCTGGAGTTGTATCGACGTATTCTTTGGTTTATACGCTTACAAACGCTTACATAGGTGGCGTATTAGCACCTAATGGGGATGTACACTTTATTCCGTTATCTGCTGACAGAGGGCAAAAGATTTCTACAGCTGGCGTTGTGTCTACTTACAGCCTACTTGATCCCCCAGTTGGCAGTCCGGGTGGGACTCAGTATATAGGTGGGACTCTTGCCCCAGACGGAGCAATTTATTTTGTGCCATACAGCTCAACACGAGGCCAAAAAATCTCCACCAACCCCGGCGCACCGCTTGGCCCCGGCATTTGCCTTAGTCCATTCTTAAATAAGTTCTAGATAAAAAAGTAAAATCATGGCGTTTGTTACTAGAGACAGAGTAAAAGTTACTACCACAACAACAGGTACGGGCACACTTACGCTTGGTGCTGCGGCAACAGGTTATCAAAGTTTTTCTGGTGTAGGTGATGGCAATCAAACTTACTACGCAATTACGGATGGTACGAGTTGGGAAGTGGGGGTGGGCACCTACACTGCTAGTGGAACAACATTGTCACGTGATGTAGTGTTTTCTTCATCAAACAATAATGCATTAGTGGACTGGGTTGCGGGTTCAAAAGATGTTTATATTCCACAACCCGCAATGAACGCACAAGGTTCAATACCAACATCCGATACGGGTGATATTACTTCTGATAGTTCGGCATTCAAGAATTTTCAAAGAAAATTGTTTCGAAGTATAAGTGGAGGAGTTACATTTAAAAATAATAATATAAATGGTATTATTAGCACATATAGTATACTTTCTTCGACCGCAGCCGCTTACAGTGGAGGTGTTTTAGCTTTCAATAGAGATATTCATTTTATTCCATCAGGCGCTAAAGTTGGACAAAAAGTTTCGGAAACAGGTGTTGTCTCCACTTATTCCTTGATGTACACGGCAGATGCTTATAATGGTGGTGTTTTAGCTCCTAATGGTGATATTCATTTTATACCAACAGGTGGTTCGAGAGGACAAAAAATAACTTTTGATGATATATCATCCACATATTCATTAGTTTACACTGGAGGTTCGTATTACGGTGGTGTTTTATCACCAAACGGAGACATACATTTTATTCCATCAAGTGCAAATAGGGGACAAAAAGTTTCTGTTTACGACGTTGTTTCAACATATTCACTAGTATATACGACTACCACTGCTTATTATGGTGGAATTCTTGCTCCTAATGGTGACATACATTTTATTCCTGGAAGTGCGGCGGTTGGACAAAAAGTATCATCAACCGGTATAGTATCAACTTATTCATTAGTTTATACTCTTGGAAATGCATATGCTGGCGGTGTTTTGGCACCTAATGGTGACATACACTTTATTCCTCTGGCCGCATCGGTAGGACAAAAAATATCCGCTAATGGTGTTGTCTCTACTTACTCATTGGTTTATACGACAAGTTTGGCTTATTTTGGTGGTGTTTTATCACCTAACGGAGACATTCATTTTGTTCCATACTCCGCTGCTGTTGGACAAAAAATATCTGTTACTGGGATTGTTTCAACATATTCATTGCTCTATACAGGATCTTTTTCACATATTGGTGGTGTTTTATCACCTAACGGAGAAATTTATTTTGTACCGTATTATGCAGATAGAGGACAAAAAATTGCCACTTGTCCCGCTATACCTTTTGAACAAGATACATGCCTTAGCCCATATTTGAATAAAGGTTTATAAGGAATACAAAATGAATTTTTCTTTACCTTTTTTTGCAGACAAAGTAAAAGTTACCAGCACATCCACTGGAACTGGTAATATTGCATTGGGTTCAGCAGTAGCAGGATTTCAAGATTTTTCTACAATTGCTGTAAATTCTCCTTGGGATATATCAACTGTTTCATTTGTCCAGTCTGTCAATGTGACATCACAAATGGTATCTAATAATCGAGTAGATACTACTTTACAAGGTATGTTTTTTAGAGATGATGGCGCAAAAATGTATACTGTTGGCGGTAGCTCTGTGGCAGGCCGATCAATATATGAATTTAATTTATCGTTGCCATGGAATATTTCAACTGCATCAAACGTTCAATCTTTTAATATAGCAACACAAACTCCAACAATTACTACTCCTCGTAATGTTGTTTTTAAAGATGACGGCACAAAGATGTTCCTTTTAGATTCTGGTACCGTAGATTCTGTTCATGAATATACTCTATCAACAGCATGGGACATCTCAACTGCATCAAATACTGGTTCTCTTTCCATAACGTCTAGAGAAAATGCCCCATATGCGATGTTTTTTAAACCCGATGGCACAAAGATGTATGTTGCTGGAACAAGTTCTCAAGCAATAAATGAATTTAATCTTTCCGTTGCATGGCAGATTTCATCTGCAACTTATTCTCAAAGATATGTTACATCCACACAATCTGGTCTTAGCGATCCTGCAAGATTATTTTTTAAATCTGATGGCACGAAGATGTATGTGGGCAAAACGGACGGAGAAATTTGGCAATATTCTTTATCCACAGCTTGGGACGTTAGCACATCAAATTTGGAAAAAAGATTTTCTTACACTCGATTAAGTACCGACGGTGGCGCTACAGGTCTTTTTTTTGGACTTAATGGTACGAAGATGTACGTTTGTGGAACTATATTGTATACAATGTTTGAATTTGATTTAGGATTAACTAGAACTCATTATTGTATCACGAATGGCACTGATTGGGAAATGGGAATGGGTTCTTGTTCTTATTCTGGAACTTATTTACGTAGAGATACTGTTTATGAATCTTCAAATAACAATTCTTTAGTTAATTGGGGTGGTGGCAATAAAGAAGTGTTTGTTACTTTTCCAGTCGAAGCAACAGAAGGAACAGTGCCTGAATCTGAAACCGGTCAAATAGGAACTGATTTAGTCGCATGGCGAAATTTGAAAAAAGAATTAGAGCGAACAGCATTAAACGGACAACTGTTTAATAACAAGAATTCACATTTCGGAATTATTTACACTTATGTCAATCCAGAACCATTAGTTGCCGATGCTTATGTTGGTGGTGTTTTAGCTCCTAATGGTGATATTCATTTTGTTCCATCAAGTGCAAAAAAAGGTTTGAAAATAAATTGGAAAACAAAAAATGTCACAGTATACTCTTTGATTTGGACAACAAATAGCACTGCTTATGGTGGCGGTGTTTTGGCACCTAATGGTGACATACATTTTATTCCTCAAGCTGCTCCCGTCGGAACAAAAGTAACACAAGATGGGGTAGTTTCCACTTACTCATTAGTTTACACAACTGTAAATGCTTATAGTGGTGGAGTAGTGAATCCTAATGGAGAAATTCATTATATTCCCACAAACGCTCCTGTAGGTCAAAAAATATCTGTAAACGGTGTAGTATCCACATATTCATTAGTATATACAACAACTTCTGGTGCTTACAGTGGTGGTGTTTTAGCTCCTAATGGTGATATTCATTTTGTTCCATCAGATGCTAGAGTTGGACAAAAAATATCAGCCGCAGGCGTTGTTTCTACTTACTCATTGGTTTATACCAGAAGTAATGCATACGGTGGTGGAGTTTTAGCACCAAATGGAGATATTTATTTTGTGCCAAACACTGCTAGAGTTGGACAAAAAGTTTCTATTGATGGAGTTGTTTCAACCTATGCTTTAGCTAGAACTGCTACATCAACCTTGCATAGAGGTGGAATATTGTTACCAAACGGAGACATATTTTTTAACCAGGAAACGTTTGCAGCACATGTAAATTATATAAATGGTATTATAACTACTAGTTCTCTTCCTTTTAACATTTCCAGATCTGGAGTTCTTGCTCCAGATGGAGATGTATACACCACGGTTACTGAATCTGGTACAGGTTATAAGAGACCTGCTAAATATCCAACGGGTGTGCAAAGAGGACCCGGATTTTGTTTGTCGCCATTTTTTAATAAATCATATTGACATGAAAGTGAAAAAATTATGTATAATCGAGATAAAATTATTGCAACAATGCAAGAGATTTATGATGAATCAAAAACAATCAAGCCCTATGTTGTCATTGCACAACCAAGAAGAAATTTAGATGAAACAGCCGCACAAAATTTTGATGGTTATGAAGGTCTTCACGTAGACTTGATGGGTTTCTCTCATGGTTTTTGCAACATTGGTGGTGAAAAAGTAGATGTTGCACGAAACTATCTTATTGAACAAGCATTGGAATCTGGTGCCAAGTATTTACTTTTTATTGGCGAAGATACTGTTGTACCATATGATGCGTTCAAAAAACTTATGCGTACATCTGAACAATATCCTGATGCGGTAATTACGGGTGTATATTATATCAAATGTTCTGATGCAATGATTATGGTTCGTGAAGGCGACTGGATTACTATTCCAGATGTTGCACCAGGACAAATCATTGAAGCATGGCAAACAGGTATGGATATTATGTTGATACCCATTGACATTCTTCGGCAAATGAAAGAAGAAGCACCTGATATACCATTCTGTTGTATTGGTAACAATATCAATGATGAGATTCCTTTTATTGGTGAAGATAACTTCTTTGTTCATCGGCTACATAAACGTGGAACTAAATTGTTAGTGAATACTGATGTTCAGTGCTTACATATGGATTTGGCAACTGGTATGTACACAGCACATCCATCTGTTGATCTGAAAAACTATTATACAAATATCAAGCCAACACGACCATTGACATTAGATGATAAAGAGTTCATTGATCGTCGTTGGGCTGATCGTTTACCAGAGGGTTCTGGTCCTTCTGCTGGATATAAAGCGACTATTCAAAAAATGATTGAAGATGGGCAATCAATCAAGTTCAATATGGGATGTGGTCGTGATAGACTAGAGGGTTATTTGGGTGTAGATAGACATGGTGATGCAGCCGACATCAAAATGGATATCATGGAACTAAATTTACCAGAAAATTGTGCCGATGAAATTCTTGCTAGTCATATAATCGAACATATACCACAACATCGTGCCCCAGAAGTTCTAAATAATTGGTTAAAGACATTGAAGCCTAAAGGTAAACTGATTATGGAGTTGCCCGATTTAGAGGCTTTATGTAAAGATTATCTAGAACAAGAAGATGAAGAACAACATATGACAACAATTGCCATTTTTGGCGCAGACGTTGAAGAAGTGACTCCAGAAACACAAAAATATGGCGCATTGTCAACGCATCTTTGGGGTTATAGTCCCAAAACACTCACCAAATTGTGCCAGCACGTAGGATTTAAAAACATAAAAGTTCTGCCGCCAACCGGGCAGCATCCAGGTAAAAACTTTAGATTGGAGGCAACAAAATGAGCATTTCTTTGGAAGGAATTGCATCAAATATAGCAAATGAAGAAAGAAGCATTGCATATTTGAAAGTTGAACGTAATGGTCAAACATATGATTGGTCGTTGTTTATACCACCAAATGTAGGACTATCAGAATATATTGCAACAAAAGAAACATTCATTTATGCAGACATTGATGCAAAAGAAAGTGCATGGGCAGCACTCACACCAAAAACACGTGAGATTATAGATCCAATAACAAATGAAACAAAAACAGTTGATATTAATAAAAGTGAAATTGTTCGACCAGATAATCCCGATTATTATGCCAAACGCCGTTCTGAATATCCATCTTTAGCAGATCAATTGGATGCCATGTGGAAGGGTGATGAAGCCGCAGCAACAATGGCCGCAAAGATTCAAGAAATCAAAACAAAGTATCCAAAACCATGAGATTACAAAGAGAACATGCAAATAAGGTTGTAAATATAGAGAATTCTTCAGTGGTTGTTGTTCCCGCTGAAGAATTTTTAGAAGGAGATGTACTGATTTTATTCAACAACAGAGATGAAGCGGGTACAATTCAGTGTGAAGTTCCAAATAGTTATCGGTCAGGATATCCTAAAAAAGCAACAATGATTGAGTTTCCACCGAAGTGTATGGTAAATGCGGTATTCATTGATCCAAAGACAGTCGTATTTATGAGGGGAATGGCATGAGTGGAATTATATTAATAGTAATTGGCACTGCTGCCAGTGGAGGTGTAGCTATAGCTTCTGAAGGAACTTTTTCTGGTGCGCCACTTTCAGACGTTCCGTTTGGAGGATAACTCTATAATCGTATGAGCAAAAATGCAAGTCTTATTGTTCATCGTCTGCAAATACACTCCCTGTTATAATTACTGGTAATTCAAATGGATACAAATAGATTTTATAAATACAAAGTAACTTTTAACAAAGGGAGTTTTTAAATGGCACATTTTGCACAACTTGATGAAAACAATGTTGTAACTCAAGTCATTGTTGTGTCCAACAATGAATTACTTGACGCTAATGGCGTTGAGCGTGAAGAATTAGGTATTGGTTTCTGCCAAAGATTGTTTGGTGGTAATTGGAAACAAACATCATACAATCATAATTTCCGCAAACGTTATGCCGGTATCGGTTACACATACAACGCAGAACTTGATGCGTTTGTTCCACCTAAGCCACATGCTTCATGGGTACTCAACAATACCGAAGCAACTTGGGAAGCACCTGTTGCCATGCCAGCAGACGCAGGCATGGGTGAAGGACAAAAAATGTATACATGGGATGAAGAAACAACTTCATGGAAAGAAGTTGAAACACAACCTGCATAACATTGTTTTTCATTAATGAAAACCCCGCTTGTCGGGGTTTTTTATTAGCGGTACAAGATTGACTAAATACACAATTAGAAGGAGAAAGTCTTGGCTGCTTACGTAGAAATTACAATTGAGCAAGGTGCAAACCTCACATCAACTGTCACAGTGAATGATACACAAGGTGATGCTGTTAATCTCACAACATATTCTGCTTCTGCTCAATTACGCAAATCATATTATTCTTCATCAGCAAATACACTTACAGCAACAATTACTGGTAATGCTAATGGTCAAATCACTCTTTCAATGACCGCAGCAAATACATCAAATCTAACACCTGGTCGTTATGTTTATGACTTGATTATCACAAACTCAACTGATAATTCTGTGACACGTGTAGTAGAAGGCACTGCTGTTATACTTCCATCAGTTACGAGGTGAGTCATGCCAGATTTAGGTAAAGTTACGGTTTTTCAACCAAACAGAACAACACTTGTATCACCAAACTATAAGCCAAAACCAAACGTATCATTAGCAGAAATTAATGATGTGTCCACAGAAGGTGTACAAGATGGATACTCTTTAGTGTTTGACTCAGCAAATAATCGTTTTGAAACTAAAATTGCTACTACCGTTTTGGGTGCTATTGACGGTGGATTATTCTAAGAATTACAAATGTCAAATACATCAATTCAAATAAAGCGTTCATTAACGACAAACACACCAGCGTCACTGAACATTGGTGAGTTAGCGTATTCTTATAGCAGCAATAATTTCTTTATTGGTTCACCCACTGAAACAGGTGTTTTAATAATTGGTGGACACGATTCTTACGTTCGTGGCTTAGAGGCATATAGTCATTCAAACTCAGCATTCTTCACTGCGAATGCTGCGTCAATTCGTGCGAACAATTCACTGAATGCGAATGCTGGTGGCACAATTACTGGTGATGTTCTCATTCAAGGTAATTTGAATATCGTTGGTGGTTCGATTGGTGCTAACGTACCAATTGTATTGATTGGTGATAATATCATTACACTGAATACATCAATCAGTCAGTCGGGTACACCGACAATGAATGCTGGTATTGAAATTGATCGAGGCTCATTACCAAACGTTTATTTGTTATGGAATGAAACAAATGATAAATGGCAGTTCACAAATGATGGCACAAACTATGATGACTTAGGTGGTTCAGCAACAGCATCATATGCCAATTCATCATTCATAAAAGCCAATGCGGCATTTGATCATGCTAATGCTGCGTATCTTTCACAGAATGCTACAGGTCAATATGCGAACTCTGCTTTTATACAAGCAAACGCCGCATTTAATCATTCGAACTCGGCATACGTTTTTGCGAATGCTAATTTTTATCATGCGAACTCTGGATTTGATCATGCTAACTCAGCGTTTCTTAAAGCCAACGCATCGTTTCTCAGTCAGAACTCTACAGGTGATTATGCGAATGCCGCATTCACTTTGGCGAATGGCGCATTCATTCATGCCAACTCTGGATTCATACAAGCAAACGCAGCATATCAATCGCAGAATGCTACTGGCAATGTAGCCAATGCTGCTTTCGCAAATGCCAACGGTGCTTTTGCCGCTGCTAATGCTGCGTTTGCTAATGCCAACGGTGCTTTTGCTTCTGCCAACGCAGCATACATTGTTGCTAACTCTGGATTTATACAGGCAAATGCTTCATTCAATCATGCTAATGCTGCTTTTGCTTCGGCAAACAATGTAGCACCACAAGTACAGCCAGCATTCAACACTGCGAATGCGGCGTTCATACATGCGAACTCTGGATTCATTCAAGCAAACTCAAGTTTCAATCACGCTAACTCTGCGTTCGCAAATGCTAACGGTGCTTTCGCAAGAGCCAACGCTGCCTTTGCGAATGCTAATGGTGCTTTTGCCTCATCTAATGCTGCGTTCAATACTGCTAATGCTGCGTTCATTCGTGCGAATAATTCATTAAACGCAAACGTTGGTGGTCAAGTTACAGGTGATGTTACAATTGTCGGTAACGTTACATCTAACACACTGACAACAACAGGTTCAAATGGCAGCATCACAGGCGCCAATGCTATTTTTGCGAACTATGTTTTTGCTGCGAATAGCAACGTAGACTTATACATCTACACTTCTAACGCATATGCGAATGCCAACTCTGGTCTTGCGATGGCTAATGCTTCTTTCGCAAATGCTAACGGTGCTTTTGCTAAATCAAATGCGGCCCATGATCACGCAAACTCAGCACTGATTCATGCCAACTCTGGTTTTGGTCACGCTAATGCTGCTTTCGCAAATGCCAACGGTGCTTTTGCTGCTGCTAATGCTGCTTATATTCAAGCAAACTCGGCATTCATACAGACCAACTCAGCATTTGATCATGCCAATGCTGCTTATCTGTCGCAAAATGCTACAGGTCAATATGCAAACTCAGCATTTATTCATGCTAATGCGTCATTTGATCACGCCAATGCTTCTTTCGCAAATGCCAACGGTGCCTTTGCTGCGGCTAATGCTGCTTTTGCTAACGCTAATGGCGCTTTTGCTTCAGCCAATGCTGCCTACACTCAAGCAAATTCGGCATTCATACATGCTAACTCAGCATATCAGTCGCAAAATGCTACAGGCCAATACGCAAATGCAGCATTCGTTAGAGCAAACAATTCTGTTGATGCGAACAATGGTGGTACAATTACTGGTAGTTTGACAATTACACAAAATCTGTTTGTTGGTAATGTATTTGTTACGGGTAATACGTTTAGTATCGATGCCGGTACACTTGTTTCAAATGATACCGTAATTATATTAGGTTCCGGTAATTATACTTCTGACTTAAAAGACTTAGGTTTTGCTGCACACTACAATGACGGCACAAACGCACATTCGGGTTTGATTCGTGATTCTGTAACAAAAGAATGGTATTTGTTTAAAGGTTATACACCTGAGATTGGCACGAACAATAATATTGACATCAATGATGCTTCATTTAAAATTGATACTTTAAATGCCAATCTACATTCAACTTATGTTCAAGTTAAAGGTATTGATTTATTACCTAGAACGAACATTATTTTTGATTCAGTAAATGCTTCATTTGTCCATGCAAATTCTAGTTTTGACCACGCTAATGCTGCTTATCAATCACAGAATGCTACTGGTCAATATGCGAATGCTGCGTTTGTACACGCCAATTCAGCATATCAGTCTCAGAATGCAACTGGCCAGTACGCCAATGCTTCATTTATTGTTGCTAATTCTGGATTCATTCAAGCAAACGCATCATTTAATCACGCCAATGCCGCATTTGCCGCAGCAAATAATGTGGCACCACAGGTTCAGCCTTCGTTTGATACCGCTAATGCAGCATTCATTCAAGCCAATGCAGCATATCAATCACAAAACGCCACTGGCAATGTAGCAAACTCTTCGTTCATACAAGCCAACTCTGCATTTATTCATGCTAACGCAGCGTTCAATTATGCAAATAATCTCGTATCTGGTGTTGTTGCTAATGCTGCATTTATACAAGCAAACTCTGCATTTATTCATGCTAATGCGTCATTTGATAAGGCTAATAATGCTGATGCCAATGCGCTGTCGGCAGGTGCATATGCAAATGCAGCATTTATTGCTGCTAATAACGTAGCACCACAAGTTCAACCTTCGTTCAATACGGCTAATGCTGCGTTCATTCAAGCCAATGCAGCATTTGATAAAGCAAATAATGCAGATGCCAATGCGCTGTCGGCAGGCACATATGCTAATGCTGCTTTTGCAGCAGCAAACAATGTAGCACCACAAGTACAACCTTCGTTTGATACTGCTAATGCTGCGTTCTTGCAAGCCAATGCTGCTATAGTTCATGCACAGTCAGCATTCAATGCACAAAACACAACTGGTAATTATGCTAACTCTGCATTTATTCAAGCCAATGCTGCTTATGCTGCACTGAATACAGTATCGGTTTATGCTAACACACCAAGTTACACAGCAAACTCAGCAGCAATTTACGCCAACGGTGCTTTTGCTCAAGCAAACATAGCAAATGCCGATGCTTTCTCAGCAGGTAACTATGCGAATGCTGCGTTTATTATTGCTAACTCTGGATTCATACAAGCCAACTCAGCATTCTTTCACAGCAATTCAGCGTTTGATCATGCTAACGGTGCGTTTACCGCAGCAAACTCTGGTGGCATTTATGCTAATGGTTCATTTGCGACTGCTAACTCAGGTAGTCAGTATGCGAACTCAGCATTCTTACACGCAAATAGTGGATTCATTCAAGCAAATGCTTCGTTCATTGTTGCCAATGCCTCTTCGATACAGGCCAATGCTTCGTTTGTTGTTGCTAATGCTACGACACTACAAGCCAATGCGGCTTTTGATCATGCTAATGCTGCTTTTGCTTCGGCAAACAATGTAGCACCACAAGTACAGCCAGCATTCAACACTGCGAATGCGGCGTTTATTCAAGCCAATGCGGCGTTTAATAAAGCAAACACTGGTGCTAATGCTGAAGTAAGTAGCTTTACTACAACATCAAATGGTGCTGTTTCCACATATGCTCTAGGCTTTACGCCAGCATCAAACACAGCAGTAATTGTTTCGATTGGTGGTATTGTTCAAACTGAATATGCTGACTATGAAGTAAATCGTTCAAATAGTTCTATTTCATTTAACGAACCACCACCTGCTGGTGAATCTATTCGTGTAGCAGGATTTAACAATGTAAATCTTTATACTCTTGATGTTGCGAACTCTGCTGGTGCCGTTGTTGTTTCTTATAACGGTATTGGTGATGGTTCAACACAAGCATTTAATATTGGATTCAGACCAGAATCTGGTAACGCAATTTTTGTTTCAATTGGTGGTCTTCTACAACCTGAAACGGCATACACTGTCACACCATCAACAAATACTGTTACTTTTGGAACTGCTCCAGGTAATGGTGAAAACATTCGTGTCGTTGGCTATGATAAAGTAAATCCATATTTTATTCAAAATACATTTGAGTATATAAATTCAAACGTTACGGTTTCAGTTTTCGAAACAACCGCAAATGGTAGTGTCGCATCATTTGATGTAGGATTTAATACACAAGCCCGTGAAACATTAATTGTTACAATTGATGGTGTTGTTCAGCCAATAACTGCGTATACTGTTAATCCAAGTGCTAATACAATTACTTTTGATGACACACCATCGAATGGTGAACTTGTTCGTGTTGCTACATTGTATGCCGCAGCAAATGTTTTC
>Ga0222713_10004430_pt1 | contig 14082 bp, 14 predicted proteins | sample C33_649DmetaG_FD_165061 | JGI IMG/M metagenome (GOLD analysis project Ga0222713, IMG submission 165061) | Estuarine water microbial communities from San Francisco Bay, California, United States - C33_649D | ecosystem: Environmental > Aquatic > Marine > Unclassified | place: USA: California...
TGAACGTGATGAAAATATGGTGAAAGAAGAAGATAATGGTAAAATATTCTCATTTAAACCAGAAGATGTTAAATATCATATTGATAATTTCCTAACCAGTAAAAGAGATAAAGCGATGGCTGCCTGTCATGGTTTACAACCTCCTCGTCGTTTAGATTTTAGATTTATGAAAGTTACTGAAAATGACCCATCTATGTTAAATAATATAAACTATAATTATCTCGTTATTAAAAATGGAGAACCTACTAAATTTGTTTATAATAATTATAAAACTTATAAAACCTATGGTAAGCAAGTCATAGATGTTGATGAGGATATCATTCCATATTTAACTGATTACTTAAAGGCTGAAAAATTGACACCAGTTGTTAATGATAAAAAATATTTATTTGGTTCTAATAACAATACGCAAGAAAATAGCAACTTTGGTACTAAATTGAGAGATGTATTTTATATGATGTATGGCGATGATATTTCCAGTCGCTGGATAAGAGCAAGTGCGGCAACATATATCAATAATCTTAAACCTAAACCATCATTGGCAGTTAGAAAAGAGTTTGCTAATAAGATGGCTCATAGTAGAGCTCTTAACGAACAATATGAAAAAATTATAATAGGAGATGATGATGGTGATGGAGTTAAGCCAAGAAGAGTTAAAGAGGAAATAACACCAAAAGATTTTAAAGTAAGTGATGAAGAAGTAGATAAAATGACGGAGAATATTGATATACAAAAACCTGTTAGAAGAAGTAAAAGAAACAAATAAATGGGTGGTAATAAAATTAATATTGTTAAATGTCCGTATTGTTATATGAGAACATTAGATATATTTATTGTAAATCATTTATATTATAAGCATAATATCAAAACGAATGATGAAAATGAAAAATAAAAATTGATAGATATTAATAAAGTATATAAGAAATAAAAATATTATATATAAGTAAATAGAATGGTTGATACAACTTTAATCGCTGAAATCCAAGAGACTCTCGTACTTACACAAGAAGAACAAGAAGGAATCGCTAAATACAAAGAGCAATTAGAGAAGAGAAAAGCATATCAACGGGAATATATGGCTAATAGAAGAAGAAATGACCCAGAGTTTGCCGATAAACAAAGAAAATTGAATAATAAAAATAAGAAGGAAAGATATGCGAATGATGAAGAGTTTCGTAACAAAGAAAAGGCATATCTCAAAAAATACAGAGAAGAAAAAAATAAATACAAAGGATTATATGAATTATCGCTAAATAATTCTCAACAAGAAATTTAATTCTTAAAAAATATCCAAAGTATCGCTAAAAATTATTTTTCCACTTTCCATTAAAAAAATAAAAATTGATAGTATGTATAAAAGTATATAAGGATAAATTATTTTCTTATATTATAATAGAGAATAAGAATAGAATGACCCTAATGAAAGCCCCCGTACTTATAACCAAACCTTTTGACCGAACTTTTACTTTTGAATGTAAAAGTGAGACTGATTATATGAAATATCTTAAAGATAATCCTGATATGTGTGAAGTTATCGGTGGATACAAGCAATTTATAAAACCAGTATTTGATGTAGATGCTTATAATACTGATATTGATATTGATGATGTAAAAAAAGACATTAACAAAATTTTCCCAACTAAAAATATTAATTATGCCAAAAGAGACCCCCGTGAAACTAAAAAAGGAATGAAATTTTCATACCGATTTTATGTAGATGGTGTTAAAATGTTTAGTCCTAACCTTAAAGAGTTGATAATACATTCTAAACTTAATGAAAACCCTATTTATGATTTGTCAATTTATGATAAAAATAAAATTCTATTCTTACCTTTTACTACCAAGAAAACAGATGGTGTTGCTCCTGTATTAAATCCTATTGATTGTGATTTATTTAAATGTTGTGCTTCTTATGTTGAAGATGATTTTGAAGACTGGAATGGAAAAGTAAATTTTTCTGAAAAAGAGAAAGGAGAACATTTATTAAAAAAAATTAATGAAATATGTAAAAAACAAGAAGAGAAAGAAGAAGATGATGAGGATGAAATTCAAGCAAGAAAAAGTGATGGATTTTACAAAATTATCACAAAACACGTACAGGCTTTAAGTGATGAAAGAGCAAGCCAATACAGCGAATGGTTAGAAATTATTATGTGTATTATCAATATTGGTGAAAAGTATGAATGGAAAGATGAGAAAGTTATTGAACTTTGTGATGTATTTTCTAAAAAAGATATTGTATCGTATAATGAAAAAGAAAATAGACGCAAAATATATGCTTTATTAGGAAGTCAAAGGACAGATAAAGTAGGATACGCTCGTTTGCTTTCTCGTTTAAAAGAAGATAATCCAGTTTATTTTAAAAAACATATTATTCCTTCTTATCGTGAAGTTAAAGAAGACTTTGAGAAAGAATATTGTGTCATCAATAATCCTGTTTCTATTTATAGAACTCCTTTAATTCCCCGTTTCATTACAGAAAATTCAGATGTAGGCGAAATTAATCAGCAATTAAAACCTACTGATGTTGGATTTCAAGTAGCAAATCGTTATTATATGGGTAAAGTAGTTAAAGATGGTAAAGTTATATTTGAACCAAAACCATTTTATAGAGATTGGATAAAAGACCCAGAAAGATTATCATACGAAGGTATTGTATTTAGACCAAGTGGTATTGATAACCAGATGTCACAATATTATAAAAATTTATTTACTGGATTTAAAGCGGATAAAATTGAATTAATTGAACCTGTTGATTATTCAAATATTCAGCCAATATTAGACCATCTCAAAATGGTTTATTGTGCGGGTGAAGAAGAACATTATCAATATGTTCTAAAATGGTTTGCTAAAATTATTCAAGACCCCGAACACAAGCCACAAGTTGGTTTAGTGTTCTATTGTAAAGACCACGGGACGGGCAGAAATACATTTACTAATTATTTTCAAAATGAAATATTAGGATGTGATTTGTCAGCAACCGCAAGGCAAATTGAAAGAATATTTGGAAAGTTTAATAGTATTTTGGCAAAATGTATGTTCCTTGTTATTGAAGAAGCAAGCGGGGATATTAAAAAATATATGGAAGATTTTAAAAATCTCATCACTGAACCGACTTTTACTATTGAAAAGAAAAATATTGATGCTGGTACGTTTAAGAATTATGTCAATCCTATCCTTTTGACTAATAATAAAGATATTTTAGATATTGATGACAAAGATAGAAGGTTCGCAATATTTGAAAGTTCTGCGTGTAAAAAAGGCGATGTAGATTATTTTAATAAATTATATGCTTGTTTAGGTAATAAAAAAAACGCTGGAATATTCATAAAATATCTACGTGAAGAGGTAGATGCTTCTTGGACACCAATGGAATTTCAACAATATAGACCTATTACAAAAGCATATCGCAAACAACAATCTGTTAATGCTAAAAATTATATTAAATTCATTTCACATATTACTTGCGAAGATGGATTACTTATAGATGGTGAAACCACAAAATGGAATAAATACAAAGGTAATAAAACTATTAGAATTTCTCATATTGACTTATATTCTAAATATAAAAATATGTGTGAATATTACAAGTATTCACCTTATCCATTTGATAAGTTTATTGATAATATCACACAAGAAGGAACAGGAATTACAGAAATATTAGATAAAAAATATCATAAAAAACGATTATCATTTGATAAAGTTCAAATAGAGAAATGGGTTGAGATATTTCGCAACACTGCTGACGAAAATCTTGAAGTTGTTGATGATTTTGACGAAGATGACGAAGAAAATTAAGTTGGCGAAATATTTATTTTTAAAGCAAAAAAACAATATTTTTTGGTTTTATAACTTGGCGAAATTTCGCCAACTTTTTAGGCAACTTGAAATACAAGTAATGAATTTGGCGAATATAGATATTAAGTTGGCGAAATATTTATTTTAAAAGCAAAAATACCATACTTTTCGGTTTTCAACTTGGCGAAATTTCGCCAACTTTCTTCAACTTTTATTCATATATTTTTTTAGCCTCTCCTCTTTTTATTTTTAAAAATCCCTAAAATTTGGCGAAATTTCGCCAACTTGATTTTTTCGGTTCTAATTTTATATTTTATCATATTTTCCCTTTCTAACTTGGCGAAATATATATTTAAGTTGGCGAAATATATATTTAAGTTGGCGAAATATATTATAACTTGGCGAAATCTTCTTTTATATTTTCTTAATTTGGCGAAATCTTCTTTTATATTTTCTTAATTTGGCGAAATAAATATATAACTTGGCGAAATCTATTATAAAGTTGGCGAAGAATAAGAATATATATTTATAACTTGGCGAAGAATAAGAATATATATTTATAACTTGGCGAAATGAAGATATAATATAATAATATCTATAATAAAATAATTAATACTTTTTTAAATTAAATTTTTTTAAATAATCATTATAACTACCTGATAAAGTGGTTTTATTCCATAGAATATGATACGCAAGGCTACTTGCGGTATCTGGTTTTTTCCAATCACCAGTTACGGAATGTCTTGCTATCCAAGCGTGCTTAATATCATCGTCTTTGTGCTCTAAAAATGTATTACCACCTTTTAAGCCAAAAGATATTGTTTTAATTTTTTTTTTATCTATATCATAAAATTTAGCGTCAAATCGTTTATCAGCTTTTTCTGATTTTAATAATTGAATATATTTAATCATATCTACTAATAATAAATATAAAAATAAACTACATATAGCTCTTATAGGTTTTACCAGTTCTTTCATAAAATTTCTTAACCATATTACTACTATAATCTCTACATGGCTTACACATTTTATAATAAACATTTGGATTTTTAGTGCTTATATCTTCTCGTGTTAAAATATATTGTTTTCTACATTTATTACAACATCTGGTTCCTTTATTATTTTCCACAATAATATCTTTGGGATATTTCTTTGATTTTAAATCCATTTTATTATATATTTACAAAAAAAAAAGTGATTAAATTACATAAACGTATCCATCATAATATTATTCAACATATTTTCTCTTAACTTTGAACGTAATTGCTCTGCGTATGTTTGTTGTGTTAAATATTCTATTGAGTTTCTATTATCTTCTCTTGGTTCAGGTCGTTTTTCTCTAACAATTTTTTTAATAATTTTAGTTTTTTGTTTAATAGGTTGTCTAACTTGTTGAACTGGTTGTATTTGCTTAGCCTTTTCAGCTTCCATTTTTAACTTTTCATTTTCTTCTTTAATTTTTTTAATCTCATCATCTTTCTCGGCTTTGATTTGAGACTTAGGTCTAATTTTGCTACGTGCTATTGCGAGTGATTGCCTACGTTTTTCAGCGATAGCTCTCTTGCGTTCTTCTTCTTCATCAATAACAACTGGTTCTTCAATATTTTCATCTTCATTATCACTTTCATCACTTTCAACTGCTTCTGGTATGCTTGAATTAATCTTATCTTCTTTTTCTTTTTTTAATTCAGCCCTTCTTAATCTTGCTAATTCATTTTTTCGTTGTTTTTGTATATCAGTTAAACCTTTTTTAGAAGTATCAGCATTCATTATATATTATATTAGTACTATTATATTGAGATATTTTTATTTTTAAACTTATTCAATTAGTACTATTGTTAAATTACATCCATTTCTTGTATGTCAGATTTTTTTCTTCCTTTTAGATTTCTACTACCACGTGGTCTACCTCTACTTTTAGGAGTTGTATCTTCTATTTTATTAGGAGTTTTTTTGGCAGCTGAAAAAAGCGGTGTTGTATCTTGAAATTTTTTAGGAGTATCGGCAGCCGATAAACGATTGGCACGAGTTTCAGCACTCGCCCGTCTTGGTTTTTTTTGAGGAGTATTAACGGGTTGAGGAGTATTAACGGGTGGTGAAGAAGTCATCAAAGATTTATTTATTAGATTTTGAATATCATCGTTGATAGATGTTGATTGTGAAACTTTTAATTGTTCTAAACCTTGTAATTCTTCCTTACTTAAACGCTGTCTTGAAGCTTTGAAATTTAAATCCCCTTTGGATATTATAAAACCTTTATCTAACTTTGTAGCTGATAAATTACCTATTCTGTTTGATAAGTCTTGAATTTGTTTATTATCAGGAATATATTGTTTTTGATAACATAAAGGAACACCGCGATTTGGTATAACTCTCAACATATTATTTGGAATATGTTGCCCTGAAACATCTATTAATTTTCTATCAATACATTTGTCAAAAGCATAATTAAAACGACTGGCAGTTATATTCTCTCTTGGAGTACAATTAATAACTGGTTCGGGTAATTTAGACGCTTGACTATTAGATTTTCCAAAAGTACCGATATGGGTAATATTATCTAATTGATTATATCTTTCATAAGGATTATTTCCATAACTAAGTAGTTCAACTTTTTTCGTATAGTTCAATGGCATAATGCCTTTCTCAACTGGTAATCCCGAAGTACCATCTAATAAATAACTTCTATCAATTACATTAAATAATTGATTTTGATAGTTGTTAATTTCCATTTTTATTATTCTATTTTATGGTAATATTAAAAAAACAATTAATTATTATTTCTAAAATTATACAATCACAGAGATAGCATGCCCTTCATTTACAACCATTATACGAGTAGTTTTGGCGAATACATATGGGACAAATTTATCAGTAGAAGCACCAGCAAATGTCATCTTCCAAGCAATATTAAGAGCAGAAGCTTTGCCGTCTAATCCAGATTTATAGAAATCGCCTTGTTGTAGATTTTCAAGGGAAATAACGTGAGTAAAGTAGTATTTGAGGAAATGCGCTAATGATAAGCAACCCGGATGGATACCAGAAGACATATCTTGGTTAAGATTGCCAAGAGCAATTAAACTTTCATTGTATATTTCAGCATCATCTAATGGTTGGGGCATCAAAGGGGTATTGTTGATTTCAACAGAGCTTGAAACAATACCAGAGGCATCACTTTTGAAGTAGTAAGATTGATTATAATAGTCACCAGCATATACAGAGTGATAATTAGTTGATGCCGTTTGACCCGGATAATCACCAACAACAGCAAATACATTATTAAAACAAAGCGAGTTAGTCCCCGCGTTTGCGTTACCTAATTGAAGAGTTGTGATTGGTATAGTAGCAGGTTGAAGACAACATACTAACTGGTCTAATGAAGTACTATTAACAGTTGTAAGAACATTAACACTTGTACCTTTATTAACTGCGGCAGTTTTGCTTGAAATGTAGGTTTGATAACCAATAGTTAAACCAGATGATAGTAGTTTGCTTGCTTTTAGATTATAGTATAATGGGTCATTAAACACAATTTTAGAGATAGTGAAATGAACGTCGTCAAGTGTATATTTAGCACCTACAACATTTGGGTCAGCACCAGCAGTTGATGATGAAGACGCCCATAGTACTTTTTCCTCAGCAAAAGTTATTTCAATTTCTACGTTGTTGAGGTCATTAGTATCAGGGCAAGGGCAATTACAAGTAGAAAGGAAACCTAACCAGTTATTCACCATTAATTTTTGTTGATATTCATTCGCGGTATTGGGTTTTGTTTTGATAGTAACATTTCCACCTGTAACATCATCAACATCACTTACTACTTTAAAACCAATAGAAGGGTCAGCATTTTCAAGGAAACGTTTAGAGACTTGGTCTACACCACCACCATCTAAATCATATAGTTTATTATATAAAATGTTGTAATTGTCAATGCGTTCAATGAGAGTTCCATTGACATATACAGCAAGTGTTTTAATCAACGATGAAGTTAGACGAGGGAAATGAACTTTTGAACCCGAGCTTTGCGAAGTAGTACCTTTCATAAACATAGTGAAAGTGCGTAAATCTACTATGGTATTAGAAGGTAGTTTAACTTTGATAGTTTCTCCATGATTGATAGTTCCAGTTCTATCAGGTGTTAATTTACAAGTAGTTTTAGAAAAACCAGATAAGGTTTTGATATTATACGCTAAATTTTTAGGGAAGGATGCGAACTCTGCCATATTTTATAACTATTTTCTTTCTACTATTTACAAAGATAAAAAAAAATATTATTTTTCATTTTTCATTTTTTTTATTCAAATAACATCAATAATAAAGATTTTCAAATATTAGCATTGGTTCTATCTTCTACCTATGGCAGCGTCAAAACTATCAAACATTTCTTGGATTTGTTGGGTAGATACTTCAAAAGGTGGTTCAGTAACAAATAATTCCCTTTTTGGTTCAATTTGAGATTTCTTAGCTTTTTTAGGAGCATTTTTTTCAATTTTGGCAATGGGATTTCCAAAACTATCTAAAACTAAAATTGAGCCATCTGGTGTTTTTAAATGCCCTCCTTCAAAGGAAGCTTCACCATCATCGGTAGCATTAGCGGTATGACTATTTTCTAAAACAAGTCTCATTGGTGTCTTATTCATTAGGATACGAGCTTCAATGTTACCACTAAGAGGAGCACCTGCTTCCGCGTCATCTTCATTTAAAGCTTCTAATACTGAAAATCTATTCTCACTTGCTATATCACCACCTTTGGCTTTTTCCATAACTTGATTAATAACACCATAAGGTGGAACATTTTTATCAACAGGAGGTTCTTCTGGTGGATTACCACCATCAGTTCCACCAGCTTCATTCATATTTGATTTCAAGTTTCTCATAATATCACCAAGCGATATATTGCCTTCACCAAAGTCATCATTACTTTTTTTAAGTAAAGGTTCAACTTCTTTCACATAATATCTAAAAAGTTGTTCGTTTGTTAAAACGTTATTTAAAGGTGTTTTTCTATTCATTTTTTCTACACGTTTATTGAGTTTTTCAAAAACAGATGCGAATGATGGTCTCTTTTTTTCTGTTTTTTGTTGGATAAATACATTATCTAATGAATGATTACTGGCGTTTATATTCATATATTATTCTCTTTCTACAATAATAAAATATTTTATATTATTAAAATGATTATTGAGAAAAAATTAACAGGCTTTAACAATAAGTTAAAGTTTGATAAATTAAACTATCCGCAGTGTAATTGTGGTTTGTGTCCCAAATTTTACTGGAATATGATGAATATCGGAGCGAGAGGCTCAGGAAAAACCTATACGATTTGTCAAATGATTAAACATTATGAAAAACATAAAATAATAAAAGATGGAGTGGAATATAAATTGAGAACACATTTAATATCACCAACAATTCAAGCTAACGAAATATATCAATCTTTGGATAGTTTAGATTTGTCAAAAGATGCTCACGATGATTACAACGACGGGTTATTATTAGATATTATAAATGATATCAAAAATGAAAAAAAAGAATATGATAAATATCTACTTTACAGGAAATATTATGAGAAATTTATGAAAACTCCCGATAATAAACTTGATAAACTTTATGATAATGAACCTGAGATATTCCATATGTTAGAAGAATATGATTATATACACCCAAAGGATTTTCAACACGAACCACCGAAGGTTAATATCATAATACTTGATGATTTATTAGGTAGTGATGCTTTTACAAAAAAGACAAAGTCTGTTCTTACGAATGCGATGATAAAAAATAGGCACAACGGCATCTGTTTTGCTGTATTAGTTCAAAGTATCCGAGCAGTTCCTAAGAATATCCGCTTAAATTGTTCGGTATTTCAACTTGCTTCATTCAAAAATAAAAAGGTAATTTTAGAGGATATCTATGAAGAGGTATCTAATGTAATTGGTATAGAAGACTTTGAAAAATTATACGACCACGCCACAGATAAACCATTTGGTTCATTAATCATAGATACAACTAATGGAAAGAGATTTTTAAGTAATTTTGATAATGAGTTGTTCGTTGAAAAAAAATAATCTTTGTAATATATAGATATGCCTGTAAAAAATATTGATTTTGATGATATAGATTTTGAATTGCTAATGCGTCAATCAAGAATACTTTACCCAGAAGTTGAAGATTGGATATTAGGAATGAGCGTAGAAGCATATATTAATGAATTAAAAAAACAAAATGAAACAGAAGACTAATTTATTATATGTGTATATAGTAGATGATACAAAATATAAAAAACCCACCAACGCCTCCTAAACCTCCTCCCAGAAATAATAACGAAACAATACCGGAACCTGAACCTCTACAATCATAAATAATTTATAATTTTTTTTATATGTTATATTAATAGATAATATGACTACGAGATTTATAAAACCCAAGATAGATAAATATATTCAACTATATAGTAAATATGCTAAATCAGATGATATTTATGGAACAGATGGTTATGTTGATAAAATAGTTATAACCGACAAAGGGCATTGGTATGAGGACGTTCCCAATAATATATATGGTTACCCAACCATTACTATATCACCACCTAATGTAGTAGGAGGTATTCAAGCAACAGCTGTTGTTTCAGAGGTTTCATCAGCAGTCAATGGCGGATATATTAATGGTATTACAATTACTGAAAAAGGTTCAGGATACACCTCAAAGCCTACTATTACTATAAATGACCCATTAGCATCGGGGGAATATATTGGTGGGGTAATTTATATATGGATAGATAATGGTGGAAGTGGATACACATCAACACCTAATGTTGAAATATCAGGTGGAGGAGGTTCAGGTGCTGTTGTTGGAAATATTATAATAGAAAATGGTGTAATAACACAAATAGAAATACTTAATAGTGGTAGCAATTATACATCACCGCCCAGTGTAACAATAACAGATGGTGGTGGTTCAGGAGCAACTGCTACTGCTATTTTAACTTGGGGATTTGGAGCAACAGCATCCGCTGAAATACAATTAACATCGTTAAAAGTTAAAAAATATGTATGGGAATTAGATACACCAGTTGAAGTTGATGAAAATGCGTTAATTCAAGTTGTAGATAGAGCATACACAAATGTCCCAACAGCAAATGCTAATCTTCCAATAGTAATAAGAATGTATGATATATCTACAAAGTCTGTTGTAAATACCATTAACAATTCGGAAAAAAATGATAGTTTTTATTTAGGTAAAATAATTGATATAGGTAAGGCTGATAGAAACTTTCCAAACGACATTAAATTTGAAATTCAACCACAGAATATTCACAGAATATCTTTATCAATTAATTACGGAATAAGTGATAGTTCTGGTGTTAATTCTGATATTGAATTTGTTATATTAATGAAAATCACAGAGAAAGAGCCATCTTTGATAGAGTATGGTTCTCTAAATAATATAAATGTCAATCAAATATAATATTTGATATAATTAAGAATGGAGTTACAGAAAACGAGGAGCATAACATCTTTTATATCTTCTGTAAATAGACAAGAACAAGAGGATATATATAATTTTTCAATAGATTATCCCGATGGTATATTATCTTGTAATAGTAATGAATTTATGGAAATAAATGTGCTATCTTTTGATATGCCTAATACAATGTATAATATAAATAGTAATAATAATACTTTTGAAATGATAACAAATGGTATTTCTCAAACAAAAACTATACCATCAGGAAATTATTCAGTTAAAACATTTATGGGACAACTCAACAATCTTATAGATAATGATGAAATTAAAATAATATATAACGACGCCCAAAATACTTATACATTTCGTAAGATTACAACAGAAAATATATATAATTTTAAACCAATTACCATAGGAAGATTACTTGGTATGAATGATGATGAAATATATGAAATAACGGAGGCAGGTGTAGCCACAGGTCTTATAAATCTTATTAATTATAACAAGGTAATCGTAGAAACTGAGAATATAAATTTTTATTATAGTAATATCAATAACTTAGCGGAAAAAGAAGGTAGTAAGCAGATGTTTAGTAATATCATATTCTGGAAATCAAAAGCAGATGTAGAACCTTTTCAAATATTAAAATATAATAACGAAGATGGTGGTAATTCATTTGTTTATAAAGTAATGAACCGACAAATAAATAGTATAGTTTTTAAACTAAAAAATGAAAGAGAAGAAATTATCACAGACGCACCAAATTATTTAATGGTACTACAATTTAATTTTTACAAAAAAAATGAGAGAGACTCTAACAGCATTCTAATATCAATTGATAATTCTATTAAAGAAATATATAATACTTTATTATTTGCTTTAAACAGATTAAGACTATTACTATGAAAAAAAAATAATATATTTATAATATAGAAAAGAAAAAATAGAAAATGATGCGAGGTATGTCGTCGTTAGGTAATAGACTTCAAAGTTTATACAACAATCGCAGAGGTTTATCTTCACGAGCTCAAAATATTTTAGGAACAGCAAAGCAAGGTATCCGCTTACTTGGACGAGCAAATGATTTTGTAAAACGCTTAGGTGTATCAAGCCCACAGCTTAACAATCTCAGTGGCAGTTTAGAGAGATATGGAAATCCCACTATTGATTTTGTCAATGATGAACTCAAAAACGTTCAATAATTTAATTTATTTTTGTTTAATAGATATGATAAATACGAATAAACTATTAGATAAATGTGAAGCGATGACTTTGCTATGTACCAAAGCCAGTACCTATTGGAGTTTCGTAAAGTTTTGTTTTAATATACCTTTGGTTTTAACAAGTTCCGCTATGTGTATAATCAATAGCATAAGTGATGACGCTAATAAAATGAGAATACCTAATATTATTGTAAATGCCGTGAATGTTCTGGTGTTGTCGCTAAATAATAGCATAAAAGCAGGTGAGAAATTTGATACATTTAAAAAGTTGTCCCAACAATTTATGATATTATCGCAAGAGTTGGAAAATATAGATGGTGAAATTACCAAAGATAAATATGATATTATCGTTTTAAAATATGATAATCTTATTCAAGATTGTGCGTTTGAGGATATTCCTTCCAATTATAAATTACAAGTAGCCAAGATATACACAGATGGTGAGAGATTTATACCAATACAACTTAATGGAGTTATAGGTAATTTAGGATTTAATAAAAGGAATAGCCGAGATGGCGTTGTTTTATCAAATAATAATATAGTCTAATATTAAGAGAAAATGTCTTTTATTGGCGCCACTGGATTAAACTCTTTTGAAGAAGAGATACAAGACACTAGAAATTATATAGCAAGTCGTGTATTAGAGGTACAATCAATGGAAAATGTGAATATGACGGATACCTCAAATTATACTAAAAGATTACATACTGAATTAAAAAATGAAATAGGATATGAAGGCTCAACTTTAACCAACCCTCCATTATTTGGAACTGGATTATATTTCAGGATAGAAACTCAGGAGTACTTAGTAGGTAATCCAAAAGTTGAGACTGCCTTAGGTAATATACCAGCATCTGGACTATTTGAAAAAATAGAAGATACATCAAACTATATATCAAGAATAGATAATGATAGTTCAAACTATGTTGATAGAGTTGAAGGCGAATTAAGTACAAGAATTGGGTACGCAGCAACAATAACACCTCCTTCTGTTGCGACGGGAGTATATGTTCCCATAGAGGAATTACAAGGAGAAATAACAACAATACAAGAGGAAATAACAACAATACAAGGGGAAATAACAACAATACAAGAGGAAATTAGTGGTATAGAAGGACAGATAACAGCTTTGGAAACAGAGGTTGGAGCTTCAACTTTGTTAGATACTTTTACTAATTTTTGGACTGGAACACCATCTATATATGCTGGTATAGCAGCGGCAGCTACTCTTGCTGGTGCCGCACAAACTACCGCAAGTTCAGCAAATACAAAGGCTGATACAGCACAAACTACCGCAAATTCAGCCAATACAAAGGCTGATACAGCCTTAACTTTATGGAATAAAGGAACAGGAAATTATGTCAATAACATATATCATCTTAAAAGTGGTAATGTAGGAATAGGAACTAATACCGATACAATCCTTAATAATAAATTAGAAGTTAATGGTAGTATTAACATAGCAATAGGTAATAAATATAAAATTAACAATGTAGATTTTTCATATAGTCATTTGGCGGGTACTATGCCAATTGCTACTACATTAAATTTAGGAGGTGTTAAACCTGATGGAACTACCATTACAATAACAGCA
>Ga0222713_10004431_pt1 | contig 14081 bp, 12 predicted proteins | sample C33_649DmetaG_FD_165061 | JGI IMG/M metagenome (GOLD analysis project Ga0222713, IMG submission 165061) | Estuarine water microbial communities from San Francisco Bay, California, United States - C33_649D | ecosystem: Environmental > Aquatic > Marine > Unclassified | place: USA: California...
GAGATTCTATTGATGGGGGATACTCGATTGGCTTCCTCCACTCCAGTAGCGACGATGAGTTGCGCGATTTTTGGCAGAACGAAAGTTCAAAACTGACAGGTGAGAGTTTCCTTCTTCTCGCACGGGTTGATGGCGAAGTTGCTGGATGCGTCATCATCTCTCGAGAGGCGAGGGCAAATGGACGCCACCGTGCAGAATTTAGGAAGCTGATGGTCCACTCGGCGCACCAGAGAAAAGGGATCGGTATAGCGTTAGAGAGAAAGGCATCTGAAGAAGCAAAACGGAGGGGAGTAAGCCTTCTCTATTTGGATTCTGCGACTGTTTTTCTAGTGGAGTCGGTCTATGAAACTTGGGGCTGGATTCGAGTGGGATCTATTCCTGATTACGCCACCAATCCAGATGGCACTTTGGTCGCAACCACATACTTCTATAAGCAACTTTAAAGGATTTTGAGTCAGTTCAGCTCCTTTTCGGTAGGCTCTCCTGATGACAAGTGGATTCATGTTCGTCTGGGCAATCTTTGTTGCTGGATTTATGGTTATCAACTATCGCAACAAGATTCGTCAGGATAAGAAACTTGCAGCCCTGGACTGGGCGCCGTACAAGATGAAACTGAGCCAGTCGTGGTGGAGTGGATTCCTCTGGGCAGCAGTCGCTCTTACAATTTTCTTCTTTCTTGGAGAAGCAGGGCTTACTCGTTAATTTGATTCGCTCTCTCTCCAACGCGGGGAGGTAGTTCGAGGCGGTGTGAGCGCTTCGCGAAGGAGCAGGAGATTGGGGCTCTGAAGTTTCCTCGCCTCACTCAGGTCATCTGCAAGAGAAATTAAGTTCGTCTCTTTGAAGGAGATCCCATAGCTTTGTGCGAGCAAGCCCCAATCAGGATTGACCAAGTCCACTCCACGTTCTGGTGCTTTCATGACCTTCTGGTCGTAGCGCAACATCCCGTAACCACCATCATCATGAAGCAAGATTGTCACTGGAAGTGATTGTTGAACTAAGGTCGCAAGTTCAGCGATTGCGAAGGCGATTCCGCCATCTCCTGCGACAACGAGAGTCGGCGTGCCATCAATCGCTGTTCCGACGCTTGTGGGGAGGGCAAACCCGAGAGTCCCCCAGCCAACTGGATAGGCGATTCTTCTCACTCGCTTGCCTCGAAGGTATCCACCAGACCAATACCCTGCGATACACATATCCAAAACAATGCGGCCTTCAATGGGCCAACCTTTATCTATGGCCTCTACAAGAGCCATCCCAGATCTTCCTTCTACGGTGGTAGAAATTCTCGCTCGGGCTTTCTCGTTTATCGAGGCAACATCACTCCACTCCTGCTTCTCGTAGTTTTTCTCTAAAGGCATGAGGGAGGAAAGCGATTCGAAGAGCGATGGCTTGAGTTCAGCTTTGATTGCGAGATTAACTAGAGCATTTCGTTCAATAAGTTGAGGGTCTGCATCAATGACTGCGACCTTGGGAGGAAGTTTGAGAGACCAATTTTTTGTATTCATCCCATCAAACTGGCTTCCCATGATGATCAATAGATCTGCGCTTGCGAGCAGTTCACCTGCTTCGGTCTCATGGACTGGAATCTCAAGTGAGTAACGACTTGATGAGCCAATCCCTCGCCCAGCAAAGGTGGTGATGATGGGTGCCTTGAGGAGTTCTGAGAGTTCTGCAATTTCCGAATCAACCTGCGTTGCGCCACCACCGGCCCAGAAGATGATTCGCTTCGAATCATTAATGAGTTCTACAAGTCCGGTGAGATCCACGAGTTCCTGTGAAGACGGATTTTCTCCATCAAGATTGCCTTCGAATGGAGCTGAGAGGATATCGGAGGGAATACCGAGATAAGAGGCGCCAGGTGGCGCTTTCTTTATCTCACCTAACATCTCTTTCAAGAGTTCGATTGCCTCTTTTGCTGTCGATGCGCTCTTGGCTAAGGAAGCGCCTGAATCAGAAACTTTCGCAAGTGGAGCAAAGAGTGATGCTTGATCAGTCATCTCATGGAGATATCCGCGGTAGATACCCTTGCTTCGATGTGCAATCGGAGCCTCGGAGGAGATAACTAGAAGTGGTGAACGCGAAATGGATGCTTCACCAAATGCACCGAGAGTATTTGCTGCTCCTGGTCCTGTCGTAGTGAGAGCGATACCAATACCTCCAGTAGCTCGAGCAACTCCATCAGCTGCATAGACGGCACTCTGTTCGTGACGCACACTGATGATTCGAGGAGCGCCAGCAATTTCTGATTTCCAGAAGGCGAGGTTATGGACTCCCGGAATTCCAAATGCGTATCGGACTCCATGGGATGCAAGGATCCGAAGGATTGCATCAGCAACCGTTTCTGTCACGGCTCAACAATAACTCATGGAATTTAATCTCCCTTTGGTGTTAGATAATGAGATGACATTCACTTCCTATAGTCCATCCAATCTCACCGACAAAGTAGGCGAGGCAGCGGCAGCGACCAGTTCAGAGATTGTCGAGGCATTACGTCGCGCGAAGGTTGCACAAGCAAGTTGGGCGAAAGTTCCAGCCCCTGCTCGTGGACGAGTGATCGCCAATGTGGGGCGACTAGTTGAAAAGAACAAAGAGGCTTTATCAAAGTTAGTCACTCGCGAGATGGGTAAGGTCTACCGCGAAGCACTCGGTGAGGTGCAAGAAGTAATCGACACTTGTGATTTCTTCCTTGGCGAGGGTCGAAGGCTTTATGGTCAGACGGTTCCGAGTGAGATGCCGAAGAAGAATCTCTTCACTTTCAGAAATCCAGTCGGAAGCGTCTTTGTGATAACTGCTGGAAATTTCCCAGCCGCTGTTCCTTCTTGGTACATCGTCCCGGCACTTCTTGCTGGAAACTCCGTAGTATGGAAGCCATCGGAGTTCACCCCTGTTGTAGCCAAAGCTCTGACTTCACTCTTTCATGCCGGCGGAATTCCAGAAGATCTACTGATCACGGTAGTTGCAGATGGAGCCGAGACTTTCACAGCCCTTGAAGCGGGATTGAAGGAGGGATTGATCAATAAAGTCGGGTTCACTGGCTCGACTGAAGTGGGACGGCGCATCGGTGCGAAGACTGGTGAATATGTTCAGAGCGCCTGTCTTGAACTTGGTGGTAAGAATCCGATGGTAGTCATGCCGGATGCGAATCTTGATCTTGCACTGGAAGGTGCGCTCTTTGCAGGATTTGGCACTGCAGGCCAACGATGTACCTCACTTGGCACGCTCTGGCTTCATCAATCTATTCACGATGAGTTTCTGGCGCGGTATTCAAAGATCGTCGAAGAAGCGAAAGTTGGCGACCCATTCCACGATGTGCTCTATGGCCCGATGATCAGCGAGAAATACCTGGAAAATCACCTCAAGCACCTAGCGATGATCAAGAATCATCACAAGGTTTCAGGTTCTTCCGGTATCGGCCGAATAACTGCAGCTAATCCACGTGCAGGATTTGTGGGAGATCCCGCGCACGGTATCTATGCCCATCCGACAATAGTCTCTGGCCTTAAGAGCGATGACGAGCTTTACTACACCGAGACTTTCGGTCCTCTCGTGACGGTTGGCTCGTTCCAGGAGCTAGATCAAGCAATTGAACTCTCCAATGGACATGGTTATGGACTTTCATCCGCGATCTACACCACAAACCCCGAGAGCGTCTGGCGTTTCAGAGAGGGAATCTCTGCTGGAATGGTCTCAGTCAATAACTCGACTTCAGGAGCAGAGGCACATCTTCCCTTTGGTGGAAACGGCAAGAGCGGAAATGGATCGAGGCAGAGTGGAATCTGGGTTCTTGATCAATTCACAAGGTGGCAATCGATGAACTGGGATTGGTCGAACAAGTTGCAGAAGGCGCAGATGGATGTGATCGAGATCGATCACAATCCTGATTTCACGCTCTGATATGGAGTTGCCAGCACGAGTCGATGTTGTAGTCGTCGGCGGAGGAGTGATGGGTGCTTCGACCGCCTTCCACCTAGCCGAAGCGGGCGTTGGGGTTGCGCTCTTGGAGGCAAATGAGTTAGCCAGCGGTTCCACCTCAAAGGCAGCGGGAGGAGTTCGAGCGAACTTCTCGGATGAATTGAATATCGCGTTAGGCGCGCGTTCACTTGATCTCTTCTCAAGATTTATCGAGCGACCAGGTTATGAAATTGATCTGCATCGCCCTGGCTATCTCTTCGCTCTCACCAAAGCCGAAGATCTCAAAAGATTTGAGGCATCAACAGAATTACAGCAGGCCCTCGGTGTCGAGTCTCGAATGCTGAGCGCTCTTGAAGCATCCAAGATTTCACCACTGTTGAGTGAAGAGGGAGTCCTTGGTTGTTCCTTCACACCCAATGACGGTCACTGCACTCCTGAGTCAGTTGTCCTCGGTTATGCCAGCGGTGCGCGCAAATTCGGTGCAGTTGTGAAGACGGGTGTTCGTGTCACTGGGATTGAAGAGAGTGGTGGTGAGATAAAGGCAGTTTCGACGAGCGCCGGGAGAATTGAAACCAATAGCGTCATCAACTGTGCTGGAGCGTGGTCACCGCAGATCGCGCAGATGGTGGGGCTTGACTTGCCGGTGACGCCTTATCGCCGAGAACTTGCGATCACCGAACCTCTCGGCGAAAGTTTCGCAGACCTGCCAAAGGAATTCCCGATGACGATTGACTATTCAACCTCGCTCTATTGGCATCGTGAGGGCAAAGGACTTTTAATGGGTTTTTCGGATTCGAGCAATCCACCAGGATTTGAATTGAAGCGAGACCCACAATTCGCCGAGAAGCTAGGTCAGCTTGCCGAGAAACGAGCGCCACGCCTTCTTGATCTCGGGATTCAGAGTGGGTGGAGCGGGCTCTATGAAGTTACTCCGGATCACAATGCGATCCTTGGCGAATACAAATCTGTGGGCAGATTCTTCTATGCAACAGGATTTAGTGGCCACGGGTTCTTACAAGGACCTGCGATCGGCGAGATATTGCGTGACTTATATCTCGGCAAGGAGCCATTTATAGATATCACGGCGCTCTCTGCAGAGAGATTCACTCGACCCAATGCACTGAGGCCGGAATTGAATATCGTCTAGGATGACCAGATGAGCAAAGATAAGTCAGCTCGAAATCTCACAGAGGTTCTCGCACTTGATTCGCGCCTTAATGATGAACAACGCGCACTCAAGAAGATGCTTCGAGATTTCTCAGATCGAGAACTTCGACCAAATATCGGCAAGTGGTTTGAAAGCGGAGAGATTCCCGCGAGAGAGATAGCGCGAGAAGTAGGATCGCTTGGAATTCTTGGGATGCATTTGGATGGTTATGGGTGTGCTGGATCCGATGCGCTCTCATATGGTCTTGCCTGCCTGGAGTTAGAGGCGGTCGACTCTGGTCTCCGATCGCTCGTCTCAGTTCAAGGTTCGCTTTCGATGTTTGCGATCCATGAGTACGGAAGCGACGCCCAAAAGGAACGATGGTTGCCTGGGATGGCGAAAGGTGAGTTAATCGGATGCTTCGGTCTAACTGAGGCAGATTTCGGATCCAATCCATCAGGGATGAGAACTTTCGCAAAGCGAGATGGCAACGACTGGGTAATCAATGGTTCGAAGATGTGGATCACCAACGGAAATATCGCTGATGTCGCGATCGTCTGGGCGAATACGGATGAAGGAATCCGTGGATTTGCAGTTCCCACCGATACAAGCGGTTTCCGGGCGAACCTGATCAAACACAAACTCTCACTTCGCGCTTCGGTCACATCTGAGCTTGTTTTCGAGAATATGCGAGTTCCGGATGAGTATCGTCTGCCAAAAGCGACAAGTCTTCGTGCACCGTTGATGTGCCTTGCAGAGGCTCGCTTCGGCATCATCTTCGGAGTAGTGGGCGCAGCCCGCGATTGTCTTGAGACTTCACTCGACTATGGAAAGACTCGAATCCAGTTTGATCGTCCGATCTCTGCCTATCAATTGACTCAAGGCAAGTATGCCGAGATGGCCTCGAAGGTCACTGCTTCCTTACTTCTTGCTTATCATTTAGCTGATCTCAAAGATGCTGGAAAAATTGAACCCGAGCAGATAAGTATGGGTAAGTACCACAATGTGCAGAGCGCACTAGAAGTTGCTCGCACAGCGCGGTCTATCTTGGGTGGGGCGGGTATCACGACGGAGTATCCAGTCTTTCGTCATATGAGCAACCTTGAAACCGTGCTTACCTATGAAGGAACTCATGAGATACATGCGCTCGTGATTGGTCTCGCGCTCACTGGAGAGAACGCGATCAAATAGTCTCCACCTGGAGCTAACGACAGGACGATTTAAATTGACAAATCGTCACTCAATCGAGATTAATGACCGCCGAGATATGCCTTGGTGATTGCTTCATCCTTCTTCAAGTCTGAAGCCTTACCACTCATCTTCACTTCACCTGACTCCATCACATAGGCGCGATCAGCGACTTCAAGTGCAGCCATGGCGTTCTGCTCGATGAGAAGGATTGTGGTTCCTTGTTGGCGAATCTTGACGATGGTATCGAAGATCATCTCGACCAAGACTGGTGCCAGACCCATCGATGGCTCATCGAGAAGAAGAAGTGAAGGCGAACCCATTAGCGCTCGGCTCACTGCAAGCATCTGTTGCTCGCCACCGGACATCGTTCCTGCGCGCTGTTCGATTCGCTCACGTAGACGTGGGAAGAGATCGAGAACTCGCTCCATATCGGCAGCGACTCCAGCTTTGTCATTGCGAAGGAATGCGCCAAGCTCCAAGTTCTCGCGGACCGACATACGAGGAAAGATTCGACGGCCTTCGGGGGATTGGCAGATTCCAGCGCTGACGATGGAGTGACCTGGCTTTCCATCGATGCGCTCGCCCTTGAAAGTAATCTCACCTTTGCGTGGCTTTAAGAGTCCCGAAATGGTGCGAAGTGTTGTGGACTTACCTGCTCCGTTAGAGCCAACGAGCGTGACGATCTCACCTTGATTGACGGTGAGCGAGACATCTTTGACTGCAACGATTTTTCCGTAAGCAACCTCGATGTTCTTGACTTCCAGCATCGTGCTCATGCCCTCGCCTCCTTAGCCTTACCGAGGTAAGCCTCGATGACGCGTGCATTGCTCTTGATCTGATCGGGGGAGCCTTCAGCGATCTTTTCGCCTTGATCCAAGACGGTGATTCGCTCAGAGACGCTCATAACGACTTTCATGTCGTGTTCAATCAACATCACAGATATGTCCTTCTCTGAAACAAGGCGCTTCACGAAATCAATGAAGACGCTCGATTCCTGGGGATTCATACCGGCAGTTGGCTCATCAAGAAGAAGTACTTTCGGATCAAGGGCGAGAGCGCGTGCTACCTCGAGGCGTCGCTGATCTCCATAAGAGAGATTTCGTGCGAACTCATAGGTCCACTTTCCTACTCCGACATAATCGAGAAGATACTGCGCCTTATCTTCAGCCGCACTCTCTTCGCGACGTTGTTTTGGCGTGCGAAGGATTGTGGAGGTGATACCTGACTTCAACTTAGAGTGCATCGCAACAAGAAGGTTTTCTTGTGCAGTCATCAAACCAAAGAGTCTGATGTTCTGAAAGGTACGTGCAATACCGATCGATGCGATCTTATGTGGTGGAAGGTCAGTTATATCTCGGCCTTCGTAGCTGATGGTTCCAGCAGAGGGCTTGTAAAGACCGGTGAGCACATTGAAAAAGGTGGTCTTACCGGCCCCATTCGGTCCGATCAGAGAGACGACCTTGCGCTTAGGGATGTCGAAGTCGACGCTGTTGACTGCGAGGAGACCACCGAAGGCAACGCTGATGTTCTTTGCTTCTAGAACGTTACTCATTTCGCCTTCTTTCCAGAAGTTGCTTCCTCAAGATCATCTTCATGAAGGACAAGCTTCAATCGCGACTCGGGGAGTAATCCTTCTCGACGGAAGAGCATCATCAGGATCAAAACGAGCCCGAAGAGCAAGAATGTAAAGGAAGCAAAGTCAACTTGCGTGCCAAATCGTTCGTTGTAGAAGGCGCCAAAAGCAGAGAGCCCATTTCCATTGACCCAGGAGAGGACGAAGGCTCCGAGGATGACACCCCAGACATTGCCCATTCCACCCAAGACGACCATTGCAAGGAGGAAGATCGAAATTGCGAAGTTAAATCGTTCGGCATAAACACCATTAACGTGCGTAGCGAAAGCGACGCCACCGAGTCCTCCAGCAAATGCGCCAACCGCGTAGGAGAGAAGCTTGGTTCGCATCAATGGAACACCCATCATGCTTGCTGCGAGTTCATCTTCACGAATGGCAAGCCAGGCACGTCCAAGACGTCCACGGCGAAGGCGAAGCGAAATGAAGACCATAACTGCAGTGAGCAAGAGGAATATGAGCAACTTCCAACCGAAGTCAAAAGGTCCGAGATTTTTCACACCAACTGGGATGGGGTCGACTCCGACAATACCTTTTGTACCGTTGGAGATGTTGAAGCCGAAGAAATTCTCGCCATTGAAGAAGACCTGAGGGATGATCTCGCCAAAGCCGAGAGTCACGAGGGCGAGGTAATCGCTCTTGAGACGAAGGGTTGGTGCGCCAATCAAAACACCGAATGCGGCGCAGACAAACCCGCCAATGATTAAGACTAACCAGAAGTTGATATGGATTCCAGGCGCTTCTGCTGGGACTGATCCGAAGAAATGGACTTTGAGGAAGTAGAAGAACTCAGACATGAACCAACCGGCGCAATATCCACCAATCGCCCAGAAGGCCACATACCCAAGATCAAGTAGCCCTGCATAACCAACGACGATGTTGAGTCCAAGTGCCATGATCACATAGACCAGGGACTCATTGACTGCAGCGGGTGGCATCCAGCGATAGATGGCGTCGTAGATCCCAAGGGGCAACCCTTCCCAGTTGAGAAGGAACTGATAGACGAAATAAAGGAATGCACCAGCAATCGAGTAGCCAATAATCCATTTGCGATTAGAGCGGGCGACGTTCTGTGGTTTTACGGGAGCCTTTGTCATATCACACCTTCTCCGTAGTTACCTTGCCGAGCAAGCCAGCCGGCTTGAATACCAAGATGATGATCAAGATTGCGAAGACGACGCTCTGTGACCATTGTTGGCCGAAGGCAATTGGAAGTCCATCGTTAAGGCCTTGAATCAGACCAATCAGCAAGGCTCCAACAACTGCGCCCCATAGGTTTCCGATGCCACCCAAGACTGCAGAGGTGAAGGCGATCAAGCCAAGTTGGAATCCAAGGTTGTAGTTGGTTGTGCCGATTGACTGCTGGTAAAGAAGTCCCGCAGCGCCAGCCATTGCGCCACCGATTGCAAATGTGAAGGCAATCGTCTTATTAACATTGATTCCCATAAGTGCGGCGGCATCTTTGTCTTGTGCGGTGGCGCGCATCGCCTTACCACTCTTCGTCTTTGCAACGACGTAGTTGAGCGCGAGGAGAAGAGGAATGCCGACCACGAAGAGCAAGATTGTGATCATGTTGATGCGTACTTCACCGATGTAGATATCGCCATTAGGAATAACAGTCGGCCATTGACGAGGAGTTGAGCCGTTCCACTTCAAACCGATGAAGTTCAAAAGGAATGACATACCGACTGCGGTAATGAGAGGCGCTAACTTAGGCGCATTCCTTAGCCGACGGTAGGCAAGTCGTTCGATCAAGACATTGATCACGGCGCCAAATGCCATAACGGCAAAGAGACAAGAGATGAAGGTAAGCCAACCTGCAGGGTTTGACTCATCTTGCTTGAACCAGACCGTGATGAAATAAGAGGAGAAGACAGCGCTCAGCATGAAGAGATCGCCATGCGCAAAGTTAATGAGCTCGATGATGCCGTACACGAGTGTGTAACCGAGGGCGATCAGAGCGTAAAGAAGGCCGTTACGAAGACCGAGAATCGCTACTTGAGCGAACTGCTGAGGGGATTCAAGAAGATTGACCAGGATCCATGCTGCAAGGACTAGCGAGATGCTGATCGCACCTATTCGCTCGACTCGTTGTCTGCGGATCTGGCCGGGAGTGCCTTTGAACTTCTGCATCTCTGCGGACTTTGCCAAAATTAACTCCTAGCTCCGAGAAGTTGTGAATCTGGGTGGTCGCTTGCGCAACCACCCAGATTCGTTACTGATTGGTGTTACTTGACGGTGATCTTCTTGACGAAGGTTTCTGTCTTGTCCTTGACGATGAGGATGGTGATGTCCTTAGAAAGGATGTCGCCATTGTCATCGAACTTCAGACGGGTACCAACTACAGACTTCGTAGCTGGGATATCGACAGTCTTCATCTTCTGGAAGACGTCCTTACGTGTTCCATTGGAACGTGCGACTGCATCAAGGATTACCTGAGCAGCAGCGGCACCGTAGACGGAGAAGGAGCTTGTTGGAGCTTCCTTGTACTCCTTCAAGTATGCCTTCTGGAACTTCTCGGCTGCGCCACCCTTCGGGAACTGATCGATTGAAAGACCAGTGAAGGAGAGGTAAGCACCAGCAGCTTCTGGCAAGGCCAAGAAGTCTGGGTAACCGGTGAAGCCATCTGGCATCATGAACTTGACCTTGGTGTTGTCGCCGAGGAACTTAACTTTGTCCTTGACGAGCTGTCCACCATTTAGGTCGAAGATTCCGCCGACATAGACCATATCTGGCTTAAGTGCGGCGATCTTGGTGAAGAGTGCTTCGTAGTTAGGAGCCTTGTCGTCCCAACCTTCGCCAGCATCTCCGTCAGAGAGAACTGTTAGACCAAGCTTCTTTGCAGAAGTGGTGAAGGAACGTGCAACACCTTGACCGTAGGTCTGGCGATCGTTGAGAACGTAGACCTTCTGGACACCGAGGCTCTTTGCGAACTGAGCAGCGGCTGAACCCTGATTGTCATCAGTGGTAACAACACGCCAGTAGTTGCGGAAGCCAGTTGGGTAGTACTTGCCTGGCTCGCCTGGATCCCAGTTCTTGGTGAGACCTGGGTTGGTGTTCGCGTTCGAAACCATGATCATTGGACCCTTTGGATCCTGGTTGAGGATTGGCACGATGATTTTCGCGCAACCTGAGTTGTAGGTACCCATGACTGCTACTTCGTCACGAGCTGCGACGTGTGCTTGTGCGTTCTTCGCGCACTGTGCATCGTCCCATGAACCCTTGGCTGCCGTTGAGTTGTCGTACTCACGGAACTTGATTGTGTATGGACCAGCTTTGTTGCCCATTTGCTTAAGAAGCAAACGGATCGCCTTGTTGGTCGACGCGCTCTGATCAGCAGATCCACCCTGCTTTGGCAGGTCAGAAGAGATCCAGAGTGTCTTACCAGCAGACTGCGCGCTTGAGACAAGTCCCAAGCCGAGAGCAGCGGTTGCGATAGCAACAATTGCAATCTTTGCAGATTTGTTCTTCATTTAAGAGGTATACCTTTCCTAGGTTTCATCAGGGGTCACCCCCTGATGCAGGGGCTACCTTAGGGTGAGGTGGGGGTCTTTGACCAGATGTCGCACAAATCCAGCGAACAGGCAGGAGTAACTTTTTCGTTACTCCCCGCAATTTCCCCCTCTGGCAGACTTTCATGTATGACCCAAAATTCCGCGGTGGCTCAAGGGGAGGTCGGGTCAGATCTCATCATCATTGGCGCCGGGATCGTTGGAGCGATGTGCGCCCACTACGCGATTAACTCTGGACTTAGAACGATTGTCATAGATAGAAACGCGGTTGCAAGTGGGACTACTGGTGCGGGTGAAGGAAACATCATGGTCTCCGATAAGACTCCCGGGCCAGAACTTAATTTGGCACTCATCTCGCGAGAACTTTGGTTCGAAGTGGGTGCGCGAGTAGGAGATACCTTCGAGCTTGTCGCAAAGGGTGGAATCTCAGTTGCACGGAATAATCCGCAACCACTTCGAGGTTTAGCGCAGTCACAAACTCTTGTTGGAGTCGATGCACGTGAAGTAGATGCAAACGCGCTTTCAAAACTTGAGCCGTTCATCTCACCCGAGATCAAATATGGTGTGCACTATCCGCAAGATGCGCAGTGCCAACCAATGCTTGCAGCGGCACGTATCCTTCAAGATTTTCAACGTCGGGGTGGTCAACTCCGTTCACATCAAGAAGTCATTTCGATTGAAGAGACCAGCGATGGAGTTGCAGTAAAGACTGTCGATACAGTCTTTCGCGCCAGCCACGTGATTAATGCGGCAGGCACCTGGGCTGGGGAGATTGCAAAGCGTGCCGGTTCTGACCTTCCGATAATGCCGCGTCGCGGATTCATCCTCGTTACTGCGCCGCTTCCCCCTTATGTATTTCACAAGGTCTATGACTCGGACTATGTCGATAACGTCGCCAGTAGTGATGCTGACCTTCAGACCTCGACCGTCATCGAAGGAACAAAGAGCGGCACAATCTTGATTGGCGCGAGTCGTGAACGTGTGGGTTACGACAAATCAATGAGCGTTCCGGTGATAAAGAAGTTGGCGCGCCAAGCAACTTCACTCTTTCCGGTTCTGCGTGACGCGCAGTTACTGCGGGTCTACAACGGCTTCCGCCCCTACTCGCCAGATCACCTCCCAGTTATTGGTCCAGATAGCCGAATAAAAGGCCTTTATCACTGTGCCGGTCACGAAGGTGCAGGCATCGGACTCTCGGCAGCGAGTGGCAAATTGATCTCAGAGATGATCACTGGTGTAAAAACCTTCGTTGACGCGACACCGTTCTCGCCCGCGCGATTTCAGAATCTCTTGGTCTCGTAATATGGCAAAGACTTTCTCATTCGATGGTGAAGCAATCAGCTTCGAATCTGGAGACACCATTGCCTCTGCCATCCTACGAAGTGGCAGGAAGTCACTTCGTCGAACTCGCTTTCATGGCGAGGAAAGGTCGATCTTCTGTGGCATCGGACAATGCTTTGATTGCATCGTCATTATTGATGGCAGATCCAATCAGCGTGCCTGCCTTCTTCGTGCAGAAGAAGGAATCCAAGTCGAACATCAAGAAGGCTCAGGGCAAGTGCAGTGAGTGCGCAAATGCCCGCCACTAGCGTTGCAATCATTGGCGCTGGCCCAGCAGGACTCTCCGCACTTCGCCAGTTAGCAGATTCAAAGCGCGCGATACGTGTTGAAGTTATCGACTCGAATCCACGCTATGGCGGACAGTATTGGCGCCACCGGGAAGGTGACCCATTTCCTGAAAGCGACCTAGATCCAACGAGTCATAGCTCAACTGACATTCGAATCAACTGGCATCTCTCTACCTCGGTCTGGCAGATAGAGAATGTGGCAGGGAGTTTCCGCATACACACCGCCTCAAGCAGTGGCGAGAAATCATCAACTGTTGAGGTGGAGAAAATAATCATCGCAACCGGAGCTACTGAACGCACACTGCCGTTCAAGAACTGGACCGCACCTGGGGTGATGAGTGCTGGCGCCCTACAAAGCCTTGCTAAGGAGTATCAGGTAATTCCGGGAAAAGAGATTGTGATCGCAGGTAGTGGAGTCTTCGCGCTTCCCGTTGCCAAGACAATCAAGGAAGTTTCCAGCAAACTTGGCGCAGACGTTAACGTAACTGTGATCGAAGCCCAGAGCATCTTCCGCTGGTGGCGAAACTCCTTCGCTTTTCTCCTCAATCCAAGCAAGATTCTGGAGGCAGTTGGCTATCTCTTCTTTATGAAAAGGCATGGCGTCAAACGACTCTCAAAGAGAATAGTGAGAGAGGTAAAGGTTGAAACCGGGGAGATTGTTGGAGTCATGGCGGTGAAAGTCAAAAGCGATCTAAGCAGTGACACCACTGGTGAAATGCTCGCCGCAGATCTTGTTGCAACTTCTTTTGGATTCGTCCCGGACATGACGCTTGCAAGCATCCTTGGCCTTGAGCGCAAGAATCACAATGATGACGCAGTTGTTGTTGTGGACTCGAACCAAAGGACTTCGCTCAAAGGTGTTTGGGCGGCAGGAGAGATAACGGGTATTGGTGGCCACGAACTTGCAATCAGTGAAGGCGCGATTGCAGCGCTCGACATCGTGCAGAAGAGTTCTAAATCGTGGAAATGGCGACGATTCCGTCAACAACTCTTTGCTCGAGGCTTAGCGAAGATATACCCGATCTCGAGCGGATGGATTAAATCACTTGATGATTCACCAATCC
>Ga0222713_10004432_pt1 | contig 14081 bp, 9 predicted proteins | sample C33_649DmetaG_FD_165061 | JGI IMG/M metagenome (GOLD analysis project Ga0222713, IMG submission 165061) | Estuarine water microbial communities from San Francisco Bay, California, United States - C33_649D | ecosystem: Environmental > Aquatic > Marine > Unclassified | place: USA: California...
AACACTCACTTCGAAGGGGTAGGTGTCACCTTCTGAAACTGTTGTGATAGTGGGGTCAACCTCGGTGATACTGAAGGTGGGCACGTCGTCATCAACAATGGTCAATGTTCTTGAGACGTTTCCAGTTAACTGCAGACCATTGCTTTCAACAAGACTTATGGTGACCGTCTCATTAGGCTCATCGATAGCGTCGTCCAAAGGAACAACTTTTACATCTAGTGCACCACTCCCACGGCTACTGGTGCCAACGGCTACAGAGTAAACGCCGTTAAGCGCAGTCAATACATTTCCTCCCACCATGACTGCATAGTCTCCAGAGTCGGCGGGGCTGACACCTGAACCTGATACAGTAAAGTCAACGGTATAGTCAGTACTATTTGCACCTGTCACATAAATAGTAAAAGTATAGGCCTGTTGTTCACTAACCCCTTCTTCCTCAGTTCCAGCAAGAGAAGTAGGCGTAGAAATTGTAACTTTGGGATCGATTATTACTGTTGATATATCCCCCAGTCGACTGTTACCGTCTTTCAACGTGACCGTCATGGCCTCTGTTTTTTCAGCCGCACCGTCAACAGCAGTCCGGAGGTTAACTGTAGTTGAACCGACACCGTTAGCATCCGTTACGATCGTTACAGAGTTACCAGCCAGGTTTGTGATATCAGAAAAGTCAGCAAGGGCAACCCTACCGCTGATGTCATAAGTTAAGGTGTAGGTATGGTTCGCGGCACCATGCACGACGCCGACTACAAATTCATAGGCCTGCCCTTCGATAACCTCGGTTTGAGCCGGGTCTGCCTGAGCAATGCTAAACACGGGGACATCATTATCTATAATCTCCCCTGTTGATGTATGCGCGCTCCCGAGATTTGCTCCGTTAGTTGCACCTGATAGCACGACCGAGAAAGTTTCGTTCGCGCCCGGCTCATCAAAGGAGTCGTCATTTGTTTTTATAGTAATTGTTTTGCTGGTCTCACCAGCCGCAAAAGTCAGTGTTCCAGAAAGCGGGTAGGTGCCGTTATCAAAGTCCGATGAGGAGGCTGAACCGGTATAGCTCACCGCCCATTCAACCTGGTGTGACATTGTGGAGACCTTGTCCATCGTCACCGTATAGGTGAGAGTTCCACCCTCGCTAGTGTCTTGAGTTACGGGTGAGAGAGTGAAAACTGGCGCAGAGGTGGTATTCGTAATCGTACCCCCACTGCTTCCATTCGCCAAACTGACTGTGCTACCCCCCGTCGGGTTACTCAGCGCAATAGAAAAAGTCTCAGCAGATTCATATATTGCGTCAGTCGCGGCCTTAAGCGTAATGGTTTTAGAAGTTTCTCCTGCGGCAAAGGTCAGAGTACCTGAAAGAGGATCACCAGCACCACCGCCAGAGGTGACGAAATCCTGCGCTGAGGCAGTATCATAACTAACCGCATATTGAACCGTTTGAGCTGTTGAGGCGGCACGGTCCATAGTGACAGTAAAAGTGATTGTCCCACCCTCATTAGCCGTAGCAGCAGAGCTGCTGAAACTTATTACCGGAGCCGGATCATCGTTGGTTATCGTGCCCGTCGCCGAAGCACTACCCGACGAAGGACCCGAACCCCAAGAAATGTTTGCAGTTAAGGTTTCGTCGTTCTCGTAAGTCAGATCCCCGGTTGTATTTACGGTAAAGGTATTGGTGTTGCCACTATTCTTATCAAAGGTTAACGTTCCACTCGCGGCCGTGAAGTCGGTGCCACTGATCGCCGTTCCATTCGCAGTAGAGTAAGTAACGGCCTGGGTAACTTCGGACAAACCGCTGCGCGTTACAGTAAAAGAAATGCTGTTTCCCTCGGTTGCAGAAGAAGAAGCAATACTGAAAGTCGGCGCGGTATCGTCGTTAAGAATAGTTCCCGTCGCAGTTTTTGAGCTAGTGCCACCCGACAAATTAGATACAGTGACTGTAAAGGTCTCGTCCAATTCGTAAATACTGTCTTGCGTTGTCTGAACGGTAAACGTTTTACTTTGGTTACCGCTAAAAGTGAGTGAACCAGAGGCTCCGTCGTAATCTGTCGCTGATGCAGTTCCAGACGTTGTCGCATAATTTACGGTTACATTGCCAGTGCCATTTTCGCGAGTTAGCGTGAAGGTTATTAGCACCCCTTCAGAAACAGACTGGTTTGTAATAGTCCACTTCTCAGGCGCAAGAAGAGCAGCATATTCCTGCTGCACCATCTCAGTTAGGGCGACCGGCACGTTGATCGTTCCGTCTGCCAGTTCAAGGCTCCAGTTGCCGCCCAGTGCGGATGACCCCGTTGCATCTAAAGAAGCGGCTACATCAGCCCCTGTATAAAGCTTGATCGCATCAATTAGATCAGGACCACTACCCGCGCCGACATCGCAACCATAAATCAGGATATCGGCATTTTCGGAAAGTGAATCGCGCCAAGACAGCAGGCTTGAAGAATAATCACTTACATTCGAAGCATTCAAATCGATCAATCCGAGATGCACCTCTCCCGCAGTGCCGTGAGAAAAAATATGCACGGCATCGATTTCGTGATGTGAGGCTAGCCATTCGCCAATCTGCTCCAAGCCGTCACGATTCGCATCCAAAATTACAACATCAACCCCTTCACGCATTCCAGCAATCAGCTGATCCACGTAATCCAGGTTCGAATCTATAAAAGCAACCTCCTTAGATGCCGTTAGGCCTTGATCTGCGCCATCAGTGGAAGGAGTCGTATCAAGACTATCCGTTGCCTCAGTATTGTCAGGCTCACTGGAAATCGTATTTACAGTGGCGCCAATTGCAGCATCGAAAACCAAACGAGGCTCGAGCTTTAGTAATTTTGAAAACATGTAATCTGCCTATTAGAAAACCGCGCTTTTTTAATTTATTATTTTCAATAAAGTAATATTAAAATATTATATACTTCATTTATTATCATTTACTTACTCCAAGCTTACATCATATATACAATTGATTTAAAACTTAGAGAGAAAAATTTAACTGATAAGTAGGGTATCGGTGAGGGCGTGCGAAGATCAGGCACCTTGAGGGATTGCCAAGACACGATCCAACAAGAAGAGACCGGATAGATGGGACGCGGGTTTTACCCGAAGCGCTACCGCCAGCTACGCCGCTATGGCTACTTCAGCCGTAGGCGTCTACTTCGCACCTAAAGTGCAAATTCAGCAGGGTTGATTGGCACGGAATCTTGCCGCAAGACGCGCTTGATACGGTAAGGAACTCGCGGCGCCGCCTCGGGATTTTGAGCCAGGTTAATTATTAATTGCGGCCTGATTTGCGCTCCCCGCGCATCGAGCAGCAGCATCACACGAGGTAACAACTTTTTGGCCGGGTCCTGCGAAACGACAATACCAATTTCCCCTGAGTTCAGTTCCACAACCGACCCTAGGGGAAATATGCCCAAGCACTGTATGAATTGCTCAGCCAGCACGCCATCGAACAGCACATTTCTTGCGTTGTAAATCAGGTTAAGCGCATTCGAAGGTGCGTAGGTTTCAGCGTACGAACGCGGCCTCGTCAGCGCATCATAGAAATCAACGAGCCCCGATATTGCCCCTAGCAGGCCAATCTCGTCACCTACCAGCCCTTTGGGATAACCGCTGCCGTGAAAGCGCTCGTGGTGCTTCGACGAAATATCAATAACTTCCGATGGCACACCCACAGTTTCACTGAGAATTTGGACAGAATGCGCCACATGACTGCGGCATAGCATCAGTTCTACCTTGTTGAGGGCCCCAGATTTGTCTCTGACCTCATCGGGAATATTGATCATGCCAATGTCCTGCAACAGCGCAGCCATGCCCAGGTGATCAAGCTGTAATTTTGGAAGCTGCAGATAACGACCAAATGCAAGAGAAAGTACCGAGACGCTAAATGCGCGATCGAGAATGTGCTCGCTCTTCTCCTTAATCCTTGAGAGCAGCATCATGGCGCCAGGATTACGCACCACGCTATCGCGTATCTTGGTAGTCGCTTGCGACAACTCTTCGGCATCGATCACGCCCCCCTTGTGAATGTTATCGATCGCGCGACTCATGACGATTTCGGTATCGTGCTTCGCCTGCAGGGCGACCGGGAGCTCTTCCTTGAGCGATGTCGTCTCCCGGTAATCCACGCGTTCGGTAATCGTCGAAAGCACCCCACGCACATTCCCCGGAATCGAGGGATTTTGCTTAGAAGAGGTCAGCAAGTCCGCTCTGTCACGTAACGCCAGGCTTTTATCAGAATCAACGAGGACTGATTTACAAAATCGGCGCAGGGTCGCAAGCTGATCGTCATTATCGAGCACAAAACCCTGGTATAGAAATGGAGTTTCGGTCCATGGCCTATCGAGTTCGCACACAAACATGCCGAACTTGAGTTGCTCGACCGTTACGCGATTTTTCATGCAGTTAGAACCAAAACCTCAAAAAGCGCATAGAGACAAATCGAAAGTCCACATCATAGAAGGTTGTAGCGTCAACAGCGATCGACCACGCCCCAGACAACCAATAAGCTAATTTTCTAGATTATAATAATTTTAATATTATAATGATACACTATTAATTTTAGTGTACTCTGCCCCGCCATGAGGCAAGCTTTAGCAGCAACCGATCTGATCGATCAAATCAACGCGGGTCGATTCATGTTGCTCCGCCATCCGATACCCCCGGCCCACGATTTAATCGACACGGAAAGTCTCTCAGCGATATGTGTGCGCTGGATCCCCGAGGAAAGCGGACACACGCCGGCAGGTACTTATTTGAGCGCGCTTCAAGAAACATCGCTAATGCATATCCTTGATCGATGGATCATTCGTTGCATTTGTCAGCTCATCCAAACTGAAAAGCAGCTACCCTGGAATCAGAATCTGCGCAAACAGTACATCATAGAACTGTCAAAAGAATCCATTCTGGATCCGAAAACAGCGGGTTATTTATATGACTCCGTTTCACAAAGTCGCATCCCTAGTGACCAGCTCATACTGGAAACATCCTTCGAACTCGCAAGTGAAAATCGCGAACCGTTTGAAAAGCTTGCAAAACACACTCGATTGCTAGGATGTAATCTCTGCCTGCATGGCCAGCCCACCCCAGAGCAGTTGCTCTGGGCTAAAAAGAACCTCGGGGTTGGTTATATCAAACTGGACCTATCAGGGTGCCGTAATCCCATGGACCCTGAAGATCAATGGAAGAAAGTTATCCCCATCATCAAATCGAGTATGCGCCTGGGCATTAAAATCATCGCGCAATTTGTCGATTCACCCAGACTCATCCCACATTTGCTGAATCTAGGGGTGGACTACGTGCAGGGATGGGATGTGTCTTTCCCCGACCTGATCGACACCCGGCTTGATACCCCTTTTCAGTAGCCCCCCCCACACACAAGGCCCATCGGGGAAGCCCACAAAGTCGACTCGATGCGGAAAAATTCTCCGCTGCTCATGAGTCGAATATAGGAATTAATCAATACAATCAATATATTATAAAAATATTGCTCAACCCCAAGAACCTGAATTCTATTTCATTTTAGGTTTCATTATTGACCAATCATGAGTAAACTTAAGCCCGATGATCCACCAAAGTTCAGCACAGTTTCTGATACCTCTGTGCAGTATCGTCCCGGGGGCTACGTGAGCAGAAAAAATGAGGTGACCACTTTTGAGGCCGCCGAAGAAATCGGCGTTTCAATCCGAACGATCCAGCAGTGGATGGAAAAAGGCTGGCTGAAGGGCAGAAAAACCTCAGGGGGACATCGGCGCTTGGATGCAGCGGATGTCCAAAAGCTTGCCTTACAACGCAAGCATAAGAAAAAACAGAACGGGAAAGAAGTCTGCACTATCCTGATTATCGAGGATGATCCGGATATATGTCGGCTCTACGAATTAATGATTCAGAACTGGCCTATTCCGACCAGCCTTTATTTCGCGCACGACGGTTTTCAAGGGCTAATCATGATGGGAGAACTGCACCCGCATTTCGTGGCTGTGGATCTGAATATTCCTCTGATCGACGGTGTCCAGTTGATTAATGTAATCAATGAAAAGTTTGATAAGCAAAGATTTCGTTACTGCGTCGTGACCGCATTAAATCCCGATGAAATCGAAAAGCGAGGGAATCTGCCACAGGAATGCACGATCGTTCCCAAACCGATCGACTTCAAAAGCCTGGAACAGTTGATTACAGCCTCTTACCGCGAAGTTACAAAATATCGTGAAGCGGAAACTTGCTAACCACGCGTCCATAAACGACTACTCGTCAAAGACCCAATGAAATCCACTATATTGATTGTTGATGACAACGAGGATGTTAGAAAACTAATCCGGATGATACTCACGCCTTTAGACTACGAATTGTGTGAAGCTTTCGATGGAAAGTCAGCCATCGAAGAAATCCAGAAGCATCGCCCCGATCTCATACTTCTTGATGTGATGATGCCCGGTTATCCAAATGGCCTAGAATTATTGGGTATGGTCAAAAAGAACAAAGTCATGGCTACAAAAATTATTATGGTTTCAGCCAAAGGCCAATATAGCGACGTCGTTGACGCAGCTAAACTTAAATGCGATGCCTATATCGTAAAACCTTTTACGCAACAGCATATGATCGACACCGTGAAAGCGATTTTAGAAAACGGCACGGATTAATCAAACCTACAGAAAAATTAGACGTCACAGAATAATTACTTCAAATTTAGGGGCTATCTCATAACTGCTTTTTTGTTAGCGAGTCTATTACAAGCTTAGAAAATTCCCACCTGCATTTTTAATCAACAAGCCTACGTTATGCAAACCAAGAGACGCAAGCTAGTATTTTCAGGAGGCGGTGCTCTCGCTGCTCAGTTCCTTCAAATCAGACAAGCCAGCGCCAAAAATCAATCTGCGCTTATCGCTTTTTCAGGTGAAATAAATCACCCGACCAGCCTCTCCGATGACGCAATCATCATCGGCATCAAGTTAGCCTTAGAAGATCTAGAGCTATCTCAAAAAACGAAAAGTTTATCGTTTGAGTTAATAACATTAAACGACAACAGCATTCCAGCCAGGGGCATTGCCAATTTAAGAGCGTTGGCAAAAAAAGAAAATCTGGTTGGTGTATTCGGGGGGAAATTTAGTCCCAATGTATTGGAGATGTCTCTCGAGGCTAGGAACCTCAGAATTCCTATTTTTGCGCCTTGGTCAGCTGCAGACGCAATCACCGCTGACCCTAAAATGACGCCCTACACTTTCCGACTTTCCATGCGGGACTCTTGGGCCATTGCAGCCATCTTCAATAGAGCAAAAAAACGAAATTTCTCGAAGCTGGGGCTACTGATTCCAAACAACGGATGGGGACGTAGCTGTGAAGCGGCAGCTAGGCAAAAAATCGACATGACCCCTCCAGCAGAAAAACCAGAGCTGCTAATAGAGCACTACCAATGGGCGGACCCAACCGACTTGTTACCCCACTACAAAACACTGATCCAACGGGGCATTGAATGTTTAATTTTGGTGGCCAACGAATCTGAAACGGGTTTCCTAGCCTATGAAATTATAAAAAACAAATTAGCCACGCCACCAATAATAAGTCACTGGGGTATTACCGGGGGAGACTCTATTAGACTTTCCGAGGGTGCCCTTATGAAACTCGATCTTGAGTTCGTGCAGACTTTTAATTTCAATCGATCATCATCGACAACATCTAATCTCATTGCCAATCGCGCAGAGAAGATATTAAAAATTGATAATATTAGGGCCTTTCCGTCTCAAACCGGAATTGCCAATGCATACGATCTGATGATGATGATCGGCCTCGCAGTATCAAATATCGACAAGATCTCATCAGAAGCGGTCACCAGCGCACTAAAAAATATAAAACAGCATCACGGGCTTATCAGGACCTACATTCGCCCCTTTGCCGGTAAAACACAGGACGCTCTAAGTCCGAACGATCTTTTCTTTTGTCGGTTTTCAAGAAACGGTGAAATTATTCCAACCAGCTAGCCCTAAGAACGCCGAAAGTAACACTGTTGAGTGCCACATTCCTGACTAAGATTACGGAAAAAATCGACGCAAATTTGCCATTGGTCGTTGGGATTTTTGCGATCTTTTTAATTAGCTTTAGCTCGTATCTATCCGCTTACACGGCTTACTCAAACGAAAAAAATAAAATAACGAAAAGAGCTGAGAATTTAACTAATAATTTATATCAAAATATTTCGGTTCGTTTGAGCGATTTAGTGTATGAACTAAGTCGCTCGACTGCTGCTGATACGAAAGTCAGATCCTCATTAGCCGATGCCGATGATCTGAATTTAGATAGCTATCTCAAAAAGTTACTTAATTCCGACAGCAGAATTTCTGCTATTGCAATCTATGACTTTATCGGAAGGGAGCTCGCATCTGCTGTCAGTCCCGGCGAAGATTTCATCAAATCTGATGCCAAACTGATCTCAGAAATTATTCAAGCAGGACGGGCTTTAGTTTATGTTAAGCAGGATAAAAACTCGTCTGAATACAATCTATTGTTCGCAATACCCATACTGTATCCCCCCACAGCTTCTTATGAGGGTGCGGCATTAATTCGTATAAACAAATCGATATATATAAATATAATAAAATCATTGATTCTGGAAAATGAAAAAGTTTCGTTCACGTTTACGAGTTCGCCCAAAAAGACTTACTCCGCCTATGATTTATTCAGTATCAAGCATCCCAAATTCATTTTGAATTCCTCACTACAAATTGAACAGTTCAAAAATGTTTACATAAATATTAATTATGAAAATTCAGTAATCATAGCAAAATATAATTTGTTAATAGAATTAGCAAATACTTTATTCTTTTTTGTTATTTTAACAATCTCATATCTTATTTTATCCAGATGGTTTAATAAAAAATACGTAACTCCCATCCGGAAAATAGAAAAATTTGCGAAAAACATTGATAAAAACTTAAGCTCTAGTTCCTCCAATGAATTAATTCGCAGCATAAAATTTAAAGATCCGCAGTCAATTTTAGAGGGTGTCCTGGATAGCCTCAGCGAAAGTCAGTCCCACTATCGGGACCGGATTTTGAGTTTCAGCCAGGCAATTGAGAGCAACCAGCGCAGGATAGAAGAAATAACCAAAGCTGGAAATATCCTTATTCTTTCGGTGAACCCGCATACACAACTGGTTGATTACAGTTCATCGAATTTCAATATTTTTTTTCGCGATGTAAGCCCGAAAAATTTAAATTGGAAACACTTTTTTAAGTATTTAGATAAAAATAATAAACGCGCTGTTATTCAATGCGCGAGAAATTGCTTCCGTCATGGAGTCGGAAAAAGTTTAGTCATCGCTAAAATAAATAATCAAGAGTTGATATTTAACTTATCTCTGCTGAAAGAAAGTATTAATTCCGACACTCGCATTGACTGCATCGCCATAGAAAACACAGAAAACGCACGGATTCAGATCGCATTAGAGCAAAACGAATTGCAAAAAAAGGGCATTGTCAATGCCTCATTTGATGCAATTATTTTGTTAAACAGAGATGCTTTGGTCCGTGACTGCAACCCCGCCACAGAAGTTATGCTCTCTCAGCGTAATTTTTCACTCATTAATCAATCCTTTATTCATAACCATGTCGCCCCAGGTTATTACGCTTTATTCCGTGAATATTTTGCTAAGCTTTTTAATGAAAATTTTTACAAATTTTCTAATTTAGAAATTAGGCTTAGAAATCAAGACGGCACCACTAAACCCGTTGCAATCAATGGTGCCTTGATCGGAGCAGAGAATGAAGTTCAGGCATGTCTATTTATTCGTGACTTATCGGAAGAATACCGACAAAAAAATGAAATTCTTCAAGCAAACCTTGAAATTAAGACGATTTTGGAATTAAGTTTTGATGGTTTTGTATCGTTTGACGCAAATGGACAGCTCAAGAACTTCAATTCACCTACGCTTAGAATGTTTGGTTGGACCAAAGAATTCTTAAGTGAATTGAAGACTGAAGAATTATTTAATGCTGAAATACTTAAAATTTCAGAAGTAATTTCTAGCCACGAAAATATAAAACTCAAGAATAATGAAAAATTGCTAAGAATTTTAAAACCAAAACCAAAACTGATTCGCTGCTTAATTTCTAACCCGGATAATAAAAAAAATAATCGCCCTCAATACCAACGATCGGTGTATTTCTTCTCAGACATCACCGAAGAATTTCAACTAAATGTTCTTAAGAGTAACTTTCTTGCAACCGCGGCGCACGAGCTAAGAACCCCGCTAACGACCATTCTTGGATTCTCAGAACTTATAAACACCCAAAATCTCAGTGAAGATGTTAAACAAGAATTAAATAGCAGCGTATTTAAAAACGCCCTTCATCTCAAGCATCTTCTTGATGACTTGCTAGACTTGACCAAACTTGAATCAGAGGGCTCCAATGCACTAAAACTGAAACACGCAAATCCGATCGAAATTTTGGTTACTTTGCTCGAGCGTTCATGCACCAAAAAAGCTGGGGCTTATTACTTAAAAAATCATTTAATCCAATTACAAATATCCACCGAAACACCCTGCAATATGATGATCGATTCAGATAAATTGACTCGAACTTTTCAGAATATCCTCAGTAATTCGGAAAAATACAGTCATGCAGATACCCCAATTTCAATTAATATCGATCACATATTCTTAGATCATAAAAGTTTTTTGAAATTTGATTTTGCCGATCAAGGAATCGGCATGACCCCCGATGAACTCTCGCACGTATTTAACCGTTTTTGGCGTGCTGATAGCGCATCAGGAAAAATACCTGGAACAGGACTTGGTCTATCGTTATGCAAGCAAATCATTGAACTGCATAACGGGCGGATACAGCTCGATAGCAAATACGGTAAAGGGACCACGGTATCCATATACCTGCCACTTCATATTGCTTGAACGCTCTGGTTTTTTTAAACCCCTCGCTTTCAGGATTTTTAAAGATTTATAAAAATGGCAGTGGCCTCGCACAATCAGATAAATTTATTGCTGTTGCAACAATGTCCGACATAGCGATCTGACCAAACTTCTATACGCTGCGCAATCCGAGTTTTTCTCTTATGGGCAATTTCGCCAAAGAACCGTCTTTTGCGCACGGCACGCCGCCGAAGATCGGCATCCTGCTGATCAACCTCGGCTCCCCCGATGCCGCGACACCCGGCGCGGTACGCCGCTACCTGCGTGAATTCCTGTCCGACCCTTTTGTCGTCGAAATTCCACGCCCGGTGTGGTGGGTGATCCTCAACCTGTTTGTGCTGACCCTGCGGCCAAAAGCTTCGGCGCATCGCTATGCACAGGTATGGACCAAGGAAGGTTCGCCACTGAAAGTACACACCGATCGCCAGGCCAACCTGCTGCGCGGCTACCTCGGCGAGCGGCTGAAACAGCCCCATGTCGTCGAATACGCAATGCGTTACGGCCAGCCGTCGATCAACACAAAACTCGAAGCCCTGAAAGCACAGGGCTGCGACCGCATCCTGCTGCTGCCGCTGTACCCGCAGTATTCCGCGAGCACCACCGCCACCGTGTTCAAGGCCGCATTCGACGTCATCGCCGGCATGCGCAACCAGCCGGCGCTGCGCACGGTCAAACACTTCCATGACCACGACGCCTACATCAAGGCCTCCGCCCAGAATATCCAGGACTACTGGTTCAAACACGGCCGCGGCGACCATCTGGTTCTGAGTTTCCACGGTGTGCCGCGACGCACGCTCGATCTCGGCGACCCCTACCATTGCGAATGCCTGAAAACCGGCCGCCTGATCGCCGAGCAGATCGGGCTGAAGCCGGATTTCTACACCATCACCTTCCAGTCGCGTTTCGGCCGCGCCGAATGGCTGAAACCGTATACCGCGGAAACGCTGAATACGCTGGCCAAGCAGAAAATCGCGCGTGTCGACGTCGCCTGCCCCGGATTCGTCAGCGACTGCCTGGAAACGCTGGAGGAAATCGCGATTGAAGCCAGGGGTGATTTCCTCAAGGCCGGCGGCAAGGAACTGCACTACATCCCCTGCCTCAATGAGCGCGACGACTGGATGCACGCACTGACCGACATCACGCTGAAAAACGTGCTCGGCTGGAACACGACCGCCACCGTGGAAAGCCTGCAGGCCTCGAAAGAGCGCGCACTGAAACTCGGCGCCAAAACCTGACGCGATGCCCTACCTCGAACGACCGGGGCAGCCGCGGCTGCATTACGCCGTGGACGATTTCACCGATCCATGGAAAAAAGCGCCGGTGCTGCTGCTGCAGCATGGCAACGGTCGCTCGTCGAAATTCTGGTATCAGTGGGTGCCGGCGCTGGCCCGTCACTACCGGGTGGTACGTCCGGACATGCGCGGCCTGGGCGAATCCGGCCGCAATTTCGACCTCGCCACTGAACTCACCGAACAACACTGCGTCGCCGACCTTGCCGCAATCATCGAAGATCTCGGTGTGGACAGCGTGCATTACGTCGGCGAATCCTCGGGCGGCATCATCGGCCTCGGACTCGCTGCGCTGCATCCGCAACTCGTGCGCACGCTGACCATCGCAGCGACCCCGGTTTACATCAGCGACAAGATGAAGGCGAGCTACGCCCTGAAACACGGATCACGTGCGGAAGCCATGCGCGACATGGGCATCCGCAGGTGGGTGGACACCACCAACCGCTCGACCCGCTTCCCGCCGGAAACGGAAGACGGTTTCTTCAACTGGTACGCGGATGAATTCGCCAAAGGCGACATCGAGGTGCTGCTGAGACTGGTGCAACTGGTGAATGAAGCCAACGCGCTGGACTGGCTGCCGCAGGTCCAGTGCCCGGTGCTGGGCCTCTATCCCACCGGCGGCCCGATCACCGACGCCGAACAGGAACGGCTGCTCACTGCGGGCCTGAAGGATTTCAAACTGGTGCACCTGCCGACGTCCTACCACATGGTCCATCACATCGTGCCGGACATCTGTACCGCCGAGTTGCTGAAGTTTCTCGCGCAACACGGTTGAGCCGGCGGTCTCCGGCTAATCCTCGCCAGATTGCGGCTCCGGATCCTCACCGGCATCTTCATCGGACTCGTAGACGACCTCCATCTGGTTGGGACCCAGGCCCAGCGAATGGGAAACCACGGTTCCGTCAGCTGCCTGCCACGAGTCTTCCACCCAGGCCCCGCCGAATTCGTCGATTTCATTGACTTCCAGCACAGAACCTTCCATCGCGCGCGCGGCCTCGGCATCGGCTGTTGAAAGCTGCGAGAGCACGGCGTCGCTGATTCTCAGTACGCGAACCCGGCTGCCTACGTATACCGGCGTTCCGTTGATGTCTTCGGCTTCATCGTCCATGAGAGGGGTATTTATCAGTCAGTATAGGTGGGTAAACAGGACAACCAGTGCCAATAGTCCCGTGATTTACGCGATCTGTCGAGTTTGACATTGATCGGGCTCAGGTTGCGAGGGCCCGCAGCGCATCGACATGCGGATAACCGTGCGCCTTCGCCACCGGTTCACAGGTGACCTTGCCGCGGTGCACGTTGAGTCCATTGCGCAAGTGCGGATCGTCGGCCAGCGCGCGCTGCAGGCCCTTGTCCGCCAGCGCCAGCACGAACGGCAGCGTCGAATTGTTCAGCGCATGCGCCGAGGTTCTCGGCACCGCGCCCGGCATGTTGGTCACGCAGTAGTGGATCACGCCGTCAACCGTGTACACCGGTTCCTTGTGGGTCGTCGGGCGCGAAGTCTCGAAACAACCGCCCTGGTCGATGGCGACGTCGACTACCACCGAGCCGGGACGCATGCGCCGCACCAGTTCCGCCGACACCAGTTTGGGCGCGGCCGCGCCCGGCAGCAGCACGCCGCCGATCACCAGATCCGCTGTCGTGACATGACGCTCCAAGGCATCGCGCGTCGAAAACACCGTGTTCAGCGGCCCGCCGTAATGCTCCCACAGACGGCGCAGCACGTCAGGATTGCGGTCGAGCACCCACACTTCGGCGCCCATGCCGAGCGCGATATGGATAGCATGCGTGCCCACCACGCCACCGCCAAGAACCACCACCTTCGCCGGATCAACACCGGGCACGCCGCCCAACAGCACGCCGAAACCGCCGTTTTCTTTTTCCAGGTA
>Ga0222713_10004434_pt1 | contig 14079 bp, 14 predicted proteins | sample C33_649DmetaG_FD_165061 | JGI IMG/M metagenome (GOLD analysis project Ga0222713, IMG submission 165061) | Estuarine water microbial communities from San Francisco Bay, California, United States - C33_649D | ecosystem: Environmental > Aquatic > Marine > Unclassified | place: USA: California...
CTTGGCGGCTGCCTTGCGCTTGGCGGGAGCCTTCTTCTTGGCCGGAGCCTTCTTGGCGGCTGCCTTCTTCTTGGCCGGAGCCTTCTTGGCGGCTGCCTTCTTCTTGGCCGGAGCCTTCTTGGCGGCGGCCTTCTTCTTGGCCGGAGCCTTCTTGGCGGCGGCCTTCTTCTTGGCCGGAGCCTTCTTCTTGGCCGGAGCCTTCTTGGCGGCGGCCTTCTTCTTGGCCGGAGCCTTCTTGGCGGCGGCCTTCTTGGCGGGAGCCTTCTTCTTTGCTGCCATGGGAGTGTCCCTTTCTGGTTTGGTTTGGTACTGCTTTGCTTTGCTTTCGAGTCGCTTCCGGCCGGAGCCTTCTACGCACTTCGATTCTTGTCGGATCGTTTCTGATCGGTTCTCGGGTGGAACCAAACGTCATTCGATTGGATTTTTCGAGGTATTACAAGTATTCCTTTTGTTGCAAATGCAATGAGATGGCACGGTCGCCCCAGGGGCGTCGGCTCGGATCTCGAAACACGGACTCGGAAACACGTCCGAACCGCTTCACGCCATCTCGGCGAACGGAATTCTCTGGAGAACCGATGCCGACAGTTTGTCAAACCGAGAACGTCGATTGGTGGATGCACGAGCGGCGCTCTCTCGGTGGTTCACCAAGAATTCGCCCCGGAAATCCACCACGTCGGGGTCCGGGTGGGCAAGGATTCCTCTCGAACGCTCCTGCCCCTCGGAACCGTTCGCCGATTTTCGCCTCGTCGTCCCGAAGCCGGTACGACGAGGCGCGAGACAACGACACGACATACGAGGAGTTCGAGTGACTGAAGCGCTGCGGGACACGGTTCACCAACCGGCGGACGACCATTCCACCTCCGCCACCGCACGGACCGCCGCCGAACACGGCACTCGCGTCGTACTCGACACCTCCGTCCTGATCGCCGACCCCAATTGCCTGGCGGCCTATCCCGAGTGCGCCATCGTCATCCCGTTGACCGTGATCGAGGAGCTCGACGGCCTGAAAAGTCGGCCCGACGACGTCGGCCGCGCGGCCCGCGCGGCCCTGCGATCCCTCGAGGAACTGCGCATGCGGGCCGGAGGGTCGCTGGCGCGGCCGGTTCCTCTGACCGAAGAACCTCGCTCGTCCACGGTCCACATCGAAATCAACGGCATCCAGAAGCATTTGCTGAACGAACACGGGCTCGACGCCGCCAAGCCCGACAATCGGATCATCGGGGCCGCACTCGGGCAGGCCAACCACGCTCCGACGCGCATGGTGTCGAACGACGCCGCTCTTCGACTGAAGGCCGCTCACCTTGGCCTGACGGCCCACGAGCATCGACTCATCGGACGGCACGCGACGTCCCGACCGCTCGGTTGGACCACCATCGACTGCGACGCGTCGCTGATCGACTCGTTGTATTCCGGAATCTCGATCGATCCCGATGACGTGACCACCCCGGACACCTTGGCGGAGAATTCCTTCGCGGTTCTTCGTGCCGGTTCCCAATCCGCACTCGTCCGCTGTGTCGACGATGCCTTGCACCTCATTCCCCAGACCTCTCCGGAGGCCTGGGGTCTTCGGGCCCGATCCAAGGAACAGCGCTTTTCGTTGGAGTTGTTGCTCGACCCTGACGTGAGCGTGATCGCTCTGGACGGACGCGCCGGAACCGGAAAGACCGTGATGGCGATCGCCGCCGGCCTCGAGCAGGTCGTCGAACAACGTCGCTACGAGAAACTCGCGGTGTACCGACCCCTCGTTCCGGTGGGCCGAGCCGACGTTGGTTTCCTGCCCGGCGGACTCGACGAGAAACTGGACCCATGGATGTCGGTGATCCACGACGCGATCGTCGCTCTCACCGATCAGCGTTCGAATCGCGAGGCCCGCACGATGATCGACGAGTTGATCGCCCGCAACCAGTTGTCGTTGGAGTCGGTCACCTTCCTGCGCGGGCGCTCGCTGCACCGTCAGATCGTGGTCGTCGACGAGGCACAAAACCTCGAGCCCACCACGCTGAAGACGATCCTGACGCGCATCGGGGAGGGCACCAAGGTGATCTTCACCGGTGACACCAGCCAGATCGACGCTCCGTACCTCGGCGAATCCAACAACGCCCTGGCCGTGCTGATCGGTGCCTTTCGTGGCCAGCACTGCTTCGGACACATCACCTTGACGGCCTGCGAGCGCAGCGAGGTCGCCTCTTTGGCCGCCGAACTGCTCTGACCCTCCCATTCCCCGACGCGCACCGCCTGCCGTCACGGACTCGTTTCCGCCCCACTGACGACCCCGGGGCTCCGACTTCCGACCCCCAAAACGCCCGTTGAACTGGCCCGATGGCTCGTGTGACGACGGCGACATCACCCCGCCGATTTTCTCTTGACGACGTTCCTTTTTCTGTTTAGTGTTAAATGCGTGCGGCAGGGCCAATCCCCCCTCCTGGCCCTGCCGCCCAAGACTTCTCCCACCAACCAAGTTCCTCACCGAGCACCTCGCAGATAGGCGGTCACCATGTCAGCCATCGAGTCGTCCGAACTGAAGTTGTCCCCCTCCCTGAACTGGATGGACCACGCGGTGTGCAAGGGAAAGACCAATCTGTTCTTCCCTCCCAAGGCCGAGCGCCCTCAAGCGCGGGTGCGCCGCGAGGCGCAGGCTCGCCTGCTGTGTCGGACGTGTCCCGTGAACGACAAGTGTCAGGTGTTCGCCCGAGACAACCGTGAATATGGTTTCTGGGGTGGCGAGTCCGAGGAGGAACGTCACCTGGCCGGCTTCACCGTGGCAGCACCCATCGGCGTGCGCGCCCGCGGCTTGCGCTCGGCCAGCTGACCGCGAACACCCCCGCCCTAGGGTGAGGGAGATGTCGTCAACCCTTTCTCCCAGCTCCGCTCTGGGGTATGCCGTCGTCGATCTCGAGACCAGCGGCCTACGTCCCTCGGACACCATCTTGCAGATGGCGGTGATCATCACCGACCCAGCAGGGCGAAGCATCCGGAGCTGGAGCACTCACGTTCGTCCCCCTCGCGTCCTGACGGCTGACCTCGGACCCCGACACATCCACGGCATCGGACGTCGTCACGTGCTACTCGCCCCCGGACTGCGGCGGGCCATGAGCACGTTGGCCGCACTCACCGCCGGGCGCATCGTGGTGGCCCACAATGCCCCCTTCGACACCCGGTTCTTGCGTACCGCCGCCGATCACGTGGGGATCCCACTCGATTGGGTCGGAGTGCTGTGCACACTCGACCTGTCACGCCGCCTCGACCCCCAGCGCCTGAAGAACCACCGGCTCGGCTCGCTGTGCGAGGACTACGGGATCCAGCTCGACCAAGCCCACGACGCGTTGCACGATGCCCGAGCAACTGCGGAACTGTTGCCACACCTGTTGCGCGGACACGCGATCGAGTCCATCGAGCAGACGAGCGACTACTTCGTTCCGTAGCGCGAACGCACCAGGCGCGCGGTATCCGCGGCCAAGCCGGTCCATGGCGACGGCGCCACCACCCGCGCATTGTCGCCCAGGCGCAACAACACGCGTTTCAACCACCGTTCACTGCTCACCGGCATCGTGACCGTCACCCAACGCTTGCGCTTCGGCGTTGCCGTCTCGTCGATCGTGACCCCCGGATACTGCTCGAGAACCCACATCCATGCCGGATCCATCTCGATCGTCACCATGGTCGTTTCGGTCGCATCGGAGAACCATGGACGTCGCGGTCCGAGATCCACGTCGTGTCGGACTTCTCCGACGAGGTGGCTCTCGATGCGGTCGAGGCGGAAGATGCGTTCGGCCTCGACGCCGAGATCGAAGGCTCGCACGTACCAGTGATCCGCCTCCGCGAAGACCTCGACCGGAACGATCCGTCGTTCGGTGGAATCGCCCGAGCTCACGGACCAGTGGATGATGGTCACTTCCCGGCCCGCTTCGGCGGCCCGAGCGAAGTCGGCCACCGCATCAGGGGTCTCCAATTCGACGACCAGCTGGTCGACGTCGTCGATTCCCATGGCCTTGGCGACCTTGTCCACCGCTCGATTCAGCGCGCCATCAAGATCCGAGCCCGCAAGGTTGCGCGCCGCGGTCGCCGAGGCCACCAAGCTGAAAGCCTCCGGCGCCGTGAGACGGAGGGGGCGATTGAAGTACTTCGGGATGCCGAAGTGCACCGCCTCCTCGTCGACCCACAGATCGATCAGATCACGAGGATCTTGGGACACTCCGCACAACGAGGCCAACGTGAGATCGGCCATCAGGTCGGAAACCGTCATCCCGAAGTGTTCGGCCATCTCCGCGGTGGGGACGGTTCCCCGCTCCTGCAGCCACGGGAGCATCACCAGCAACCGACGCAGCCTCACGTTGACCGGACGCGGGCCGCGGCGCGTCATGCGCGCGCCCCCATCGACTCGAGCCATTCGATCACGTGCTGACGAAGCAACGGCGGTGACAGAACCTCGGCGCGTTCGACGAAACCCAACAGCCACTGATCGAAAGCTCGCACGTTCGAACACGGGATGGCGAACACCTTGGAACCATCGGGACGCTCGGACACCACCGCCTCCGAGCCGTACTGGTTCAGCACCACACCCACATCGGATGCATCGACCAGCACCTCGGCCACGTCGGAACCGACGTCGACGTTGTCGGGGAGCAACTTCGGATCGGCGGGGAACACCGCGCGCACGTCGAAACCGTCGGGGATCGTGAAGGCTCCTTGGTCTCCGACCTCCACCTCTCCCGAGATGCGATCGACGCGGAACGTTCTCAAGTCGTCAACGCTTCGATCGTGGCCCACCATGTACCACCAGCCGTCGCGAGCCAACAGTCCGTACGGTCGCACCTCGCGCGACTTGCCGTTGTAATCGAACGACACCACGCAACGCGCCGCCAACGACCGGTGCAGGAACGGAAGGCGCGGATCGACGGGCAGGTTCGCCGCCACCACCGGAGTGGCATCATCGCCGTCGATGGGCACCGACTCCATGTCGACCTTCCACAGAGCCTCGACGCCCCAGGATTGACCCATGCGGATGGTGGACACCGCGACGCGCAATGCGGCGGCTTCGTCCGGTTCGAGGTCGATGTCTCCCAGTTCGTATTCGGACCGCAGGATCCGGTAGCCGGTGGTTCCGGCTTGGTCGCCCCCCAGAACCACCGAATCGATGGGCACGCCCTCGTCGCGCAGCAACGACTTGTCGCGTTCGAACGCTGCCCGCGCCGCCACCAGATTGTCCGGATACTGCCCACGCAGTTCGTTGCGAATCTCGTCGAACGTCACGTGCCGACGCGCCGACAGCAACAAGGTCAGCAGATTCGTCACTCGTTCCAATTGGTGCATCGCCACTCAGCCTCCGTCGGATCCGGACGAGGATCCGTGATACCAACGAAGCAGAGAGTGGGTCGAGGGATCGGCACCGCGGTCGTTCGGGCCGGTGTCGGCCAGATCGAGGGCCATCTCCTTGCCCAATTCCACACCGAACTGATCGAAGCTGTTGATGCCCCAGATGACACCCTGTACGTGGACGATGTGTTCGTACAACGCGACCAATTGACCCAGCACCGACGGCGACAGGCGTCGGGCCACGATCACGGTCGACGGACGATTCCCCGCGAAGACGCGGTGATCGGCGAAGGGGCCCGCGGACACCTCGTCGCGCGAACGCCCGAAGGCCAGAGCACGGGATTGTGCCAGCATGTTCAGAAACAGTGTGCGATGTCGCGCGTCGTCGGATGCTCCGACGGCCGACACCCCGTCGGCCGGTTCGGCGAATCCGATGAAGTCCACCGGCACGATGCTCGTTCCCTGATGAATCAGTTGCACGAAGGCGTGTTGAGAGTTCGTGCCCGGCTCACCCCAGACGATCGGGCCCGTCTCGTACGGCGCGGGCGAACCGTCGAGCCTCGTGGACTTACCGTTGGATTCCATGTCGAGTTGCTGAAGATAGGCCGGGAAACGTCGCAGGTCGTGCGAATACGGCAGCACCGCCTTGCTGACACAACCGAGAACGTTGCGATTCCAGATGCCGACGAGAGCCATCATCACCGCGGCGTTGGAGCGCGGCGGAGTGGAGCGAACCGCTTCGTCGACCAGGTGCATGCCGGCGCGCATCTGATCGAAAGCGTCGGTACCGACACCCAACATCAACGACAGACCGATGGCCGAAGGCAGCGAATACCGACCGCCGACCCAGTCCCAGAACGGGAACATCTCGTCGTCGGAGATGCCGAAATCCCGAACCGCGGCCCGGTTCGTGCTGACCGCCACGAAGTGAGAGGCGACGGCTTTCTCGCCGAGAGAATCGACGATCCAGTTCCGGGCCACTCGGGCGTTGGCCAACGTCTCGGCGGTGGTGAAGGTCTTGGATGCCACGACGAACAAGGTCGATGCCGGATCGAGGTCCGACAAGCAGTCCCCCAGGTCCGCGGGGTCGACGTTGGACACGAAACGACAACGTACGCCGGTGACATGGTCGGCTCGGAGGGCCTCGTACGCCATGGATGGACCGAGATCGCTTCCCCCGATACCGATGTTGACGATCGTGGTGAGTCGATCACCCGTCACACCGAGGCGGCGACCGGAGTGCACATCGCCGACGAAGGACCTCATGCGCGCCAACACGCCGTGAACCTCGTGAGCCACGTCCACTCCATCGACCATCCCCCGCGTGCCCTCGGGTCGGCGCAGGACCGCATGACCCGCGGCTCGGCCCTCGGTGAGATTCACGATGGAACCGTCGAGCAGGCGACCGATGGCCGCCCCGACGTCGGCCTCCTCGGCGACCGCCAACAACATCGCGACCACGCGATCGTCGATCAGATTCTTGGAAAGATCGATGACGAGGTCACCGATGGACAAGGTCAGCTTCTCGACACGACCCGGATCGGCGGCGAAGAGCCCAGCGATCGACCGGGGCCGATCGACGGCGACCAAATCGGTCCACGCTTTCGACGTCTCGATACCCGTCACCTTCCCGACGCTAGTGGAGAACCGTCACTCGGATCGGCCGAGTGATAGGAAGAAGGCGTGACAGCCAATGCCGGGACGAGTGAGCGCGTCGGAGCACGGGTGACGTCCGGCGGCGCCGACCGCAGTGGCGTGGTGTCCGGAATCAGCGCCTACCTTCTCTGGGGATTCATCACGATTTATTGGAAGGCACTGAAAGAGTTCGCCCCGCTCGAGTTGATCGGGTTTCGCATCACCATGTCCGTGGTGCTGCTCCTCGCTCTGCTGGCCGCGCGATCGCGTCTACGGGCCTTGTTCCGCCGGCTGCGGACCGATTCGTTGTGGGGTCGCGTCACCTTGGCCTCGGCTCTACTGGCCGTCAACTGGACCACGTACGTCATCGTCGTTCACGAGGGAAAGGTGATCGAGGCGGCTCTCGGTTACTTCATCGCGCCACTCGGGACGATGCTGCTCGGGGTGAAGGTGCTGCACGAGCGACTGCGGCCCGTGCAGATGGTGAGTGCTTCACTGGCGACCATCGCCGTTTTGGTGCTGACCATCAGTTACGGGCGCTTGCCCGTCTACGCCTTGGCGATGGCAGTCACCTGGTCGATCTACGGACTCCTGAAACGGCAGATCCCCCTGACCCCGCTCGAGAGCCTGGCGTCCGAGACGATCGTCCTCATCATCCCCGCGATGGCGCTCGTGCTGTGGCACCTTCGCTACGAGGATTCGGTTTTCCGATCGGCCTCGATCGCCGAATTCGTCCTCGTCGCCCTCACCGGCGTCATCACCGCGGTGCCTCTGCTGCTGTTCGCCCATGCCTCACAGCGGCTTCCACTCACCGTGCTCGGACCGATGCAGTACTCGGTCCCCATCATCAACTTCCTGCTGGGCTGGCTCGTGTACCACGAGACGTTGAACGCCAGTCGCATCGTCGGTTTCGCTTTGGTCTGGATCGCATTGGTGATCGTGACGGTCGATTCGGTGAACAAGGCCCGCGCCTCGTCTAGCGTGTCGGCGTGATGGTCCGCACCGCCCGATTCCCGTTGATCCTCACCGCTGTCGGCCTGCTGGTGCTCGCCGGATGCTCGACCACCACCGGCGACTTCAAGGACGAGGCCGAGAAGTTCCTCGAGAGCACGGATCTCGCCGACGAAGCCGGCTACACGTTCCGGGACGCTCGTTGCGAAACACCGGCCTCGACGTCGGTCGGCACCCAATTCGCGTGCGGGGCGACCGACAACGACGGCGACGATTGGACGTTCATCGCCGAGATCACCGGCGCCCGCGAGATCGTGATCATCTCGGGAGAAGTGAACGGATGACGCGAACGGCCCGCCCCGAAGGGCGGGCCGTCGACGGACGTTCCCAGCGTTGTTCGAGTTCGTTCAGCTCTCGAACTCGGTGATCAACTCTCCGATGTCGGTGAACAACTTCGTGTCGGCGTCGTACTGAACGACCTGCAACGACTCGGCGATGAATTGATCGGCGACACCGTTCATCTTCATGCGCACTCCTTCACGGGTGAGCGAACCCACCTGATCGAAGTTACGAGCCGCATTGATGATCGACGCGCGGGACAGCACACCGGATTCCTGGGCCTGCTTGAGGATGGCCACGGTCATCTCGGCGGCATGCCAGCCGGCGGTCGCCGTGGTGACGATGTCGCTCTTGCCGAGGCTCTCCATGTACGCGAGGTACTCGGCGACCGCGGGCAACGCGGCGGTCTCGGGATCGAGAACATCGACCAGGTTGTTCGAGGTGTAGAGACCGTCAGCGGCGGCGCCGGCCAATCCGAGGATCAGCGACGACGAGCACGTGTTGGTGAGGTACATCTCCGGAGCCCAGCCAGCGTTGGCGGCCTTGGCGGCGGCGATTTCGGACAGGAAGGTGGCGCAACCGGCACCCAACGGAACGGCCAGAACGGCATCGGGCGCCTTGGCGGCGATCGCGTTCACCTGAGCCACCGGCGGGGCGCTGTCGGTGGCCTCGATGGTCTGCTCGTCGACGATGGTGATGCCGTAGTCCGGCGCGATCTCCTTGAAGGCCTCGGCGTACACCTGGCCGAACTCGTTGTTCACCACGAACACCGCCACGTTCGCGCCGTCAGGGAAACGCTCGGCGATGAGAGCGGCGTAGGCCTTGGCCTCGACGGTGTAGGGAATCAGGAGTCCGGTGGTCCAGGGGTACTCCTCGGCATTGCCCCACGAGGGCGAACCGGTCAGGGCCAGCAATTGCGGGTAGCACTCCTCGTTCAGGAGGTCGCGAACCGCGGCGTTGTTGGGGGTTCCGATGATCCCCGCGAACACGTTCGCACCGGAGTCGAGCAACTTCTCGACGGCGGCGGGGGTGAGGTCCTTGTTGTACTGGTCGTCCTCGATCTGCACCTCGATGGTGACGTCACCGAGCAACTTCTGTTCGTTCGCCCACGCGATGTAGGCCTCGAAACCGTCCTTCACCGGTGCGAAGGCGGTGGCGGCCACGCCACCGGACAAGGGCATGGCGCTACCGATCTTGATGGTGCCCTCGATGGGGGCCTCGGCTCCGTCGGGGTCGACACAGTCTGCGGTGTCGACCGCCCACGAATCGGCGGGCGCCTCGGTGCTCGGGGCCTCGGACGTCGGAGCTTCCGACGTGGGGGCCTCGGTGCTCGGGGCCTCGGATGTGGTCGAGTCGTCGTCTCCGCCACAGGCCGCGATGGTCAACGCGCCCGCCATGGCCAAGGCGAAGACGCGAGTAGTCGTGCGCTTCACAGGGTTTCCTCCCAACATGTGCACCGGGGGGTGCAATTTCGCGGACAGAGGTTTCTGTCCGCTTGACATTCTACGAGACCGTCACGAGCCACGGGATGTCGGGGATGGGTCAGCGCGACGTCGACGAGCCGACCGGCCGCGGGACGATGACCACGATCTTGCGCCCGAGACGCTTGGCCAGGCCAACCAAACCGTACGGGGCGGCGAACATGATCACCACGAGAACGAGTCCGAGGATGAGGGTCGCCGGCGACTGGTCGGCCCAACCGAACACGGCCCCCAGGATTCCCGAATCGTTCGTGCCGATGTCTCGGGTGGTGTTGTCGAGCCACACGTACACCAGCCCGCCGACGATCGGTCCCCACAGGGTCCCCGCTCCCCCGACGATCATCACGAGCAGGAAAACGATGGAGCCGAGCAACGTGACGTACTGACCGTCGGGGGTGATGACTCCCGACTTCAAGGTGGAGAGAACCCCGCCCAGCGCACACAACGCGGCCGACACCCCGAACACCAACACCTTGGTCGTGGTGAGGTTCACGCCCATCACCGCGGCCGCCGTTTCATTGTCTCGAATGGCCACGAGAGCGCGTCCGAATCGACTCTTCACGATGCCCCGACACACGAGGTAGGTGACGACGACGACGATCAAGCCCAACCAGAACATGAAGACCGCACGACCCTCGCGGCCCTTCAATTCACCGAGTATCGGCCAGACCGGAACATCCTCGTAGCGGACCGAGTCGATGCCCTTCGAGCCGTCGGTGAGCCACGCCAACTTCTTCCAGCGCACCAAGGTCGGAAACAGGACGGCGACCGCCAAGGTGACCAGAGCCAGATAAATGCCGCGAATTCTCAGGGCCGGCAAGGCGACGACGCACCCCACCACGAATGACACCACGGCAGCGGCGTAAAACGTGTAACCGGGACTCCAACCATGGTCTTTGATCAGGATCGCCGCGGTGTAACCACCGATCCCGAAAAAGGCCGAGTGTCCGATCGATATCTGACCGGTGAAGCCGAGCACGAGATTCAACGACATCGCCGCGATCATCAGTATGAAGGCATCGGTGAACTGACCGATGCGCGAGGAGCTCATCTGCGTCGGCACCCAGACGACGATGAACGCGACGACCACGACACCGAGAACCCTGATCAGCCAATGTCGTAGGGAACCCTCATCGATCCGCAACATGTCCTACACCCGCTCCACTTTCGTCGAACCGAAGAGTCCGGATGGTTTGATGAGCAACACCACGAAGATCGTCAACAATGCGGCGGACAGTTTCATCTCCTGGCCGATCCAGCCGGGGAAGTAGCCCGCGAGGAACTGCTCCCCCACGCCGATGGTCAATCCGGCGATGACCGCTCCGCCGGGAGAGTCGAACCCGCCCAATGTGGCCGCCGCTGACGCGTAAATGAAGACCGTGAACATCAAACCGGCGTTCAGCTCTCCGACGATGCCACCCCACAAGGTTCCCGACAGCGCACCCATGGCGCCCGCGATGCCCCACGAACTGGCGAGCACGATGCCGGTGGGGATTCCCGCCAAACGAGCCGACTCCGGGTTGCTCGCCACCGCTCGCATCGCCAGACCGAACTTGGTCTTGGCGAACAGAAGAAAGAGCAGACCCATCAACACGAGGGCCACGGCGAGTACCCCGATGTACTCGTAGCGCCACACCGCACCGAAGATGCGTTGGAAATCGTCGGGTTCGTCCGGGAAGAGTCCGGGCAACTGCTCGGGCGGCAGACTTCCCCAGATCATCGCCGCCAGAGAATTCAGACCGAGGAACAGCGCGATCGAAACGACGAACACACCGGCCTGGGATTTCTTGGCGACGCCACGGATGATGGTGGCCTCCACTCCCGCGCCGAGCGCGAAGCCGACGATCATTCCGAGGATGATGGACAGCACGAGCGGTATGCCCCAATCGTTGAACTGCCACACGACGAAGGTGCAGATCATGGCCATCTCACCTTGAGCGAAGTTCAAATGGCCGGTTCCTCGGAATACCACCACCAATCCGAGCGCGAGCAGGGCGTAGATGGACCCCAGCGACAATCCGTCGAAGAAATACTGGAAGAAACGTTCCATGTCAGGCCCCCAGATACGCCTTGCGGATGGCGTCATCGGACGCGATCTGGGCGGCGGTGCCCGAAGCCACGACGGTTCCCGTTTCCAACAAGTACACGCGTTGCGCCACCTTCAACGCCAGGTTCGCGTTTTGTTCGACGAGCAGGACCGACAATCCCTCTTCGACGTTGAGCTTCTTCAGGACCTCGAACACCTCCTGCGTGATGAGTGGCGCCAACCCGAGACTCGGTTCGTCGCACAGGAGCAACTTGGGATGACTCATGAGCGCGCGAGCGATGGCCAGCATCTGTTGCTCGCCACCCGAGAGGCTGCCGGCACGTTGATCGCGTCGTTCGGCCAACCGCGGAAACACGTCGAACCACCTGTCTATGTCTCTCTTGTGGTCCGAACTCCTCGCGTACGCGCCGACCCGGAGATTGTCGATGACGGTGAGGTCGGGGAAGGTGCCGCGACCTTGCGGAACGTGAGCGATTCCCATGCCGACCAATTTCTCGGCGTTCGTGCGGGTGATGTCGACACCCCCGAAGTTCACCACACCAGAGCGTCCGATCATTCCCGACACGGCTCGCATGGTTGTGGTCTTCCCCGCACCATTGGCCCCCAGGATGACGACCATTTCGCCTTCGTCGACGTCGAGGTCGATGCCGTGCAGCACCTCGACCGGTCCGTACCCGGCCGTCAGCGCGCGTACTTCGAGCAGGCTCACGCTTCGGCCCCCAGGTACGCGGCGATGACCTTGGGATCGTTGCGAACCTGATCCGGAGTGCCTTCGGAGATCTTCCGACCGAATTCCATCGCCACGACCTTGTCGGAGATACGCATCACCATCGACATGTGGTGTTCGACGAGCAGCACCGTCAGATCGAAATCTCCTCGAATCCGCAGCACCACGTCACCCAACTCGTCCACTTCCGAATGAGTGAGTCCGGCCGCGGGTTCGTCCATCAGGAGGAATCGAGGGCGGGCCGCGAGTGCCCGAGCGATCTCGAGTCGCTTCAACGTTCCGAAAGGCAGCCCCGCGGCGGGCACGTGAGCGAGGTGTCCGAGTCCGAGTTGGTTCAGCAGATCACCGGACCAGTCGCGGATTCGCCGATTCTCCCGAGCGGCACCGATCCGAGCAATCGCTCGCCACACTCCGACCGACCCCTGCGAGTGAGCGCCGACCATGACGTTTTCGAGCAGGGTCATCGTCGGGAACAGCGCCAGATTCTGAAAAGTGCGAGCGATTCCCAGGTGAGCGATCCCGTGCGCGGGAACCGCCAGAAGGTCGCGCCCCCGGAACGACACCGTGCCCTCGGTGGGATCGTAGATTCGGCTGACGACGTTGAACATCGTCGTTTTGCCGGCCCCATTCGGCCCGATCAATCCGCAAATCGCGCCCTGATCGATCGAGAATGAGAGTCCATCGAGGGCGACGATGCCACCGAACCTGACGGTGACGTCGGAGACCTCGAGCAGTGGAACATTCCCCGAATCGGTGTTGTTCACGGAGCCAACTGTACCCGCGGCGCCTCCGGTGTTCGCCATTCGTGCGATCGATCCGAGGTGCCGCGACAACGCGGGCCGTGCGAGACTGCGCGCATGGATCCCTCCGGCGACCACCCCGACTCCACCGATGACGACGTCGGGATCGAGGTACGACCCTGGTGGCAGAACCCCCTCAACTTCGTGGCCATCGCACTGGCGAGCCTCATTCTGGGAGCGGGAATCGGATACTTCGCCGGCGACTCCGCCGCCACACCGAATCACAACGAGGTCGACGAAGGCTTCCTCCAGGACATGCGTTACCACCACGATCAAGCGGTGCAGATGGCGTACTTCTACCTCACCGAGGTCGATGAGCCGCATCCACGGCTGACGATGCTCGCTGAGGAGATTCTGTTGTCGCAACAAATGGAAACCGGTCGGATGATCCAAATGCTGCGCAGCTTCGGAGTGTCGGAAGTGAACGACACCGGGGTCGCCATGGGTTGGATGGGGCACGAGATGCCAATCGACGAAATGGATGGATTGGCCAGCCAGGAGCAACTCGACGAGTTCGCCACGGCCACCGGCGACGAGGCTTCGCACATCTTCGCCGAGTTGATGATCGAGCATCATCGCGGAGGACTCGACATGGCCGAGTTCGCGGTTGCTCACGCGGACAACGATGCCGTTCGATCTTTCGCCACGTCGATGATCAAGGGTCAATCGGCCGAGATCGACGAATTGCAGTCCGTGATCGACGAGCTGTCCCGGGGCTGACGGCCTTGAAGACACCGCGTCTGCGAACGGAACGACCCGCCCCGGCCTGGATCGGTCTCGCCATCG
>Ga0222713_10004435_pt1 | contig 14075 bp, 22 predicted proteins | sample C33_649DmetaG_FD_165061 | JGI IMG/M metagenome (GOLD analysis project Ga0222713, IMG submission 165061) | Estuarine water microbial communities from San Francisco Bay, California, United States - C33_649D | ecosystem: Environmental > Aquatic > Marine > Unclassified | place: USA: California...
CGGCAGGAACTAAGACTACGCAAGTGGCTACTACTGCTTTTGTCATGAACTCTACCGATAATGACCAGTTCATTCTTGCAGGGCAAATTTTCTAGTAACGTATATACAGGAGATAAAACATGGCAACATTTAACAAAGAACTGCTTTCAGAAAGCATTAATGGTAAAGCAATTAAAGTTTCGGCAACCGCAATTGGTACCTCACCAACCCCAATACATACGGCCTCAACTAATCCAAACGTGTTAGATGAGGTGTGGATTTATGCCCAAAACAATCACACAACGGACCTCGCATTACGCCTTGGTTTTGGTGGCACAACAGATCCTGACGACATCATTGAATACACAGTAAAGACAAAAGGTGGATTGTACCTTATTGTCCCAGGTTTGATTCTAAAAGGAAACGCAACTCCTCTAACCATTAGAGCAGCTTGCGCTACTGCAGACAAGATTTCTTTGTCAGGATACATTAACCGAATTACAGCATAATTAATAACTATGTCTAGGTCCTTTAGAGACACCAGTGGCGGTAAACAAATTAGTGGTGGAAGTCTATCTCCACGCACTAGAAAGGTTAACTCTACACTGCAGGTTGATTCTGTGCGTCGTGGTGGTGGAGTTTCTCCAATTGTTTTTGATTTTCTCGTCGTAGCGGGAGGTGGTGGCGGTGGAGGTGCTGGCTTTTGGAACCTCAAGCAGGGCGCTGGTGGTGGCGGTGGAGGAGTGCGTAGTACCTTGAATCAAACTGGAGGTAACGGTGCTTTGGAAAGTCAAATTATATTTACTCCGCCAAGAGTGTTGACCGCAACTGTTGCTGGAGGTGGGGGCACAAGTAGCCTTGTTGTTGCTGCTGGCGATGGTGCTGTTACAAAAACTTGTACTGCTGGTGGCGGTGGAGGTGTAGGCGGTGGCGTTGGTGCCGCTGGCAACAGTAATGGCGGTGGCGGTGCTGGTGGAGGAGGAGGCGGTGGCTATGAAGGTGGTCAGGGAGGAGGTGCCCGTTCTGGACAATCTGGGGTACAAACTACCATTACTGGTAGCAATGTCGGGTATGGTGGCGGTGGTGGCGGTGGAAGTTACTATGGCGGAGGCACTGGTGGAGTTGACGGAGGAGGAAGTGGAGGTGCTGGTACCCCAAGCGGAGGTGCTGCAAATACTGGAGGTGGTGGCGGTGGAGGTGGCCGAGACGGTTACAACAGAGCCTGGTACGGAGGAGCTGGCGGAGGTTCTGGAATAGTGGTTGTTAGAGTACTTGCTGGTAATGAAGCAACATCAACAACTGGTTCTCCCGGTATTACAACTGCTAATGGTTTTACTGTGTATCGGTTTACTGGTTCAGGTACGCTGACTTGGTCATGATTAAGCAATTTGTAGCACTTAGTGGGTTGCCACGGACAGGCTCTACTTTGTTGTCGTCTATCTTGTCGCAAAACCCTGAGATACACGCCGAAGGTAATTCAGCGGTGTGTCAACTAATGTGGGATATGCAACAATCGGTTTTAAATTCTGAACAAATTGAAGCTAGTAATAAAAATGTTCTTGATGCTTTAGTTAGGTCTATTCCACACACTTACTACGCTGATGTCACAAAACCAATCATTGTTGATAAATGTCGTTCGTGGACTTTGCCAGCCAACGTTCAAATCCTGAATCGCTATTTTGATAATGCACCAAAAATTATTGTTCTTGTTAGACCTCTCGTTGAAGTTGTTGCCTCATTTTTAGCTTTAAGAAAAGCAAATGGTTGGTCAGATATGGAGATACTCCTTGAAGATGGTAGCGAGCCTATTATGCGCTCCCTTGCAGGAGTTGAATGGGCAAGAAAGAATAACAACGGAGAGTTCCTGTTCGTAACCTACGATGAGCTTGTTGACAACACACAGGAATCACTTGATCGCATATATAACCACTGCGGTTGGGACCCTTTTGTACATGACCTTGACAACATTACAAATCACTATAAAGAAAACGACGCCGTATATGGACTTATCGGTCAGCACGATGTTCGCCCTCAAATTAGTCGGCGTACAGTAGACATAGATTTGCCTGATAAATTAATTGAAAAGTGCAATCGTCTTGATGAGTGGAGTTTGTATGGCTCACTTTGCTAAAATTGAAAATAACATTGTTACAAATGTGATCGTAATACATAATGATGTTTGTGGTGACACTTTTCCAGAAAGCGAACCAATCGGTCAAGACTTTATCATCAATACATTAGGTCTTGATGGTGAGTGGAAGCAAACAAGTTACAACCATAGTTTTCGTAAACACTTTGGAACTGTTGGGATGGCGTACGATCCTGAAGCGGATGTATTTATTTTGCCTCAACCATTTCCTTCGTGGAAGCTTGACAGCAACTACGACTGGAAACCGCCAACACCACTTCCTTCTGATGCATCAAATACTATTCGTTACTATTGGGATGAACTAACCAAAGCTTGGGTTTCGGCTGATTAATGACAGCTTTTGTTTTACACAAAACAGAAGACGTTTCAAAAATTGTTGAAATAGTAAAAAACTTTGATCAAGAATGGCTTGATTACACGTTTAGGCAAGATACTTTTTTTATCCATAGACATACCCACACTGTAAAAATAACTGATTTTGATGCTAAACAATGGGAAGAAGGAAGCTATAAAACAAATAAGTTTATAAAATGCGAATATAAATTTATATTAGAAAATAACGAATTAAATAACTCATTAAAGCCTATTTTAGACTACTTAAAAAACTTACATAATGGGGAACTTGCTAAAACTATGTTTGTAAAATTGGCTGCTGGTAAAAAAATCAATGAACATTATGACGATGGCCTATACCTAAACTTAGCTAAAAGACACCATATCCCAATCATTACAAATGATGAAGTTTGGTTTTATGTTGATGGTATAAAGAAGAATTTACGTCAAGGAGAAATATGGGAAATAGACAATACCAAACTACATAAAGTTGAGAATTTAAGCAGCCAAGACAGGATCCACTTAATAGTAGATGTTATGCCCAATTCTTACATTGGGCAAAAACCACCTATTTGTTAGTGTAGGGTTGGACTTTGGTATAATTAGCCCATACATTACAACATTATAAAGAGGAAACATGGCCCAAGCATACAAAGTACTAGCACAATCTGCCCCTGCAGCCACAACAAACACGGATATGTACACCGTTGGCGCTGGCCTACAAATCGTGGCTTCAACCGTAACTATCTGTAATCGTTCGGCATCTGCAGCTACTTACCGAATTGCTGTTCGTAGCGGTGGGGCAACTTTAGCCAACCAACACTATATTGCGTACGATGCCACCGTAGCGGCAAACGACACAATCGCTTTAACTCTTGGTATTACTCTTCAAGCAGCAGACGTTATTACTGTTTACACTTCTAGTGCAAGTTTGTCGTTTAATATTTTTGGTTGTGAAATTACGTGATCTACAGGGCTGTAAACGCATCAATAAGTCGTTCGGCACAAGCTAAGTTTTCATTAGAACGTTTTACAGGAAGTAAACTTAAAAGAACTTATCGCCTTACTTGCGGAGACAAGGATGTCTACACGGGAGTAGATGCTTGCGTTGGGTTTAATCTTTACAGGTCTTATCACGACGGTGTCTGTGGAACCTACGGCACCTTGTACCAGAGCAACAGTGCTACTTGTGGGTATGTTGCTCCAGCGCCAGTTAGTCCGGCTCCAGAACCAGTTAGTCCAGTTTCACCAGTTAGTCCAGTTTCGCCAGTGGGTGTTTCTCCAGTAGGAAGTACAAATTGCACTTCTTGTAACGGTATTGCAAGTTCTACATCTGATTTTGGTGTTTGTGACGGAAATTATTTTAAATATTACAGAACATATTATTGGACAGCACCATACGGAAACCCTGCAGGGTGTACTACTTGTCCAGCATCAGAAACGCAGTTAATTGCTTCAACCTATGACCCAATGCTTTGTCCTTGATAGTATAGATAGCCAAGGGGTTTTATGTCTAATATAAGTCAACCACAAGTCAACATGGGAATGATGAAATCATTTGCGGTAATAGTAGATGGCGAAGTTGCTTTTACTATGAAACATCCAATCAGAATAGAAAGCATAATTGCTGCTTTAAGTTCAGATCCTAAAATAGTTGAAGTTCCTGATGATCTTAAAGACAATGTTGAATTTGGTTGGACTTTTGACGGAACAAACTTTATCCCACCATCGGAGTAACAAATGAGTCCTTGGCAAGAATATAAAAAGAAAATAGGAACTGCTCGTCCCTGGCAACTTTTAGATCCATCTAATTATGTAGATGAGAATTTAGAAAAAGAAAGGTACGACATATGCCTTTCTTGCCCAGAGTTAATTACTTTAACAAAACAATGCAAACAGTGTGGTTGTGTTATGTCTCTTAAGACTAAATTAAGGAATGCAGTATGTCCACTGGGCAAATGGTAGGAGAGGATGAACTTGCCCCTGGAATAGTTGTGTATTCTTACAATAGTGATAAGGCAAATGAATGGCTCTTAACTCTAAAAACATATTCTGAACCACTTTTAGCTTATGGAACAGTGTATACAAAAAAAGAAGATGGCTACCAATCAACAGTGAATTTAGACCATAGAAAATGTAAAATCTTTTCTGGAAGTGATTTGCCAGGATGTCATGTTGAAGATCCTCTAAGAGTGCTTTCAGATCAAGTGCATACTTTCATGGACGAAAATGTTGCAAAGTTTTGTAGTAAGTACAGTGCTCATGAAGCAGTAAAAAACCATGATGCAATATTTTTAAAGTATGAAACAGGAGATTTCTTTAATAACCATAACGACGATTGCCCAACATATCCTAGAACTGTTTCTTCTATTGTTTACTTTAATGATGACTATTCTGGGGGTGAGCTTTGTTTTAAGCATTTTAATATTGAGTACAAGCCAAAACAGGGAGACTGCTTAGTTTTTTCATCAGCATTCCCATACATGCACAGCGTTAAGCCAATACTTCATGGGACAAGATATGCAGTTGTTAATTGGTACAAATACATATAAATAAACTAAGGTAGGATTACTTATATGACTCTTGCAGAACTTACAATCCCAGCGCCAAACCCTGGTCCTGCGGATTGGAACGATGATGGTTATCTAATTGTAGAAAACTTAATTCCAGAAAACCTAATGCTTGATTACGAGCGTTGTTGGTCAGAAAACAATTCTGAACGACCAGGGGGTTGGCCAGATTGCACACCATACCGACGACATCCTGAGGTTATGGATATTTTGACTTACGAGGGAATTAACAACACAATAGAACAGTTGATTGGTGAACCTGGTGGTGTACATCTAAATTTAACTGGTTGGGTAACAACTAGACGCAACTGGCATCAAGACACATACTTAAATCCACCGCACGTTGGCGATTACTACGCTGCCGTGTGGATTGCATTAGAGACAATCCATCCTGATTCTGGTCCTTTTCAATTTGTTCGTGGATCACATCGTTGGCCCGTTGTAACACGAGAAAAGATTCTTGATGCCCTAACCCCAGAAGAACGAGACCACACGTGGCCCAAACACAGTGAGCGTTTGTTGACTCCTCTTTTTGAACAAGAAATTGTGAACCGTGATGCAGAAGTAATTACGTACCTTCCAAAGCGTGGAGACGTTTTGTTTTGGCATGGTCGCTTGCTACACCGTGGATCTGAACCTAATATTGTTGGCATGCCCAGAAAATCTTTAATTGCCCACTACTCTGGGATTAATCACAGGGAAGACATGCCTACAGCATTACAACACAATGGTGGTTGGTACTTTCCGATTGATGGTGGCAATGTTTCTTAACGCTGGTTGTGGCACACACTATGCCAAAGGTTGGGTAAACACCGACGTTTGGGAAAATGAAGAGACTAAACCCGACATTCGGGTAGAGCCAGGTAAACCGTATCCGTTTGAAGACAATACTTTTGATGCCGTGTTTATGAGCCACGTTCTTGAGCACATCCATTGGGGAGACGTTCCGGCTTTCTTGGAAGATATGTCACGTGTGGCAAAACCAGGTGCGCCAATGCTTATTATTTGCCCAGATGTCTACAAAACCATAAAGTTATGGCACGAAAACAAAATGCCATGGTGGTTGGTTGAGTCTGTCATGGAACACGCTGAAGTTGCGCCAGAACATTTGCAAGATGTTGAATGGTGGGATGGGGCTACACACCACTGGAATGCGCACGAAAAAAGAATAGAAGATTTGTTAAAAAAGATGGGATTTCCTAATATTGAAAATGTTTTTAATTTAATACCCGACGGTAACTCATGGAATGACCACCAAGTGCCTAATATAACTTGGCCTGTTGTTGGTAAAGCCGCTTGGCAATTGTGTTTAAGGTTCACCAACAAGAAATAAAATTTATGCGCTAAAATGTGGTGTGAAATTTAAATTCCGCCCTATTACCTTTTTACCTGTATTTATTTGGTTTGTTTCATTATTCAATTTATCCCTTGTTAAAGCTGCACCAGAACCAGGGTTGAATGTAACTGTCTACAACAACTTTGGTTACAATGCAAGTCCTCCTCTTCCAAATGTTACAAACAGACCCGTACAGTGCACTACTACCTACCCAAACATTGATCAGACGTTTAACACTGTTTGTAATCTTTATGATGACTTTATTGTTAAATATGAAGGTTTTATAACTTCACCAACTGATGCAACAATCATCTTTCACCCAACTGCCGATGACGGAACAAAGTTATATATTGGTGGCACATTAATTGACAACAATTGGTACGACAAAGGCGGTGGTGGAAACTACAGCACTGCAGTTGAGTTTACTGCCGGAGTTCCTAAACCAATAACTTTTTGGTATTACGAAAATGGTGGAGGAGCTTGGGTAAATTTAGCATGGGATCTTGGGGGAAGCTTTGTAACCGTACCCTCTGATGCTTTTACAAAAACTTCTGAATCTGCTTACACGACGACAACTACGTCTACTACAACTGTTGCTCCATACTTCAATGCAGTACAAAATCTGACGGCTACGGCAAATAATGACGGAAGTGTTTTTCTTGATTGGGATGCTCCAGCATCAAGTAACACTGCCCCTTACATGTACAACGTATTGTTCTATGACCTAGTAAACGGTCAAGAAACAAGCGGTTGGGGAGTATGGACATATGCAGCAAATACTTCGTATTCCCTTGGACCTTGGATGTGGCCTGGCACAACTGGATATGGACCAGTTCGTTTTAAGATACAAGCAGGAACTGCTCCATGCGTTGGAGAAGGTAACGGTTCGTGTTTATACGGTCCTCAAGCTTCAGTTGATGCAACTGTAGTTGAGCCAACCCCTACAACTACAACTTCACCTTCAACAACCACTTCAACAACCACAACCGAAGTTTCCACGACCACGAGTTCATCTACGACAACCCTTCCCACAACAACGACCACAACCAGCGAAGTAACTCAGTCAAGCACAACCACATCAGTTGCAAGTACCACGACAACGACAACCACAACAACTCCACCAACGACGACAACAACTGAAGCACCTTATACTCCTCCTCAGACTACGACGACTAGTCCCACCATTGAGACTCAACCCGTAACCACCACAACCGAACCCGATACCACAGTTGACGAACCCGAAACCACAGAACCAGAAACATCTACAACCGATCTTCCCGATCTTCCTGAAGAACCTGTAGAGACTGTTGAGACAACCATTCCTGAGACAGTCGTTCCTGATCGCGTAGACGAGATTCTTCCCGACGAAACAGAACAGCCAGAAGACATATCATGGCCGCAGGAAGATACAGAAGAAACAGAACAAGAACAAGTAGAGGATTCATTAGATGATTATACCCTCCCAGAAGACGGTGAGGCAATCATTGCAGAAGAACTGGATAGCATCATTGATGAGGTATTTACTGAGGATGTTTCGGCAGATGTATTTGTGGAAACACTTACCACCTTGCTTGATGCTGAACTTACAGATGAGCAATTAACTAAAGTTTTAGATTCTGCTTTCTCCGAAGAAGCTTCGGTTGAAAACATGGTTTCTGCATTGGACGCAATTCTTGACGGCCCAATAGATGCAGAAGATTTGGAAAAGGTAATGGATGCGGTTTTTGACGGCGATCTGTCTGACGATGAAACAATTGCTCTTGCCGAAGAGGTGCTAAAAGGAGAGCTGACTGCCGATGAATTTGCCACTGTAATTGATGCAATTTTTGACGAGGTAGTAACTGACAAAGTTTTGATTGAAACATTTACTGCTGTTTTGGAAACAGAACTTAACAAAGAAAAATTTGAAGAAATAGTAAATGTCCTTGAATCAGAAACTATCTCCAATGAACAAGTTGCTGAAGTAGTCACTTTGATTATTGAACAGGAAGGTGGAGTTAATGCAGAACAAGCAACAGAACTTGCCACAAGTGAAAAAGTGTTGGAAAGCATTGACGGCGAACAAGCAACGGAAGTGTTTGATGCCGTGGTTGCGTCTGAGGTGTCGCCAGAGGATGGGTTAGCAATTTCAGAAGCAGTTCAAGAAGCACCTAAAGAAGTTAGAAAAGCATTTGAAAAAGAATTAAATGTTTTTGAAGGTGTATTTGATGTGTATGTTCCCATGGGTTCCAGAGTTCCAGTGGGTGATCGCCGTGTCATCGTTGGCGTAGGTGCTGTATTATTAAGTGTCCCAGTTCGCGTGCGAGTTGGGTGAGGTTAACCAGTTAAAACCGCATTAGAGGCCTCTAGGAGGCTATTACAGGCGACAAAATACCACATGGGCTACTTGATAGCGGACTTTATCAAAACGAGCGTATATGGAGTTTTATGGAAAATATTAAAAAAGAGTTAAAAGGCCTGATTTGGACTTTAGCCGGAACTGGGTTAGTTTTAATCACCTTGTCTGGAAGTACTCGTACAACTGGTATTTGGATCAGTATTGCTGCTATAGTGCTCTCACTAGGAAGTGCGTATTTATCTAAAGACGAGTAAGGATGCATGAAACGGAACACAATAGGTTTTTTAACGCACGATTGGGCATTCGGAACAAAACCACTACAACCTAACGGATGCGCTTGGTACAGATGTTTGCTACCAATGCGAGAATTAGAAAAGCACGGTTGGAGAGTCGGCATTGGTTTGCCACAGTTCAATAAACAACACGGCTTTGGAATGATTTTAAATGAGAACCAGGCCGTGCATGGTTGGGATATTTTGGTGTTTAAACTTCTTATGAGAAAAGAAGTGGCATCAGCAATGCCAATTGCTAAGGCCCTTGGTCAAAAGATTGTTGTAGACATTGATGACTTTTTTGATGGTTTAGATGAAACTAACCAAGCTTATGCTGTCACTGACCCAAAAAGAAATTCAGAAAACAACAGAGAACATTACAACTCTATTATTGCCCAAGCAGATGCGATAGTAACATCAACACCATTTTTGTACGAGTATTACAAAGCAAAATATAAAAATGTTTATCTTGTACGCAACGGTATTGATTTACCTCGGTGGGTGCGCAGAAAAGACAGAGCAGCAAGTAGACCGACAATAGGTTGGGTAGGTGCAACTCCTTGGAGGTCTAGAGATTTAGAAACTCTATCTTCTTGGATTGGTCCGTTTATGAAAAAAAACAATTTATTGTTTCACCATTCTGGGCACACTAGAAATTCTCCGTTAGCTAGAGATCAATTAAAGATAGACAAACAACGATGCACGGAAACTCCGCTATGCCCAATTAGGGAATATCCCAAGCTATTTAACAAGATAGATATTGGGATTGTTCCGCTAAATGATTTGCCGTTTAACCACGCTAAGTCTTACATCAAAGGACTTGAGTACGCCGCTTCTGGGGTTCCATTTGTATCTTCCTATTCTCCTGAATATGAGTATTTAGCAAACGCTGGTATTGGCAGAGTGGCTCGTAGTGCTGAAGAATGGCAATACCATTTAAAAGAATTAATCAACCCACAACTTCGCAAAGATGAAGCCGACGTCAATTACGAAATATTAAAAGAAAACTTTACAATGACCCAAACTGGTGCCGATTGGCACGAGGTAATGCTTAAAATACTGGCTTTGTAGATTGTTCTATAATATGAGCTATGGCTAGAAAAAGAGGAATAAATCCTGAAGCTCGTGGTCGCATACGTGCTGCCCTCCAAGATGCTAAAGATTCTTTTGCTCTTGCGTCTGACGAAGCCAAAGAAGCTTTGTTCTATCCTGAAGAAAGATTTGATCCATGGGTAGCTGCCACACAAGGTGCTGACAATGAAGACCCTAGTCAATTAGGTGAACGAACAAACGGACAAGACAGCACACGGTTGTTATCTGCTCAATATTTCTTCAACAAAGAAACCCTAACCGGAGATATTTATGTAAAGTTTAGAGGACAGGCAAAGAGGACAAATGGACCTTATTATGTATTTAATAATGTTCCAGCATTTGTCGCAAAACGTTACATGACTGCATTGTCCAAAGGTAAAACATTTAACACGATGGGACTATCCGGAGGGTATACGCAAGACACAACTAAATACTCTTTAGAACCAGCAACTCCGTTTGGTGCAAAAATCCAAAAAGGTAATTATGGAAACGTTCCGCCAATCCCAGGAGTTCCTAGAGCTAACCCTCTTTCCGAAGAAGCTTACGAGTCAGGTACTGGAATCCCACAACAATCAGATTAAAAAATAACGCTAGGCTGCACAACATGTCTATTAACACGGTTCACGGTTTTTGGTTTGTCTATTGGATTATTCGTGATACCGCAACTAAATCTACGCCCAAGTTGGCCATCGGCTGGCTTCGTGAGTTGGGAGGGTATTGGCGTGTAGGAAAGGGTATTCAACTTAAAACAGGAAAATACATTACACAAGTTGGCGTTTGTAGAAAACGAAAATTTACCAACGAAGAAGAAGGGACATTAAACGTCCTTGAAGGTAGGATGATGGCAACACCTACTAGTGAGATTGGAGATTGGCGTTGAGACTGTTTAAGACCAACAAGTTGTTGACTGAAGAAAAAGAAAGAACTCGTGCGCAGATGCGTGCGGAAAGACTAGATACTTCTTCGTTATACACATGGATGGACAACTCCATCATGTCCTTGGGTGCTTCTTTTGATAATTGGCGTTTTAAAGATGCGCCAGCATCAGAAGTTGCTTCATGCATAGAAGCCATTGCTGTGGTATGGTCGGAAATTGAAAAGAGGAAAAATGACCGACACAAGTAGATCACCAGAAGAATTAAAAATGGACAAGGTCGTAGCGATGCTACGAAAGATGGCAAACGACATTGGGTCGTTTCCACGGAACAACATTATTAAACGGGAAGACTATCGCCTGATTGCTGACGTTGACGACCTTTACAACTTTTTAATTTGCGTTGAAGACCTTTACGAATACCACAAAGGTTTGGTACGTCCAACGGAAGTACATCCAGACCAACTATCATTATTTGAGATGTAGTGTATCCTTGTATGAATGAGCGAAACACTAACTGACGAACAATTACCTGAGGATTTAGTTGAAGAATTAGACGAAACCTCGGCTGAATTTGTAGAGCAACTCGTCACAAAACTAGTTTTGTTCACAGAGCAGTTCTGTGATGTTGAGTTTTTTCCTTATCAAATTCCCATTGCTTATCGGGTAATTGAGTCTATCGTACTGGGTGACGGCGAAGAAATAACGTTAGTTGCAACTCGCCAAAGCGGTAAATCAGAAGTTATTTCTAACGTGCTTGCATCAATGATGGTCATTCTTCCAAAGCTTGCTCCTGTATACCCAACGTGGTTGTCCAAGTTTAGTAAAGGGTTTTGGTGCGGTGTATTTGCTCCAGTTGAAGACCAAGCCGACACGGTGTTTAGTCGCATAGTTAATCGTTTAACATCCGATCACGCTTTGACATTCTTGCTAGACCCAGAAATTGATGACACTACAAAAGCTGGTGGTACACGAGGCAAAGGAAAGATTCTGGCTTTAAAAAATGCTGGGTCGTTATGTCGTATGCAAACTTGTAACCCCAAAGCCAAGATTGAATCTAAAACATATCACTTTGTGCTAATTGACGAAGCTCAGGAAGCCGACGAATATGTGATTGCTAAGTCTATTAAACCGATGTTGGCGTTTAACAACGGAAGCATCATGTTGACTGGTACGGCTTCCCGAACCAAATCTTATTTTTACAAGATGATTCAATACAACAAACGACGGATGACCAGTAGCAAAAAAAGTATGCGAGATTGTCATTTTGAATATGATTGGAAAGTTGCGTCTAAGTACAACCAAAACTATTTGAAGTTTATTGCCAAAGAGAAGCTCCGTATTGGCGAAGATTCTGATGAATTTCAAATGTCGTATTGCAACCGTTGGATGCTTGAAAAAGGTATGTTCGTCACCGAAGAACGCATGGAAAGGTTGTACGAACCGTCTATGCCGTTAGTCAAACAATGGTGGAGAACTCCTGTGGTTGCTGGTATTGACGTTGCTAGATCAAACGATTCTACGGTGGTAACAGTTGTTTGGGTGGATTGGGATCATCCAGATCCATTTGGTTTCTACGAACATAGAATTTTAAATTGGTTGGAAATTAACGACCAAGAATGGGAAAGCCAATACTTTCAAATTGTTGATTTTCTGCGCAATTACGAAGTTTGTAAAGTTGCCGTAGACGCTCAAGGTGTTGGTGGTGCGGTTGCCGAACGTCTTCAAATCCTACTACCCCACATAGAAGTAACGGCTACTTCTTCTGATTCAAAAAGCCAGAACGAAAGATGGGTACATTTAACGGAATTAATACAGAGAGAACAACTTATTATTCCAGGGCATTCAAAAGCCCGTCGTACTAAAATGTGGAAAAGATTTAATCAACAAATGAACGATTTGGAAAAAGTTTATAAAGGTCCATATATGTTGGCAGAAGCCCCCGATGAAAAGGGAGCGTTTGACGACTACCCAGATTCCCTTGCTCTGGCGTGTTCTACCACCCTGCATGACACCATGCCTACAATCCAAGTTGGGGAAAACCCGTTCTTTAAATAATGGTATTCTTTAATATCCGATTAACTCTAAGGAGTGACACATGACAGTATCACCAGCACCTATGTTCCCAGAAGTAGGTCGTAACGAAATTATGTTTGAAGGCGAGTACGCCCCAAGCATTCCAGGCAACAAGGGTCCGCTTCGCTTTGAAGAAGGCGTTGCTACAGACACCGACGTTCCAAACGACTTTGCTAAAGGCGCATATGAGGACACAGCTCCATCGCCAATGCGCATGAACCAAAACAACCCGGAGATGTTCTACAAGCATGCCGCAGACACTATGCGTGAGCGTGCACACGTAGGTTCAGCTTCGTGGGTTGAAGCACCATCAGTGCTTAGCGAGTTTGTGGAAGGCGCCATGGCTGGCGACGACATGCCGAAGTGGGAGTACTCCTACAACAGCGGTGGTCACATGAACCGTCCAAACGTAACTGTTGTTAGCGACTAACAATGGAAGGCGGAACAGCTTCCGCATCTGAGTCCGGCGGTCTTGAATCTGGAGACAGCGGTCTCACAGGAACGCAAGAGCTATCTGAAAGTATTGCGCAAACTTACGGGTTAAGCCCTGTTGGAGCGTTTAACCCACGAGGTTATAAGAGCAGAAAAGGTATATTTCAAACTCTTGTTTTGCGCACCCCACCAGCATCTGCTGAGTTAAGAGAACGACGACACCCGTTTGTTCTTAACTCGTATTTAAAAAATACATTGGGAGTTTCTGTTTATCAACCAACGGGTTACGCCATGCCAAAGAACTTAGCAGGTTCTGGTTTGCAACCAACCTCTCTATCCAACCAACAGTTCTCAGAAGAACCTGCGGACCCAGTTGATTCTGCGTTTGGAACCCAATCTCCGCATTTAGATTCTGGTGTCCGTGATGTTGAGAGGCCAGAGGAAGAGGGACGCTTGAGCAAAGAAACAGATCTTCGTAGGCGTGCATTGCACGTTGAAAAAGGTCGCAAAGACAAATACGACTACGGGAGTTAACAACATGGCACGTGAATACCTAGAAGACATTTTAAAACAAGTATCTGTTCGTGATATGGATAAAGTTTCTCTACCAATGGCTAGAGGAAA
>Ga0222713_10004436_pt1 | contig 14072 bp, 13 predicted proteins | sample C33_649DmetaG_FD_165061 | JGI IMG/M metagenome (GOLD analysis project Ga0222713, IMG submission 165061) | Estuarine water microbial communities from San Francisco Bay, California, United States - C33_649D | ecosystem: Environmental > Aquatic > Marine > Unclassified | place: USA: California...
ATGCAGAAATATCCACAAATTTTGATAAATGTTAAAGATGTAGCGAAAGATAAACTTGCATCCTCAGTAAAAATTAAGGAAGCTGTTTTAGAATCAGAGAAAGAATTAGCAGGTAGCGGGCGAGTATTACTGCGCGCATCTGGCACAGAATCACTTGTTCGGGTAATGGTTGAAGCAAATGATTTAGAATTAGCGCAAAAGGTCGCAGATTCATTGGCTCAACTAGTAAGATTAGAACTTAAGCAATAAAGGGAGTTAAAAATGTGCGGGATAGTTGGCTATACCGGAAAAAACTCCGCACTTACTCCAGTACTTGATGGTTTACGCCGTCTTGAATACCGAGGCTATGACTCAGCTGGCATTGCACTTGCAACACAAGTTGGTAAACCTTTATACGTTGAAAAACAAGCCGGTAAGTTAAAAAATCTTGAAGAAGCGCTGGTTAAAAAGTCTGACTCACATAGCGGCATTGGTCATACCAGGTGGGCAACACATGGTGGTCCTACCGATACAAATGCACACCCACATTTAGATAATGAAGGTAAGTTAGCTTTAATACACAACGGAATTATCGAAAATTATGTGCAACTACGGGCAGATCTTGAAAAACGTGGCCATAAATTTAAATCTGAAACTGATACCGAATCGGTAGTGCATTTACTAAGTGATGCTAGAAAAGATAATAATGGAGATTTAGCAGCAGCGATGAGGCAAGTTTGTAAGCAACTTAAAGGCTCATTTACTCTTCTTGCAATTCACTCAGATAATCCATCACATATTGTCGGCGCCCGCCGTAACTCACCATTAGTAGTTGGTGTTGGAGAAGGTGAAAATTTTCTTGCCTCTGACGTAGCAGCTTTTATAGCACATACAAAAATGGCCCTTGAGTTAGGTCAAGATCAAGTTGTTGAGATAACACCAAACTCAGTTGTAGTAACAGAGTTATCAGGTCAAATAGTTAAGGCAAAAGAGTATGAAATATCCTGGGATGTAAGTGCGGCAGAGCGTGGTGGGTTTACACACTTTATGCTTAAAGAAATTTATGAACAACCCAAAGCAATAGCAGATACCTTAATTGGTAGATTAAATGGTCTTGACTTAAAAATAAAATTTAAAAAGTTTGAAAAAATAGTAATTATTGCCTGCGGTACCGCTTATAACGCCGGCTTAGTCGGTAAGTATGCAATTGAAAAATGGGGACAAATTCCAGTAGATGTTGAACTCGCATCCGAATATCGATATCGGGAGCCAAGCCTTGATAAAAAGACCCTAGTAATTCCGATCTCACAATCTGGTGAAACTATGGATACTTTAATGGCACTACGTTATGCAAAATCAAAGGGTGCGACAATTCTTTCAGTTTGTAATACAAATGGCTCAACTATTGGCAGAGAATCAGATGAAGTTCTATATACGCATGCTGGGCCTGAAATAGCTGTTGCATCAACTAAGGCATTTGCTACACAGTTAATTGCAATGTATTTAATTGGCTTAGAAATAGGTCGAAAGTTGAAGAAGTTAAATAGTAATGAGATTAAAGAAATTACTGAGCAACTCACTCAGTTACCAGCAAAGGTTGAGCAAATACTTGAAACTGTTGAACCCCTTAGGGAATTGACTCGAAAATTTAAGAGCGCAGAATCAGTTTTATTCTTAGGTCGCCATGTTGGGTATCCAACTGCTTTAGAGGGCGCACTTAAATTAAAAGAGCTTGCATATATGCATGCTGAAGGTTTTGCAGGTGGTGAGTTAAAACATGGACCGATTGCTTTAATTGATAACGGAACACCAGTAATTGCAATTATGCCAACCTCTTCAGGAGTGCTGGCAGAAAAAATGGCAAGTAATATTCAAGAGGTTAAAGCAAGAGGTGCTGTAGTAATTGTAATTAGTGATTCTGAATTTACTGCAGCCGATCATTTAATTCGTATCCCAGAAGTTAATCAATTACTACAGCCAGTTTTATCGGTAATTCCACTACAAGTAATTGCATATGAAATGGCAGTTGCCCGAGGAAATGATGTTGATCAACCTCGCAACCTTGCTAAATCAGTAACTGTTGAGTAAGTAAATGCCAGAACAAAGAAGAAAGCAGAAGAACTCTGCAGTTAAGTTAACAATTCTATTTATTGGTATTTATGCATTAATCACCCAGCAAGTGGTGGCTAACTCTTGGATTAGAAGATTAGATGAATGGATTTATGAGAGAGATATTTTATTAGTTACTCCAGGAAAGACACCCACCATAATTATTCTTATGGATGATTTGGGATTACGAGGTATAACCTCAGCAATTTTACTTATTACTGCCATTCTAATCAGCCGAAGATTTAAATCTTGGCGACCAATTAATTTATCTTTACTTGCATTACTATTACTTAATTTAGTAGTAGGTGCTTCAAAGTTATTATTTGGTCGCACTAAACCCAGTACTGGCTTCGATTTATTTTTCACAGATAGTGGTCTTTCCTACCCAAGTGGCCACGCTGCAAATGCAGTTCTTTCTTGGGGAATGATTGCCTATTTAATCTTTCGTTACTCACATAAAGAGCCGTTTGAAGGTTTAAGGTTAACTTGGTTTGTTTCAATAATCAGCTCACTAGTTTGTTTGGCATCGCTATATCGAAATACTCACTGGTTCTCAGACTTACTAGGTGGCCTATTCATAGGCTCTGCACTTTTAGTAGCAGTTATTGCAATTGATCGATCAATAACCTCAGATCGCCAACCCTCATAAGGGGCAGGTAGGCTAATTACATGAGTCGTGCCAGTGTTGAAATAAATCTTTTTGCAGTAACACAAAATTTTAAATCAATAAAAAGTCGAACTACTGCCGATGTGTTAGCAGTTGTTAAAGCTGATGCTTACGGTCATGGCTTAATTCCTGTTTCCAAAGCTTTAGAAGAGGCGGGCGCTGATTGGTTTGGTACAGCTTTACTTGAAGAGGCGATTAATCTTCGTAAATCTGGAATATTAAAACCAATAATTAGTTGGTTAACTCCCTTAGGTGAAGATTTTAAAAGTGCAATTGATCTAGATATTGACTTAGGTATTCCTTCCGTTGATCTACTAAATGAGGTTATTAAAGCTGCATCCTTAAGTGGTAAAACTGCTCGTATCCATCTTGAAATTGACACAGGTATGAGTCGAGGCGGTGTCTTATCAGAGTGGGATCAATTAATTAAATCTGTTTTAGCGGCGGTAAATTTAAAGCAAATAAAAGTTATTGGTATTTGGTCACATTTTGCAAGAGCGGATGAACCAGATGAATTAATGAATCAAGAACAACTAAGTTTATTTGAGCAAAAAGTAGATCACGCCAAAGCAGCCGGTATTGATGCTGAGTTTATTCATATCGCAAATTCAGCAGCATTATTTACCAACAAGAGTGCGCATAGAAACATTATTCGATCAGGAATAGCACTATATGGATTAAGCCCAGATGTAAAAAATATTGGAGATTCTTTATCACTTGGACTCAAACCTGCAATGAAGCTAAAAGCCAAACTAAACTTAGTAAAAGATGTTAAGGCAGGATCAAGTGTTGGCTATGGCGGTACAGCAGTATTAGAAAGTGATACCAAACTTGGCGTTGTTGCACTCGGTTATGCAGATGGAATTCCTCGAAACACAAATAACTTAGCTGGGGTCTTTGTAGCTAAAAAACGTGCGCCAATAATTGGCCGGGTTTCTATGGATCAATTTGTGGTCGATTTAGGGATCTCCTCTACTGCAAAAACTGGGGATGAGGTAATTGTTTTTGGCGATGGCAGTGGTGGTGAGTACACAGTAGATGAGTGGGCTAAGGCAGCTAACACAATTAATTATGAGATTATCACCCGAATCGGCCCGCGTGTGCCTAGAATCTATTCCCGTGAGTGATTCAAATCTGCTTTCAATTAAGTCTTTATCAGTTTCATTTGGCGGATTAAAGGCATTATCAAATGTGAATTTAGATTTACGTAAAAATGAAGTTGTCGGTCTAATTGGTCCAAATGGCGCCGGGAAAACAACTTTATTTAACGCACTCTCTGGACTAGTTGATGTTGAGTCTGGCTCACTTGAAATAAATGGAAAATCTCATAAATGGCCAAAGCCTTATGAATTATACGATCTTAAAATCTCTCGCACTCTGCAAGGAGTTGGCTTATTTCCAGAGTTAACAGTTTTAGAAAATGTGATGATTGGTGCCAGCAAAAGCGCTAGTAGTGGCTTGATTTCATCAGCCCTTGGCTTAAGTGGACGAGATGAAGAAAGACTTAAACAACGCAGCATGACTGCGCTCGAGCGTGTTTATGCTTCAGGCATTGCAGATATGCGCGCAGATTCTCTGCCTTATCCCGTCACAAAACGAGTTGCAATAGCTAGAGCTTTAGTTAGTGAACCAAAAATACTTTTACTTGATGAACCTGCCGGAGGACTTGGAGCTTCAGATATAGAGTGGATGAATTCATTAATTCATAATCTAGCTTCACAATGTTCAGTAATTTTAGTAGAGCATCACATGGATGTAGTCATGTCAGTTTGTGATCGATTGTATGTATTAAATTTTGGTGAGGTTATTGCCTCAGGAGATGTTGAAACAGTTCGCAGAGATGAAGCTGTAGTTGCTGCATATTTAGGGGTGAACAATTGAGCCTTGTTGTTGAGAATTTAACTATTGATCATGGCGCAATAAGAGCAATAAGTAATGTCTCTTTTAAAGTTCCCGAGGGTCAATTAGCTGCAATCATCGGGGCAAATGGTGCGGGTAAGACCACATTACTTCGAACTTTATCTGGTTTAAAAGAAGCAGTATCAGGTGGAGCTACTTGGAACGGTGAATCAATCTTAGATAAAAAGCCAGAAGATCTAGCCAGGTCAGGCATCATGCATGTGTCTGATGGTAAATCAGTAATTGCTGAATTAAGTGTTAAAGAAAACTTAGCCTTAACTGGCTTATGGCGAAAAGATAAAAAAGATGTGGCAGCTGCTACTACAGAAGTAGTTGAACTTTTCCCAATTCTTGGCCAGCGTATGGCGCAAACAGCTGGATCTTTATCAGGGGGTGAGCGACAGATGTTAGCCATTGGTCGTTCTTTAATTGCTCGGCCAAAATTATTGCTTTTAGATGAACCATCCCTTGGCCTAGCGCCTTTAATTGTTGAACAGATATTTCAATCAATAAAAGATTTGGTTAAGCGATTGAATTTAACTGTTGTATTAGTTGAACAGAATGCGATGGGTGCATTAAAAATTGCTAATGAAGGAATAGTTTTAAGTCTAGGTTCAGTTGTGGCAGTTGATTCGGCCCAAACACTTCTAAATGATCCAGCAGTTCGCGCTGCTTACTTGGGATTTTAATATGAATCAATTTATAACTGCAGTCTTAACCTCACTTTCTACTGGCGCCATCTACGCATTAATGTCTATCGCACTGGTATTAGTTTGGCGATCAACTCGGGTAATCAACTTTGCCCAAGCTGGTCAAGCAATTCTGACAACTTATATTGGCTATGAAGTGGTGACTAGAAGTGGTTCATATTGGATTGGATTAATCTGCGCAGTTATCAGTGGGGCGTTACTAGGTGCTGGTATTGATAGATTCTTTATGAGGCCAATCTTTAAACGAGTTAATTCAGGACCGATAGTGATGATTGCACCGGTTGTTGCCACATTAGCATTGTTAGGAATTATTCAAGCAATAATTGGATTTATCTGGGGATTAAGTTATCAAACTATTGAGGCACCAATTTCAACTGGTGGACTTACTATCTTTGGCTCAATTGTTGCCTTTAGCCCATTTAATTTAATGGTATTAATAGCAGTTACATTAAGCATGATTTTATTAACAATTCTGTTTCAAAAAACTAATATTGGATTAGCACTTCGTGCTTCAGCCTATGCACCTGAGATTGCAAAACTATCTGGCATAAGAGTTGATGCGGTTAGAACTTTAGGTTGGGCACTAGCAGGAGCAGCAGGTGGATTAGCAGGAATGCTCTATATCCCTGGCTCTAACTTATATCCAAATGCTATGGATGTTTTATTAGTTTTTGGTTTTATTGCTGCCGTAATCGGAGGCTTAGACAGTTTATTTGGCGCAGTAGCTGGTGCGATGATTTTAGGTTTTGCTGTTAATTTCTCTGCTTCATACATTAGTTATAAATTAGTATTTCCAACAGCATTCTTGATTCTAATTTTAGTTTTGTTAATTAAGCCAAAAGGTGTCTTCTCAAGTGGTAAGTCGAGGAGTGCCTGATGTTAAAACTTTCCGCGCCTAGAAAAAGATTATTTGGTTTTATTCTTTTGGGTTGGGCTTTACTATTAATTAGTGATCGAATTGGTGAGCTGCGCCAATATCAAGGCGCATTTGTTGCTATGTATACATTGGCGATTGCTTCAATAATTTTACTTACAGGATACTCCGGTCAGTTATCACTTGGTCACAGTGCGTTAATGGCAGTGGGTGCATACGCAGGTGCATTATCTGTAAATAATTTTAAATTACATCCTGTCATTGCATTAATAATGGCAGCTTTAGTTGCCGGAATTTTTGGTTTACTTCTTGGTTATGCAGCAGCTCGCCTGAGTGGCCCATATTTAGCTGGTACTACCTTGGCACTTGCGGTATCTCTTCCAACAATTGCAAATCAATTTCCAGTTTTAGGTGGAGAGCAAGGATTAGCATTTGATATTGGAACTGCACCAACCAGATTGGGTGAAGATTTCTCCCAGTACCAATGGTTTTTTTGGATAAGTTGTTTATCTGCGCTAATTATGATTTGGTTTTTAGTTAATTTGCTTAACTCAAGATATGGCAGGCAGTTTCGAGCTTTAAGAGATAATCCAACAGCTGCTCAATTAGCAGGCATAAATATTGGACGCCAAAAAGCGTTGGCTTTTTCCCTAAGCGCCGGAATTGCCGGCCTATCTGGGGGTTTGCTGGTAATGCTCATTAGTGGGGTCTCACCCAGTGCTTTCCCGCTTAGCCTCTCCTTTTTATTGCTGGCAGGCGCCGTTGTTACTGGTGTGTACAGCCTAAAAGGTGTGATTATTGGGGCTCTGGTCCTAGTCGCTATACCAGAAATAGCAGAATCAGTAGTATCGCGCATAGGAGGTTCTGAAGGATTCACCACAAGTTTGCCTGGGTTCATGGTCAGTTCATTACTGATACTGACAGTGCTCTTTGCACCAAATGGGCCAGGACACTTACTTCATAAAAAAAAGCACCTTAAACATTAAAGACAACTCTAGGGAAGGAAATAAATGATCAGAAATACTCGCATGAAACGATTTTCAATCGTTTCGGTGGTAGCCACAGTTGGAGCGCTAGTTTTTAGCACTCTTCCTGCACAAGCTGCTGAACCAGGCCTTAGTGCAAAAGAAATTAAGCTGGGTTACTCCGGTCCACTGACAGGCTCAGCCGGTCAGGTTTACGGAAAATTACCAGGAGCCATGAAGGCTTACTTCGATCACATCAACGCTAATGGCGGAGTTAATGGTCGCAAAATTAAATTAGTTTCAAGAGATGATAAGTACTTACCTACTCTTGCTGCTACTCAAACTACAAATTTAGTTTTAAATGACAAAGTTTTTGCGCTAGTTGGCGCCCTAGGCACTGCAACTCATAGCAAGGCTTACGTTGCAGCCCAACTTGCTAAAAATAACGTCCCTGATCTATTTGTGAACACTGGATTTAGTGGTTTTGCTAATAAGACCAAATATCCAACTGCCTTCACAATTCTTCCAAGCTATGCGATGGAAGCAAAGATTATGGCTAAGTTTATTAAAGACACACCAACACTTGCTCCACAAGCATCATTCTTGATCGCTCAAGATGATGAATTTGGTGTAGATGGTGTTAACGGATTTAAGTTAGCCGGACATTCATTTGCAGCTGCTCCAACACTTTACCCACAGGGTGCATTAAGCGCAGCACTTGCTGAAGGTGCACTTACTAGGTTAAGTGCAGTTCCTGGCAAGCCAGTTCTAGTTCTATTTGGAACAACTGACTCAACAGCTACAATTCTAAAAGCTGCTGAGAAATTATCACTTGTTTCTAAATTCACTTGGATCGCAGGATCTGTCGGTGGAGATGCCAACACATTGTTAGCACTTGGTGTTAAGCCAGCAACAATTAATGGCGCACTCGCTGCATCATTTTTCCCAGACGCAAAGGATGCAACTGATCCTTACGTCAGTGAATTTATGAAGATTAATACCAAGTACAACAAAGGTGTCGCATTCGACAACGTAGTTCTACAAGGTATGAACTCAGCAATGTTAACTGTGCAATCACTTCGCGCCGCTGGTAAGAATCTAACTCGTGCCGGCTTAATTAAGGCGATTGAAAGCAAGGGTGCAAGTTTTGCTAGCGCAGGACTAGTCCCACTTAACTACTCAGCTACTAGCCGAGTTGGTTACAACGGATATTGGTTTGGTCAGTTAAATGAAAAGGGAGAGCTAAAGCCATTTGGTGGCAAGCTATCTGTTTACACCACTGACTCATCTTCAACTTCAGCACCAACTGCTTCCTCATACGAGCGTAAGCCAGTTCCTAAGAATGGGGTACCAACAAACTCATGAAAAATATAAACCTTAAAAAGAGCCTGGTAGCTCTTACAACTGCAGCACTTGTTGCAGCACTAGCAGTAGTTATTCCAACAACTGCAAGAGCTGCTGGACCAGACTGCTCTGGCACTGCGCTACCAAAATATCCTGTGTATGACGTTCAGTTATGCAAAGGAACAGACCAATTTGGCGCAAAGTATGAAATTGCAATGCCAAAGAAGTTCAATGGCACATTAATCGTTTGGTCTCACGGAATTCGTAAGAACTCCAATTTGCCTCCAATTCCAGTAGTTGCGCCAAAGGGCTATTTGGTTGATTACTCCGCAGAGATCGCACCATCTCCTGCAATTGCTGCATCACTACTTAAGCAAGGTTTTGCACTTGCTGGTTCTGGTGTACAAACACAGGGATGGAATCTTGCTGATCAAGTTCTTGCTACAACGATCGTAATTGATCAAGCTATTACAACTTTCCCAGCAATTGATCGCGTAGCTTCTTGGGGTGCATCCCTTGGTGGGCTTTCATCACAAATCCTTGCTGAATCAAATCCAGGACTTGTAGATGCAGTAGCTCCATTATGTTTGTCAGATTCTGCACTCTCTGAAATCACAATGGCTGGTGATTTCCTTTGGGGAGTAAAGACCTTCTTTGATCCAACAATTAAGCTATCAAATTACTCATCTGGTACTGCTGGATATACAGAGATGGTTACTGATATTGGTAAAGTACTAACAGTATTTGGAACTTTAGCTGCTGCTATTAAAGCTAACCCAACAACACCAGCATGGCCTGCTACATCAACTGCCCCAGCAACACTGAAAGGAATTCCAGTAAGAAGTGCGGTTTTACTTCTTGGTTTAATCTCTGGAGTTTCAACTCAGTCAAGCACTTATGATTCTTCAAGCGGACCAAAGGGTCCACTTGAGACATCGTTTGGATTAGTAATTAGCCCAGCACTTGCAGTTCTTGAAAATGGAGCTGAAGCTGCAATTCTTGCAGTAGTTGCTAATTATGATATGGAGCTAAGAGCAGGCGGAGTTGTTTTTGATAACTCAAAGACTAATTACGCAGCTCGTTTAGGCGATGACGGTGATGTTTATGCCGCTGGATTATCTGGCAAAACTGCAACTGCAGGAATGCTAGGTTATTTAAGTGCACTAAATCCTGCTGCTCCACGCGTTACTGCTGATGCTTCAGCAGTTGCAGCTATGAAGGCACAGGGTGAGATTTCAGGAAAGATCACAGTTCCTACAATCACACTTACAGCAACTGCAGATCACATCACACCTCCAGGTGCTACTCAATATCTTGTTAACCAATACAAGAGCGCAATTGCAAGTGGAGACAGTAAGAAAGGCTTACTTGTAAACATTTGGAATAAGCCTGCTGATGAGTACACAAAGTTTGATGCTGCTGGAAGTCCAATAACACCAGCAAAACCAACTAATGGAACTCAACACTGCAACTTCACAGATAGTCAGTGGATGATGATTGCAAAGATGCTTACTGATTCAGCTAAATCAGGAAAAGCTCCTTCCGCTAAGACAGTGGCAGCCGCAATCAAAAAAGACAAGAACTTATTTGTGGATCCTAACTACACGGCTCCATTACTTAAGGCTCGTCAATAACGCTTAGTAATTTAAGCAAAAAGGGCCCCAGGAAACTGGGGCCCTTTTTATATCTATAAACTACTCAATGTTATGGAACTTCAAATTAATTCGGTTGACCAAATGCATCAGTTTGGCGCAAAAATTGGCGCCCAACTAAAACCAAGTGATGTAGTTGTATTAACTGGTGATTTAGGTTCTGGCAAAACAGTTTTAACGAAGGGAATCGCCTCTGCTTTAGGATTCTTAGATATTACTTCACCAACATTTGTGATTAGTAGAATTCATAAAGGAAAACCAAATTTCATTCATATCGATGCGTATAGATTATTAGATTCTGACATAAGTAATTTTACTGATTTAGATTTTGAAAGTTATCTGCCAAATAGCGTATTTGTTATTGAATGGGGAGCCCCATTTGTTAAAACTCTGACTGATCAATACTTAGATATAAATATCAAGCCAGGAGAAAATGAGAATACTCGCAACCTTGTGATCACCGCAGTTGGAGATCGTTGGCAAGGATTTAATCTATGAGCACCGTCTTAGCAATTGATACCTCAACCTCGCAGACCTGCGTAGCTTTAGTTGAAAATGGAAAAGTATTATTTAATAAATCTCATCTAGATCCACTCGCTCATGGTGAAGTATTGCCAAAGTTAGTAGCACAAGCACTGAAGGTAAACTCAAAAATTGATTTAGTTGCTGTTGGAATGGGGCCTGGTCCATTTACAGGTTTGCGCGTTGGAATTACATTTGCACAAAGTTACGCTCTTGCCGCTGGTATTAATTGGGTAGGGGTTTGTTCACTAGATGCTATGGCTGCAAATATAAAGGAAGAAGAATTCATTGTTTCAACAGATGCCCGTCGCAAAGAGAGATTTTGGGCAAGATATAAAAACGGTGTTCAAATAACAGAGCCTGCTGTAAGTAAGGCGAGTGAATTAGAGAAGTTTGGTGTGCAGATTTTTACAGAAGGCGATTATTTTCCAGAGGCAGTAGCAATTGCTAATCTTTCATTAACAACTCACTCAGTAACTCAACCAATTTATATTAGAAAACCTGATGCATACCCACTTCCAGATGGGGTGAAATTTAGAGCAATGAGCGCACTTGATTTAGTTTCAGCTGTTGGAATTGAAAAGGATGTTTATGGAAAAGCCGCTTGGTCTAGTGCGCAGTTTAAAGAGGAGTTTGCTAAGGCTCCAAAAAATGCTAATTACTTAGCTGCTGAAGTAGATGGTCAATTAGTTGGCTATGCCGGTATTTTCTTTGCAGCAGATGTAGCTGATATTCACACAATTACAGTTACCGAAAAGCATCGTCGTAAGGGGATTGGTCGGGAGTTGTTAAAAAGAATGATTGATTGGGCAAGAGTAAAAAAAGCTGACGCAATCATGCTTGAGATGCGTCTTGGCAATGATCAAGCCCGCCCGCTGTATGAACATTATGGTTTTGTAGAGATTTCAAAGCGAGAAAATTACTATGGTCCTGGCCTTACTGCAGTTGTAATGCGTAAGGAGCTTAAGTAATGGCTTTAGTACTTGGTATTGAAACATCATGTGATGAAACAGCTGTAGGTATTGTCAATGATCGCAAGTTACTAGCAAATGTGATTTCATCAAGTGTTGATCAACATGTGCGCTTTGGTGGTGTAGTTCCAGAGGTCGCTAGCCGCGCCCACTTAGAGGCCATGCAGCAGGTAATTAAACAAGCACTTACTGATGCATCAGTTTCAATCAAAGATATTGATGCAATTGCAGTTACGGCAGGTCCTGGCTTAATTGGTGCTTTACTTGTTGGCGTTAGCAGTGCATCAGCACTTGCCCTTGCATTAGATAAGCCACTCTATGGGGTTAATCATCTATCAGCACATATTGCTGTTGATCAATTAAATAATTCAAATCAAATACATCCTGCCATTGCCTTACTTGTTAGCGGTGGACACTCCTCTATTTTGCAGGTTAATAATTTAGCAACTGATGTAATAGTGAAAGGTGCAACAATTGATGATGCGGCGGGTGAAGCATTTGATAAAATTGCTCGTTTAATGGGACTTGGTTTTCCTGGTGGGCCGTTAATAGATAAAGAAGCTTTAATGGGTAATAAAACTGAGATTAATTTCCCAAGGGGTTTAACTGCGCAAGCTGATCTAGAAAAACATAGATATGACTTTTCATTTTCTGGTTTGAAAACTGCGGTTGCTAGATATTTAGCGCAGACTCCAAATTATAAAAAAGCAGATGTTGCCGCATCCTTTCAAGAGGCGGTGGTAGATGTGTTAATTAATAAATCACTTACTGCCTGCAAAGAAAGTGGAATTGATAAGTTAATAGTTGCTGGTGGCGTTGCAGCTAATCACCGGTTGCGAGAATTAGCCAAACAACGATGTGAAAGTGCAAAAATTCAGCTTCGAATACCACCAGCTAACCTGTGCACCGATAACGGAGCAATGGTTGCTGCGCTGGGCTCTTTGGCCATTAATGAGGGCGTAGCGGCCTCAGAGATAGGCATATCAGCTGATTCAGCAGCGCCTGTTACGCAGGTGGTCTGGAAGTAGGCGGTGATTTGCCCTGGCGCAGTACGCCCTTTAAAGTTGGCTTTAGCACTCTAAGCCCCCGTGTGCTAATTAAGCATTCGGGTTACTTCAGAGGGATTAACAAAAATAAAGAAGGAGATATGAGATGGCAATTTCAATTAAGCCACTAGAAGATCGCATTGTTGTTAAAGCAAATGAGGCAGAGCAGAAGACTGCATCTGGTCTTGTAATTCCAGATACTGCTAAAGAAAAGCCACAAGAGGGAACTGTGATGGCGGTAGGTCCAGGTCGTTTTGAAAACGGAAATAGAATCCCATTAGATATTAAAGAAGGTGATGTTGTGCTTTATTCAAAGTATGGCGGCACTGAAGTTAAGTACAACAATGAGGAGTACTTAGTACTTTCCTCCCGCGATGTACTAGCAATTATTGCAAAGAAGTAAGCCGTGGGTAAATCACTTCAATTTGATGAAGCTGCACGACGGGCGATGGAGCGTGGCGTAAACATCCTGGCTGACACTGTAAAGGTAACCCTTGGGCCTAAGGGTCGTAACGTAGTTATAGCAAAAAGTTACGGCGCACCTTTAATCACCAATGATGGTGTAACTATCGCTAAAGAGATCGAACTATCTGATCCAGCAGAAAACATGGGCGCTCAACTTGTTAAGCAGGTTGCAGAAAAGACTAATGATGTAGCAGGAGATGGCACAACAACTGCAACAGTACTTGCCCAAGCAATGGTTAAAGAGGGCCTGCGTAACTTAGCGGCCGGTGCTCAACCAATGGAGCTTAAGTATGGAATTGAGCAAGCAGTTAGTGCGATTACTGAAGCACTTCGCAAGAACTCAACTGCAGTTAGCGGAAAATCTCAGATTGCAGATGTTGCAACAATTTCAGCTCAAGATAAAGCAATTGGTGATCTTATTGCTGAAGCTATGGATAAGGTCGGCAAAGATGGTGTAATTACAGTTGAAGAGTCATCTACTACAGGCCTTGAACTTGAATTCACTGAGGGTATGCAATTTGATAAGGGTTATATCTCACCTTATTTTGTCACTGATGCAGACCGTATGGAGACAATTTTAGAAGATGCATACATTCTTATCTCTGGCCAAAAGATTTCAGCATTAAGTGAAATTTTGCCAGTACTAGAAAAAGTTGCTCAGGCAAGTAAGCCGTTACTAATTATTGCTGAAGATGTTGAGGGTGAAGCACTCTCTACATTAGTAGTTAACCGTATGCGTGGCACTTTTGCATCAGCTGCTGTTAAAGCACCTGGCTTTGGTGACAGACGTAAGTCAATGTTGCAAGATATTGCGATATTAACTGGCGGTCAGGTTATCTCTGCTGAAGTTGGTTTAAAGCTTGAGCAAA
>Ga0222713_10004437_pt1 | contig 14072 bp, 12 predicted proteins | sample C33_649DmetaG_FD_165061 | JGI IMG/M metagenome (GOLD analysis project Ga0222713, IMG submission 165061) | Estuarine water microbial communities from San Francisco Bay, California, United States - C33_649D | ecosystem: Environmental > Aquatic > Marine > Unclassified | place: USA: California...
AAAAGAATTTCATGAAAAGACGCCAGAAGGTGAGGTTCTAGACGAATTAAATATGAAAAAAATGTGTTGTCGAAGACATTTCTTAACTCATGTTGATATCGAATAATTTCTTAACATATTATATAAAATGGGTAAAACCAAAGGTAACTCCGTTAAAAAGTCTTCTAGAAAGCAAAAAGTCTATAAAATGGTAGGTTGTTCTAAAAAAACTCGTAAAAATTATTTAGGTGGTAGTACCGATACTCCTTTAGCTTACACAGGTCAACCTTCTTTTTCTTTACCAAACCCACATTTAGCTTACACAGGTAAGGGTGGTTCTTCGTGTGGTTTAACAACAAATACTAGTATTCCAACAAATACTAATGCAGCAAATCCTGCTATTCCTAATACTGGTCCTGTTTCTAATGGAACAAATACAATATTTAATAGTGCTTTGGGTCAACAAGGTGGAAGCTGTGGTTGTGGTGGTTCATTAATGATGGGAGGAAGAAGAAGTAAGAAAGGCGGTATGTGTCCTGCGTGTTCTTTAGGATTAATGTCTGGTGGTTCTAAACATAGAAAAGGATGTAAATGTAGAAAATGTAAAGGAATGAAAGGTGGTAGTGGTATAGCTTATCCAGATGGTCAAGTTGGAACACCATGGACTCCAAGTGTTGGTGGATGGCCGGGTGTAGGTGGTGTTCCTGGTAACAGCAATTACTATTCAGTAAATAGTTATGATAATGATGTATCAAGACAAATGGTGGATGTTGGTGCTAACCCGCCATTTTTAAATATTAAAGGCGGTAAAACTAGAAAACAAAAAGGTGGAACATTATCAAATTTTTTTACTCAAGATCTAATTAATTTAGGAAGACAATTCCAATTTGGTATGGGAAGCGCTTATAATGCGTTAGCAGGATATGCTGCTCCAGTAAATCCAATGCCTTGGAAAGATCAATTTCCTTCAAGAGTGCCATTTAATCCTGCTACAATTTAATTTTTTTCTGATAATAGTTTATAATGGCTTCATTTCCAAAGTCTTTAAAAGATTTATGTACACCAGCATCATTGTATTTTATTATTTCGATGATTGGTTTAGTTATTGTTATGTTTCAAAATTTAAGTAACTCAAATAGTTACAATGTAGGTAATTTCTCTTGCCGTGTCCCAAATACATTTTTAGTATTTGTTGTTAAATTTATATACATAATTTTCTGGACATATATTCTAAACTTAATTTGTAAAGACGGACATGTAGGTATTTCTTGGTTGCTAGTTCTTCTCCCTTTCATTCTATTATTTGTTATGATGGGTTTATTAATGCTTAATATGTAAAATTATATATTGTATTATTTAGTAATATATTTATATATTCATGTAATTATATAAATATAATATATATGTCAAATAAAATAAAAAATGGTATGTCTTATGATAAAAATGGATGGAAATACATACATATTTATGGAAAACCAAAAGAAAGAGGATATGCATATGGTTATTTATGTGCAAAAGAATTTAAAGAAATCCAAAGAACATTAAAATTTTTAATGATGGAAGCTTATGGTCAAGAGTGGGATTATTTTATTAAAGAAGTATCAAATGATTTTAAAGATATGACTAAAAAAGATTTTTCAGAACTTTATGAAGAAATGGAAGGTATTTCTGAGGGTTTAAATGCTGCTGGAACTAAAACAAATATTGATGAAATAATTGCTTGGAATTTTTATTGTTCTATACCATATTGGTATTCATCAGTTTCTGAATCATATAATTCTAAAGAAGGTGGTGCTCAAGATCATTGTAGTGCTTTTATGGCTGTCGGAGACTGGACTGAAGATGGTAAAATAGTTTGTGCTCATAATTCATTTACAGATTTTATAGATGGACAAGTAAGTAATGTCGTATTAGATATTAAACCAGACAAAGGTCATAGAATGATAATGCAAACATCCCCTTGTTGGATTTGGAGTGGAACAGATTTTTTTATAACTTCAAAGGGTATTATTGGAACAGAAACAACTATTGGTGGTTTTATACCATATGAAAAAAAATATCCAATTGGCTATAGAATTAGAAAAGCTATGCAATATGGAAATAATATGGATGAATATTGTGAAATACTTTTACATGAAAATTCAGGTGATTATGCGAATTCATGGTTATTTGGAGACACAAATACAAATGAAATTTTGCGTATTGAATTGGGTCTTAAGTATCATAATATAGAGAGAACCAAAAATGGTTTTTTTATAGGATTTAATGCTCCTTATGATGAACGCATTCGAAATTTAGAAGTAAACAATTCTGGATTTTATGATATTAGAAGACATCAAGGAGCAAGATTAGTTAGACTTGGAGATTTAATGGATGAACATAAAGGTAAAATAAATATTGATATTGCTAAAAAGATAATTGGTGATCATTATGATGTTTATTTAGAAAAAGAAAATAATCCATGTTCTAGAACAGTTTGTTCTCATTATGAATTAGATGCAAGAGAATATATGTCTCAAGAATCTAGACCAAAGCCATATCAACCACGTGGAGCTGTTGATGGTATAGTATGCGACACATCGTTAGCAAATAAAATGTCATTTATAGGTAAGTTTGGTTCATCATGTGATATAGGATTTAATAAAGATGAATTTTGTAAAAAACACAGACAATTTGAAAAATTTTGTCTATATTTAAAAGATAGACCAGCGCAACCTTGGACTGAATTTTCTAGTTCTAATATGAAAAATAAACTTAGATTAACTAAACGTAATAAAAATAAAAATAACAAAACAAAAAAGAATTAAGAGCTTTTATTATTACGTATTTCAATATGATTACATACATTATTATCGCCTAGATGTATTTTGCCACATCTACACGTTAAAGGTAAACTTTCAAGATCTTCATAAAAATATTTAATAAAATTTTGAACACCACCAACATTATCAATATTTATATGATTACCAAACTGACCATTATTCAATACGGGGTCTCTTGTTATTATATCAAAATCTAAAACACATATTTTAATATCACCAATTGTAATTATTTTGTTAGTATATTTTCTATTATCTAATATAATATCTTGTTCTGACAATACATAATTACTATTAACAATATAATTCATTAAGTTAACTTGGTCATCATATGTATTATATTTCCCAGATTCCATATTTTTGAATATTTCAAAAAATATTTTTTTTGATGTAGGTTTTAAAACCATAAAACCACAACATACACCAAATCCTAATATTGAACTACATTCCTTAGGATATGAATTAGGACCGCCAATTTCAGTTGATACAATAATATCAAATGGCAAATCAACTATAAGTTGTATATCTTTTTCAATGATAACATCTAAATCACACATTACAATTGGTTTATTACTTCTTAACAATAAATCTAAATTATGTTTAAATCTTACTGCCCAAATATAACCAGGAGATGTAGGTAGAAATGCTAGATTGTTTAATACATTAATATTTTCAAATATTACTACTTGAGAATTTTTACATTTATCCCGAATTCTATTACACCATATATCTTTAATTGGAGCATATTTTTGACCATAACAAAATGTCGTAATATAATAACTCATTTATTATATTACAATGTATTTATTTAAGCATTAATTATGGAAAAATATTTGGTAAATTTTGAATTAAATTAACAGCTTTAATATTTTTATCTGTATATGTTTTTCTATAATACATAGTTGGATTATTTAAAATAGCAATTATAACCATTATATCTTTTTGAACATCACCTCCAAGAATAACGACATTTTCAAGATATTTATTTAAATTTTTACAACCTAAGTAAATTGGCATACAATTATACATTAATGGAGTAATAACCTTTTCTGAAAAATAATGATTACAATTCGTATTTTCAATACAAATAGAAAAAGAATATGTTTCATAAGGTTCAGCGTCATTAAATTCGCCAACAACTCTATTATACTTATATTGTCTTGCACCACGACCATAAATATCAATTGGTAAATTGAGTTCAATAATTTTTTGAACTAATTGATGACGATATAAATGTCCAGGAGCAAATTGTTTTTCACTTACAATAATAGACATTAATTTAATTTTAAATTGTATTTCTCTCGGAGGTCTTGAATGCCACATATAACCAAAATGTTCTATAAATGGTTCTGGTAAATCAAATTTGTCTCCAATAAAATATCTTCCAATATATTTTTTAGCATATTCAACAAATTCCTGAGTTAATCCTAAAAAATAAATTGGTTCAAATGCTAATCCTAGCACATTTTCTTTTGGAATATTCAAATCAGGCATAGCAGTATTCATAATAATAGCATGTGTAAAATCATCATCATTTGTAAAATAATATTTTTTATCTTTACCATAAAAAGAACACTGATTAGAATAATTAATTCTTTCAAACGTTTCTTTACATTTATCACTTGGAGCAAATGAACAAAAAATCCTAATTTTAATCATTAGTATAATTAATTTAATATTATTTAAATAATAATGATAATAAATATTTTAAAAAAATATGATTATTATAATATAAAATGGATAAAGAAAACATATCTTGGAAATTAATCGATAAATACTTTAATGATAATCCAAATTGTCTAGTATCACATCATTTAGAATCATTTAATGATTTTTTTAAAAATGGTATAAGAAGAATCTTCCATGAAAATAATCCAATTAGATTTATTGAAAGAGAAGATGAAAGTGTTCCTGGTAAAAGAAATGAATGTTTATTGTATTTAGGAGGCAAAGAAGGAAATAAAATTTATTATGGAAAACCAGTTATTTATGATGATAATAATGCGCATTATATGTTTCCAAATGACGCAAGATTACGTAATATGACTTATGGAATAACTATTCATTACGATGTTGATGTAGATATTATATACTATGTTGGTGATGAAAAGAAAACATATAATATGTTGATTAATAAAGTCTATTTGGGGCGGTTTCCAATTATGCTTCAATCAGATTTATGTATATTAAATGGAATGAATAGAGAAGTTAGATTTAATGCTGGAGAATGTCGTAATGATTATGGTGGTTATTTTATTATTGATGGTAAAGAAAAAATAGTTATTCCACAGGAAAAATTTGCTGATAATATGCTTTACATTAGAAAATATGGGGAAGATGACATATATAGTTATTCAGCTGAAATACGTTCTGTTTCAGAGGATTCCTCAAAACCAATAAGAACAACATCTGTTAAATTAGTAGCACCCTCATCATCTTATAGTAATAATCAAATTGTTGTAGCAGTTCCAAATGTAAAAAAACCTGTTCCATTATTTATTTTAATGAGAGCATTAGGTGTTATTTCAGATAAAGATATTATTAGAACTTGTTTATTAGATATTGAAAAAAATGAGTCAATGGTAGATTTATTTATTCCTTCTGTCCACGATGCTAATAAATTTTTTACACAACAAAACTCTCTTCAATATATTGCTGAATTAACAAAGAGGGGTACTATATCTGGTGTTATTGAAATTTTATCTGATTATTTTTTACCACATATTGGAGAATTAAATCTTTTAGATAAAGCATATTTTGTTGGTTACATGGTTTATCGTTTATTAAAAGTATATACAAAAGAAGAAAAACCTACAGATCGTGACAATTTTAGATTTAAAAGAATTGAATTATCTGGAACACTTATTTATGATTTGTTTAGAGAGTATTATTTGATTCAAAAGAAAGATATCGGACGTAAAATAGATGAAGAATATTATTATCACAAGGGTTCTTATAAAGATGATGATACTTTGACTCGAAAAGAAAAACAAACTTTAAAGAAAAAGGTTCAAACTAAAGAAGCAGTCGAATCTAATAAATATAAAGATAATTTTATTAGTCTTATTGAATCAAATATAAAAATGTTTTTTAAAGATAGAATTGTAGAACAAGGATTTAAAAAAGCATTTAAAGGTAATTGGGGTTCTGAAGCTCATACAAAACGATTAGGTGCGGTTCAAGATTTAAATCGTTTAAGTTGGTATACATTTATTTCACATTTACGCAAGATTAATTTGCCGTTGGATTCAAGTGCCAAAGTTGTTGGTCCGCGTTTATTAAATTCATCTCAATGGGGGTTTATTTGCCCAATTGATACACCTGATGGTGGTAATATTGGTTTACACAAACATTTAGCAATAAGTACATATATAACAAGTGGTTCATCAGGAATTCCTATTATAAAATGGATTAGAGGAAATACACCATTACGTTTAATATTGGAATGTGGTCCAGAACAAATTGCTAATTCATCGAAAGTATTTGTTAATGGTTCTTGGATAGGTGTAACTGATGAACCATTTGAATTAGTTAATTTACTTAAATTATACAGAAGAAATGGTATATTACCAGTTTATACAAGCTTATCATTTGATATTGAACATAATGAAGTATATATATATACTGATTCTGGTAGATTGACAAGACCAATTTATTATGTTTCAAACAATAAATTAAGTTATGAAAGAGGTCAAATAATTAAAGAACTGGAAAAGGGAAATATTAGCTGGGAACAAATAACTTCAGGATTTTTGAAAAAAGAAGATGAGAATTTTAATACTAAAAATAATATTATATATGAATTAATGAAACTATATCCTGATATAGGTGTTGATAAAGAGACAATTTTTAACAAACTTACTTATAATCAAGCATTAGTTGATTATATTGATACAGCTGAAGAGGAAGCAGCTTTAATAGCTACTACACCAGAGGATTTTAAAAAAAATAAATACTATACTCATATGGAAATAGACCCATCATTAATTTTAAGTGTAATGACTAATCTAGTTATTTATCCTGAAAATAATCCAATTACTAGAAGTTCTTTTTCATGTGGACAAAGTAAACAAGCCGTTTCAGTATATCATTCTAATTATCAAATGCGTATTGACAAAATGGGAGTTATTCTTAATTATGGTCAGACTCCTTTGATTAAATCCAGATATTTAGAGTATATTAATAGAGAAGAACAACCTTATGGTGTTAATGCTATTGTAGCAATTATGTCTTATACTGGTTATAATGTAGAAGATGCTATTTTAATCAATGAAGGTTCAATATTGCGTGGATTATTCAGAACAACATATTATTCAATGTATGAGGCGAGAGAAGAAAGCTCAAAAATTACTGGAATGAATAATTCTAAATTTGCTAATATAGAAAAAAATAATGTAATTGGTAAAAAGAAAGGTTATGATTATAGTTTTTTGGATGATTATGGATTAATTAAAGAGAATACAGAATTGAATGATAAAATGATTTTGATAGGCAAAATTAATTCAAATTTAGCTGATAAAGATACATGGATTGATGATTCAGTTAAACCTAAAAAAGGACAACTTGGATATGTAGATAAGTCATTTATTACTCTTGGGGAAGAAGGATTTAATGTAGCAAAGGTTCGTTTGAGAGAAGAAAGAATACCAGCAATTGGAGATAAAATGGCTTCACGGGCTGGTCAAAAAGGAACAATAGGTTTAATTATTCCTGAAGCTGATATGCCTTATCTAGAAGATGGAACAAGACCTGATTTAATAATAAACCCACATGCTATTCCTTCTCGTATGACTATTGGTCAAATAGTTGAAAGTATGTTTGGTATTGCTTGTGTAAGTTATGGTGGATTTGGTGATTGCACAGCATTTCAAGTAAAAGGCTCAAATTATAATACATATGGTCCTATGCTTACAAAAGCAGGTTTTAATCATACAGGTAACCATATTGTATATAATGGTATGACAGGTGAACAGATACAAGCAAACATTTATATGGGACCAACATATTATATGCGTTTAAAACATATGGTTAAAGATAAGATTAATTATCGTGCTCGTGGTCCTAATCAACAACTTACTAGACAACCTGTACAAGGAAGAGCAAATGATGGTGGATTGCGTGTAGGTGAAATGGAACGTGATGGTATATGTGCTCATGGGTTAGCTTACTTTTTAAATGAATCATTTTTAGTGAGAGGTGATGAATATTATATGGCGGTTTGTAATAAAACTGGAGCTATTGCTATTTATAATGAAGCCAAAAATCTTTTCCTAAGTCCTTATTCTGATGGCCCTATTAATTTTCATACTAATCCTGATGGAACAATGAACATAAAAAATCTCAGCAAATTTGGTCGTTCATTTAGCCTATTAAGAATTCCTTATTCTTTTAAACTACTTATTCAAGAATTACAGGTTATGAATATACAAATGCGTATTATTACAGATGAAAATGTAGACCAACTATTAAGCATGTCTTATTCAAATAATATTAATAAACTTTTACACAATAAAGATGATAGAAATACTGAAAAGACTGGTGATTTAATTAAACGATTTGTTAGAAACATGGAAATGGAACAAATAAAATCTAGCGAACTTTATGGTAATGAGGAATCTCCATTATTACCATCACCTGTTGTTCTTGATACAGAATCATCAAATACACCACCATTTTCTCCTCCACAATATATTGATAAACGCACATCATCTAGTGATTATGGTTTTTGGGAAAGTGGTTATTCGCCACCAGGAATGTTTTCAAATGCTCCTATAGTCCCTAAAAAGACATCAGAATCACCACCTTATGCTCCTAATTCACCAGCATATAATCCTGGTTCTTATTCACCACCTTATGCTCCTAATTCACCAGCATATAATCCTAGTTCTTATTCACCACCTTATGCTCCTAATTCACCAGCATATAATCCTGGTTCTGATTCCCCTATTTGGAGACCAAATATTACACCTGAACAATCTCCACCTAATGCCTCAATTTTAGATGTGCCAAAAGAAGATGAAAAGAAGGATGAAAACAATGATTCATCCACATCAAACGAATCTAGTGATAAAAAAGTAATTGATATACAACCCGAATCAAGTTCAGATGTTTCTACTTCAAACGGAACTAAAAAAATAACACTTTAATATATATTTAATAAAATTGAAATAAAAATAATTCATTATCATTATATTATAATATAATATGGTAAATACAAACTCAAGTGTTCTTATTTCTCAAATTTATCAATCCAGAAAAAATGTTCTGGAGCTTATGGATAAACAAGGATTTGATATATTAGGTTATGCAAACTTTAGCGTAAGTGAGATTAATGCTATGAAACAAAATAATCAATTAGATATGCTTTTAGAATCCAAACCTGAAAAGAGTGGGGAAAAACCTTCCAACGGCAATAAAGTTTACATTCGCTACTATTTAGCAAAAACTATTAGACCTACAAATATTCATGAAATGATTGATGATTTGTTTGTTTTGACAGAAACTCTAAAAAAAAATGATACTTTGTATATTATTATAAAAGATAATGTTAATGAAACTTTAATAAATGAACTTAAGCATATTTGGGAGCGCGATGGTATTTTCATTATTATTGAAAGTATTAAATGTTTACAATTTAATATATTAAAACATACATTAGTCCCTGAACATTTAGTTATGACTGAAGATGATGTAGAAAAAATTATGACTAAATACAATATTACAGATAAGATACAATTTCCAGATATATCTCGTTTTGACCCAGTTGCTAGAGCAATAGGTTTGAGACCAGGTCAAGTATGTAATATTATTAGACCTAGTAAAACATCTATAAAAACAAATTATTATAGAATTTGTGTATAAACAATTTAAATTTAAATATATAAATTATTTATAATGGAAATAATTAGACCTGATATTAAAGGATTTACTATTTATAGTAAAAGTGGATGCCCTAATTGCACATCTGTTAAAAAATTAATTAAAGAAAAACATTTTTTTATTTCCGAAATTAATTGTGATGAATATATTTTGGAAGATAAAGAACAATTTTTAAAGGAAATTGAAAATATTGCTGAAAAAAGTTGGAAAACGTTTCCAATGGTTTTTTATGAAGGTAAATTTGTAGGAGGATTAACAGATACAATTGATTTAATTGATAAAATTTTTTTGTCATTTGAAGATAATTTTTAATATTTTTTAAATATATATAAATGGAATTTGAATTAATGGAATCAGAAAATAATGATTATGAACATAATTTTAAAAAATCAGAACAATACAAAGAAAAAATACATCAACTAGATAGCGGTGTTTATTTGCTGTTACATGAATTTAAAAAATTATATGTAATCACAAATATGCATCCAACTAATGAAGAATATCAAACTCAATATCAAAATATTATTAATAGTTTAGCCGAAATATTATCAAAATTATTTTCTATTTCAAATGATGTACAAGTAAATATTGATGATTTGAACAAAAAATTATTTGAATTTGATATTTTAATTAGACAAGAAAGAGAGAAAAATAGAGAATTAAAAAGAAAACTTGGAATAGTTGAAAATAAAAGTAATGCTGCTTCTGAAATGATTAGTGATTATAAAAATATATATGACAAAAGGTATTTACGGAATTGGTCCTTATTATTAAGTTCAATAGTTTGTATTGCAGCTATAGGAGTAATATTTAAAAAACCAGTAGTTTAAATTTTATTTTTAATTTATTTTTAAAATTTAAATGCTTAATTTTACGAGAAACAAACCCTTTTATTTTAATAAAAATTTACGTGACTATTGTACTAAGACAACAAATGAATCAATAAGAAAAATAACTGAAAATTATAATTTAGAGAAAAAAAAACTAAAATTTAAAAATTTAATTCACGATGATAATGATGAGCCAAAAAATCCTGAATTCAACTTTTATTCTTTATTAATATTTCTCTCTATATCATCAATTAGTTTCTATTTATATAAAAGACTCAATTAATATGTTTTCTTAGTTCTATATATAAGATGGATTCTAATATAAAACAAAATAATAATTCAGTTACCATTGATTTAGAAAATTTAAGACAAAAATATAGTAATCTTTTAATACAATATAAAGGAGCTGTAGCTGATTATGTTAACTATTTAAATGTACAATCACAACAACCATGTGGAGAGTTTACATCAAGTAGTAAAGGAATAGATCAAAGATGCTATAATGAAATATGGAAAAAATCTGGATGTGGAGCTGGAACAATTCAACCCGCACCAAATGCTAGTAGCAGTTGGGCTCTGGGTCAAACATTAAATGGTCTTATTTATGATTCTTGGTTATGGGCAAATGCGACTGATTACGGACATCGTATGGGATGTTATGGTAAACCAGGCAATCCTTATATTATTTTAGGCGTAGGAACGGATAGAAGTTTATGGTCTAGACAAGGTTTAGATGCTCCTTGGCAAAGAATTAATGATAATTCAACCACTGGTGTAGTAACAATATTCACAGGAAATGATGCTAAAACAATCTATTGTACAAATATAAATAAACAAATAACATATAAATCAAGTTGGGATGCGCCCGCATGGCAAGGACCTATTTCTGATTCTTGTTGTGTTATATCAGCAGCTATGGGTCAAGATGGAACAATAGTTGGTGTAGGAACAGACAACCAATTATGGTCAAGACCATTAAATGGTAATTGGAAAAAGACTGCTAGTCCAGGAGAATGGTGTGCTGCAGTAGCAATTGCTCCAGATGGTTCTATTTTTGTTATAGGAGGTGGAAACCAGATTTGGAAAAAAAATAGTTATAAAAATTTAACAAGTCAATCTTGGGTTGGTCAAGGTTCATGTTGTGTTAAATCAATAACAATCGCACCAGATGGAACATTTATTGGTGTAGGAACAGACGATCAACTTTATACTAAAGCAAGTTATAAAGATTTAACTACATCATGGCAAGGACCATACAATTCACAAAATTCAAGTTGTTGCGTTACCAGTATAACTACAATTCCTAATCCAAATTATAATGCTTCAAATTTTAATACATCATCAGCACCAAATTATAAAATAAATAACGAACCATTAGTATCAATTCAAGGTCAAGCATTTACCGGAACAGGCAGCGCTGGTCAAAGCACAGCAACAACTTTACAAGATTGTATAGCTTCATGTGCTAGTTCAGATACATGTACTGGAGCAACATTTATTTCAAATAAATGTCAAATACGAGTTGGTGATTCACCAATAGTTCTTTCTTCACAAGATTCTTATGCAATTATCCCAAAAGGAAAACAATTATTGCTTAACATGGAAAATATAAACCAACAATTATTAGATGTAAATAAACAATTAGTAGATAAAATAAAAATATCTGAACCGATATTTGATAAAATGAATACTGACACTACATCAAAGAATCTAGAATTAATTAAAAATTATGAAAGTTTACTCAAAGAGAGAAGAAATATAGCAAAAACATTGAATGAATACGAAACTTTAGATAATACAGAAAATGAGGGTCAAATTAAAATAACTCAAAATTATTATTCATATATTTTATTATTAATATTAGCATTTGTAGTAGGTTTCTTGTTATATAAAATGTTTGGTTCAGGAAATACAAATTCGGCTCCAGCTCCAGGTCAGAATATTCAATATGGAGGTGACTTAGGAGTAAATGCGTATTATATGGTGTTTGGATTAATAATATTTATAATTATTATAAATTTTTTGATGAAACATTTAAGTGTTTAAATGTATCTCAGTAAAATGTTTTCTCAATAATTATATATAATGTCTTCACAAATGGAAAATCTTAGTAATCAATTTAATAACTTATTAACACAATATCAAGATACATATCAAGATTTTGTTAATACAATTAGTTCTAGTAATAATAATACTTTAACTTCCGTTGATAATTCAGCATTCGTTAGTGGTAACAATATAAATACAATTCAAAATAGTTCAGTTAGTAATTGTATGTCTTCTTGTAGTTCAACACAATCTTGTTCAGGCGCTACATTTGATAATAATCAAAATACTTGTACATTAAGTAGTGGAAACGGAAATATAATTAACTCTCAGAATCAAACGGCAATTGTAAAACAAGCTTTATATTATAGTAATCAATTACAACAAATAAACAATGAATTAACTAATGTAAATAATTCTATGATGAATTTAGCAAATAGTAGTTCTAATAGTTTTCAACAAACTCAGCAGACAAGTCAAGAAAAAGCTCAAATATTACAACAAAATTATAATACATTAGAACAAGAGAGAAGAGAGATTGAAGTTATGATAAGAGAATATGAAACTTTAAATTCTGCTTACGAAAATGGAAACATAAATTTGACATCTAATTATTATAGATATATTATGTATGTATTAATTGTTATATTTTTGATATTTTTATTATTGCGATTTGGGTTAACAAGTGAACAAAGAGGTGGTGGTAATAATAAATTTTCACAATTCTCTCCATTTATATTTGGATTATTAGGTTTTATTATTGTTTTAAATGCTATTTTGAAAAATTAATTATTAATATATTTTTAAATTCTATTAATATATTAATATAATGACAAGTATTTTAAATGTATTTTCAAATAAGGAAAGTAATAAAGAACCCGGTATGAAAAAAATATCACCATCATTAAAACAGGGGAAAAAATTTAAAAAATATCAAAATAAAATTGAAAGTAGTTTAGAAAAAAATGCTGAAATTTTAAGTGGTAAAGAAGGTTTTTCTGATATGGGAGGTAAAAGTTTAACGAAACAAACTGATAATATAATTAGTAATAATGATTTTTCAAATCAACAACAAATAATAGATAATTTAAGACAAGAATATCAAAATACAATACAACAATATGAAGATTTAGTTAATAAAATTTCAGGTAATTTAACAGATTATGTTGATAGAGTAAATCCAAATAATCCATATTTAAATAAAGTAGTTCAATTTACTACTGGAGATGTTTGTTATGTTACCTCAAAAGGTGTAGTTAAATATGTACCTAGTAATGAGGTTTGGAAATCATCTAATATTCCGCAATCAGTTCAAGTATCGTTAGATATTCCTTATAATCTCTCATATGGTACTCCTGGAACACAAATTCCCACAAATCCACCATTAGTTGCCGGCACAAGATTAGAAATGGGACAAAGTGTTGGTAATGAAGGTTCAAATGTTTTTGTCAATCAATTATTACCATCAGATACAACTCCAACATATATGGGTTGTTATGCTGCTAATAGTTCAAATAAT
>Ga0222713_10004438_pt1 | contig 14071 bp, 10 predicted proteins | sample C33_649DmetaG_FD_165061 | JGI IMG/M metagenome (GOLD analysis project Ga0222713, IMG submission 165061) | Estuarine water microbial communities from San Francisco Bay, California, United States - C33_649D | ecosystem: Environmental > Aquatic > Marine > Unclassified | place: USA: California...
CGGCTCTGATCAGCGGAGCCGTTCGAGGACCGAGCGCCAACCGAAATTGGCCATGTCCGGGAAAAGGATCTGAATCCCCGCCGTCAGCCCGTCGGCGAGTTTCACCGGTGCCGCGACGGCGGGTAGACCTGCGAGCGACGCCGGCGCATTCAGCGCCAGGAGGCGCCGCCGATGGTGGTCGTCGCAAGCGGCTTTCGGTACGGCGGGGCCGAACGTCGCGGGCAGGATCACGTAGTGGTGGCGCGTGAAGATGGCCTGGAACGCTTCGCTCACCCGGCGGCGAACCACTTCCGCCGCACGCAGTTCTTCCACGGTGCGGTTACGCCCGGCATCCAGGCGGGCCCAGACGGCGGGGTCGTAAGCCGCGCGGCGCCGATCGAGCCAAGGCGCGTGGACGCGGGCGGCGGCGGCGCCACCAAGGATGGGGTAGGCCGTCGCTGCTTCGGTGCAGGCGAGCCGCAGCAGTTCGGCCGCCGCGGAGTCTTCCTTGGTCCCGCACTTGAGCGCCAAGGCGCGCATCGGCGCAAGCACCGTGGGATCGATGCCCAAGCCCAAGTCGCCCGCCCACAGACCCGCTCCGGCCGGCGGGGCTTCGCCGAGGACGGCCGTGGAAACTTCGAGCAGATCGTTGGCGGAACGCGCGAGCCAGCCTTGCGTGTCGTAGCCGGGCGACAAGGGGAAGCTATCGCCGACGGGTGCGATGTCGGGGGATAGGCGCAAGCCCCACACCCCGCAATAGGCTGCGGGCACGCGGATGGAACCCGCCGTGTCGGTGGCGAGCGCGAAGGGCACGAGGCCGCGGGCGACGGCGAAGGCGGAGCCGGAACTGGAGCCCCCGGCGAGCCGGGCGGCGTCGGTCGGATGGGGACAATCGCCGAAGTGCGGGTTTTCGCCGGAGAGCCCGAAGGCGAACTCGTTGAGTTGCGTGCGGCCGCATTCCACTGCGCCGGCGTCATGTTGGAACGCGGCGGGCAGGGAGGAGTTGGTGCGGGGTAAGCCGATTTCTTCGGCCAGGAAAGTCGACCCGGCGTGGGTCGGGTGACCCATGCGGAAATAGAGGTCCTTCGTCAGGAACGGCACGCCCCCCAGCGCCGACTCGCGCTGTTCCCAGGCGTTTTCGAAGCGCTGCGTCAGGCTGCGCGTATCGGGTAAACCGCACAGTGCGGCCCGCTGTTCGCTGGGGCTGAGCTCGGCCAGTTTGAGCAGAAAAGCTTCGGCGGCCATCCGGGGGCCGCGGGTCAAATAGAACTCCCGCCAGTCTTCGACTGAGAGGGGAGCGAGGTTCACAGGTCGAGGGGAACGCCCGGTTCGGGGTCGTGGATGCGGGTGCCCGGCAATTCCTTCGACAAGGTCTCCTTCATCCAGGCGCGCGCGGGTGGGTCGCCGTGCGTGAGCACGAGATCCTTGGGCGCGAGCGACTTGGCGAAATCGACCAGCTCTTCGCGGTCGGCGTGGCCGGATAAGTGGAAGCGTTCGACCTCGGCGCGGAGGATCGACGTGTGGTCGAGCCCGGTGAACTTGAACTCACCGCCGGGCGCCATGCCGATCAATTCGCCCCCCGGCGTTTCCGGGTCGCAGTAGCCCACGAAGAACACGGCGTTTTCCTTGTGGTCGAGGACGTTGGCGGCGATGCGCCAGGCCGGCGTCTTTTCGACCAGCATGCCGCTCGAGAGCAGGTAGATGCCGCGTTCGGGGAGGTTCTTCCCCGGCTGCACGTAACGACGCGAAAGCGGGAGCACGTTCAGGTCGCGCAGCACCTGCCGGTTGAATTTCACCTGCTTCGTCTTCTTGGTGGCGGCGTCGAGGTAATCGCAGAGATCCATGCCGAGGCCCGATGCGATGATGGGCACGTCGGCGAGGTTGCCGGCGGCGGCCGCTTCATCGAGGAGCATCAGGATTTCCTGCATGCGACCGAAAGCAAAAGCGGGGAGCAGCACCGTGCCACCGGCGTCGCAGACGCGGTTGATGGCCTTGATGAGGCGCTTCTCTTCCATCGCGCGCGTGTGGCTTGGATGCGAGGCGGTCGCCCCGCGGGTGCACTCCATGACCAACGTATCCACCGGTTGGCGCGGGAAGTCGGCGCCGCCGACCGTGCGTTGCGCTTGGAAATTCACGTCGCCCGTGAAGAAGTGGCGTTTGCGGCGATGCTCGATCATGCAGCCCACGGCGCCGGCGACATGGCCCGCGAGGTGGAAGCTCAATTGGATCTCCTCGCCGCCGCGTCCGATCTTACGGGGGTTGGCGAGCGGGACGGCGGACAGCGCGTTTTCGACCCTTTCCACATCTTGATCGACGTACAGCGGGAGGTCGAGGTTGCCGGTCTCCTCCCGTTGGCGCTTCATCACCTGGATCGAATTGGAGAGCAGGCGGCGGGCAAAGAGCGTCGTCGCGGCCGACGCGAAGACCCGGGCGCCGGGGTGGGCGCGGACCAGCAAGGGCAGGGAGCCGAGGTGGTCGAGGTGGCAGTGCGTCAGGATCACGCCATCGACCGAACCCTCGATCTTGTTGATTTGGGGCAGGGCGGCTTTGCCCGCGTGTTTGGGGTGCATGCCGCAGTCGATCACCATGCGCAGGCCCCCGAATTCGAGGAGCATGCAGCTGGCGCCGATTTCGCGGCCGGAGTTAAGGTCGGTAATTCTCATTCAAGGGGGTCGGCAGGAGGGATCATCTCGAAGGCGGGGATGCGCACGAAGATGCGCTGCCCATCCTCGGTCGTGCCATGGAAGGCGCCTTCGGCGGTCACCGGGTGTCCGGTGAGATGATAACTATTATAGGAAAACGTTTCACCCGACGGGATGCGCGGGGTTTGTCCGACGATGCCATCACCCTCGATGACCTCGATGGTGCCGTCGGGGGAGCGGATGATCCATTTACGGCCGAGGAGGCGGACGGTGGACTGGGAAAGATTGGAAACGGTCAGAAAGTACACGAAGGCGTGGGGGGTCTCGGGAGGAAAATTGGCGTCACGATGGTGGACCACCTTATCGACGGTGACCCTGAGGCCTGGAAGTTCCTGTCCGGTGGCTTGCACTGGGTGGGAGACAAGAGGGGATGGGGTCCCTTAGGAAGCCATAAATCAGTCGCTGACACATAATTGTGAACCTTCCCGCCTTGCGCCCCTCCGAGGCGGTCATTTGACTGCGGTTGATGTCGACCCCGACACAGATGAAGCAGAACCTTGGGCGAGTCCCGGGCAAGTGGTGGGGCATGGTCATCTATTTGGGGTTATTGGTCCTCTCGGCCTTCTTCCCGTTTTTCAGTTCCATCGAGCGCATGGCGAAAGCCCCGCCCGTCATGGTCCCCGCCTTTGATTACCAAGGCGACCAAGTCGTCCCGCTCGCGACGAAGATCCCCGTGCACGCCAAACTGCATGGCTTCGATGCCCAGCAGTCGCCGGGAGGTAAGCCCGTCTTGGTCTATCTGCATCGCGCCCCTTGGGATCGTCGCGGAACGCGTTTTTGTGAGGAGCTGGCCAAGACCGGCAAGGTGGCGGTCATCGAGCCCTTCCTGCCCGGCTTTGGTCCGACGCCCGGCAACGTCCCCAGTCACTCCATGGAAGCCAACGCGGAAGTGGTGGCGGCCTTGGTAGAGCATTACGGGGTGAAGGAATACCACGTCCTCGGGCAAGGCTTGGGCGGTGTGGCTGCCTTGGAGCTCGCCTCGGCGCATCCCGACCGCGTTCGCTCGCTCACGATGCTTTCCGCTCCCGGCGCGCAGGAGTTCGAGCTCTTGGGGAATCCGCTCGTCAACAAGATCGTCTATGGCTTTCAGGGAGCGTTCTTCTGGGGCGTCGCCCGGCTGACGCCCAACTTCGGCGCGGCGGACCTTTTGCCGTGGGACCGGGATTACGCGAAGACCATCTTTGACACCGACCTCTCCGAGTCCAAGGCCATCCTCTTCGGATGGCGTAAGCCCCTCTTGATCGTCCATGGTGAGGACGATTGGCTGACCCCGGTGCAGGCGGCGACCTACAGCGCGCAGTTGGCGCCGCAGGCGAAACTCGTCGTCCTGCCGGGCGGACGAAACATCGTCTTCAAGGAACAGGCCAAGGTCGTGTCGGAGATCGTAGGTTTCGTCGCCAGGCCGCCGGCGGATACGGTGGCGGCCACGCGCGAGTATCCGCCGCTGCCTTCGGCGGTGGGCGCCCATTTCTGGATCCTCCTCGTCATCATCGTCATTTGCACCTTTGTGGCCGAGGACCCCACGTGTTTGGCGACGGGCCTCATGGTGTCGGTGGGCATCATCGATTTCTGGTCGGGGGCGGCGGCTTGCACCGTCGGTATCTTCATCGGTGACATCGTGCTATATTCGATAGGACGGTTCTATGGGCGGCAGGCGATCACCAAGGCCCCGTTCAAGTGGTTCATCAAGGAAAGCAAGGTCAACCAATGGGCGGGTTGGTTTTCCACGCCGCAGGGCCTGCTGGTGGTCGTCAGTTCGCGCTTCGTGCCGGCCAGTCGCGTGCCGACGTTTGTGACGGCGGGAATCATGAAGCTGAACATCGCGCGGCTGGGCGGCTTGTTGCTGGTGGCGGCGTTGATTTGGACCCCGCCGCTCATGTGGCTGGGGTACAAGTTCGGCTCGCATGGCATGGAACTGCTGGCGCGCTTCAAGAGCCAGGCCCTTTGGATCATCATCGGATTCATCTGCGCCCTCCATTTCGTCACGCACTGGATCGTGCCGGCCCTGACGTGGCGGGGCCGACGTCAGATCGTGATGAAAGTCCGTAACCTGCTGCAGGCTTCCTTGTGGCCCTCTTGGTTGCTCTATTTCCCGATTCGGGTCGGCATCCTGGCGCTGTGCCTCCGTCACCGTCGCTTGACCGCCTTTGCCTCGGCGAACCCTTCGTTTGGTCGCATTGGGGGCTTCACGGGCGATGCCAAGTCGCTGCTCCTGCGCCCCTTCCAGCGGGATTCCCGCTGCTGTCCTTTGCTCGCCCTTTCGATGGAAGACTCCGTGGAAGAGCGGCTCAGGGAAGCCCGGGCGTTCGCGGCCTGCCATGGGTATCCCTTGGTCTTCAAGCCCGAAGTCGGGGAGGATGGCGCGGGCATGCGTTTCCTTCGGGATGAAGCGCAGCTGGAACGTCGGGTCGCGGGCGCGAAGGAAGACTTCATGCTGCAGAAGAAGATCGACGGACTGGAGTTCGAGGTCGTTTGGCATCGTAATCCCGGCAAGGACGATGGGCGGGTCTTGGTCGTCGTGCAGAAGTTGGACGTCGTCGTCATGGGCGATGGCGAGGAAACCCTGGAAGAACTCATCTGGCTCGACGAAGTCGCGGTCTCGCGCGGCGAACTCTACTTGGAGTGCCACGACCGCGACCTCAACCGCGTCGTGCCAGCGGGCGAAAAGGTCGTCCTGAACCTTTCCGGTAGCTATGGCCATGGCGCGCGTTGCGTCCATCGCCATGATCTCAATACCGATGCGTTGAGCGCGGCCGTGACGACGTTCGCCAAGCGTTTCCCCGGTCTGCACTTTGGGCGCTTCGATCTCCGGGCTACGAGCGAAGAAGAATTCAAGGCCGGGCGTTTCATCGTCACCGAAGTCGGCGGCTGCTGCCATGTTTCGAGTTTGGTGCGCGATGAGTCGCTGCGCTTCAGCCGTGCGTATGGTGCCGTCTGGACGCAGCTCAAGGTCTGCATTGATGCCGGTGCTTACAACCTCGCGCAGAAAGTTCGCCCCGTGCCGCTCGATGAATGCTTGGCGCGGTGGAGCCAAGCCCGTGGGCGTGATGACCAGTTTGTGGTGAGCGAGCAGTAAGCAATCCACTCCCTCTTGGGCTGAAACACCTATCTAGTCATAGGGTTGATGGCCTGTTTTCGTGGTTAAAGGTTCACACGCTTCCGCGTGGATGCGTTGGTGCTCGCACATCGCCCAACCTCTATGCCTACCACCCACAAGTCTCCCATCCGGACTGCCTTCCTGCTCGCTGCCGCCTCACTTTCGTTGATTCAGGTCGAAGCTGCCGATATCACGGTCTCCAGCGGCACTTCATCTATTGGCTCAGGCGGATCCGCCACCACTGCAGCCGATATCGTGACCGTGAATGATGGCACACTTGAAGTGACCAGTAACACCACCATTGGGGGCCTTTCGGGTTCCGGCGGACAGGTGAGTGCGGGGTTTCAATCTTCCTCTTACGGTGATGTTACACTGACTATCGATGTAGCCGAAGGGGCAAATTATGTGTACAACGGGAAAATACTCCCCAACAGCTGGGATACTCAATCGGTGAACGGTTTGTTTATCAGCAAGACAGGCCTCGGCACGCAGGAACTGGCCGGCAGTTTGATTGGTTACGTCACTAGTGCGGCGAAAAGACCCACAATCAACGTAAGCGGCGGTGTGCTAAAGATGTCTGGATCTTGGGGTTTTGACACATACGTGAATTATAACAATGCTATTACCGTTAATAATGGTGGCACATTGCAAATTGCCCGAGACTGGGATTGGGGAAGTGGGAGCGCTTTTAATCAGTTAGCGCATAATGCAAATACGATGACTGTAAGCGGAGGGACCTTGAGGTTTACCGCGGTAAGTCAGAATTCGGGACGTAGCTTCACTGTTGGCGGCGGCGGCGCTACTTTATCAGTGGACGAGACGGTAAATTTCAATTCCACAGGGACTATTGCCGGCAGTACGGCCGGCAACCTGACTTTGGAGGGCGCGTCGATCAACGCGAGCTTGACCAATGCGGTCGGTGGCACGGGTACTTGGTCAGCTAGTTCGAAGCTGATCAAGAACGGTTCCGGGACCTGGACCGTCGCAGGGGTGGCGGCAGGCATGGCCGGTGGCGTGGAAGTCAGTCAAGGTAAGCTCGTGCTTACGGCCAATTCCGCATCCACCGGGCCCATAGTGATTTCGAATGGAGGCACCTTGGAGTTGCGAAGCACATTAGGACTAGGATTATACTCCGGTAGTATCACTAACAACGGTTCCTTGGTGTACAATCACACCGGAGGCCATTTCTTCTCTGGTGTCATCAGTGGTAATGGCACGTTGGAAATCAAAAATACAGGTACAGGTACTGGCGTGCTTTCGTTGAATGCGGCTAATACCTTCACCGGCGATACCATTTTGACTGCAGGGAGATTGCGCCTTAACCACGCCGATGCCATCAAGTTTTCCAAGTTGGTGACCAATTCTACATCGGGTACGGTGTCGTTCGGCATTGCTGGCGGAACCTACAACGTCGGTGCCTTATCAGGTAACGGTACCATCGCTCTCTCCGATACCGCCGCTACCCCCGGGGCCATCACCTTAGTGACTGGTAACTCGAATGTCGCGGAATCCTTCACCGGGATTCTTTCGGGCTTGGGTAACCTGAAGAAAAGCGGGACGAACACCCTGACCCTGACCGGTGCGAACACTTATGCTGGTCAAACGATCGTCAGTTCCGGCACGCTGGCCTTGTCTGGGGCTGGCACCCTAGGGGTTGGTACGGTAAATCTCACTGGTGGCGCGCTGGATTTAAGCGCCGTAACCGTCGCCTTTACGAACAGCGTCAACATCAACGGTGGCGTATTGACCGGCGGCAGCATGAACGTCGCCCAAGTGGCGTCGGCGGAAAGTGGGACCGTGTCGACCGCCCTTACCGGTACGGGTGTTTTGACGAAGACGAGTGCCGGTTTACTGGTCTTGGGTGCAGGGGTAACCCACACCTATAGCGGTCCGACTTTGGTGAACGAGGGTAAGCTCAAGGTGGACGGGACAATCGCTTCCTCGATCACGGTCGCAAATGGGGCCTCTCTTGGCGGCCACGGTGTCATCAACGGCAATGTCTCGATGTCCGCTGGGAGTACCATCGCCGCAGGTGGCTCGGTTGGCAACCTGACCGTGGGCAGTTTGACCATCACCTCGGGAACGCAGGTTGCTTGGGAGGTATATGACGCAAACGGAGTCGCTGGCGTAGACTACGATAAGATCACGGTTAATGGGGCTTTGGACTTGTCAGGGCTTTCTGGCGCGAACCGGGCGACCTTGGTTCTGTCCTCCCTTTCCGACCCGCTTGCCAACTTACCTGGCAACGCTGGCCTCTTCGATGCGAGCCTTAATCATACCTTTACCTTGTTCACCTATGGATCCCTTAATCTGGGTTCCAATACGGACGTCACTTCGCTCTTCTCCATCGACAAGAGCTTGGTCCGTGATGGTGCCGGGGTGCTTGTGGACGGAGTTTTCTCCCTGAGTGATACTGGTTCAGCCATTAACTTGGTTTATACCTCTGCTGTCCCGGAGCCTTCACTTATGGACTGAGTGTAGGCTTCCTTGCCTTGGCTGTCGTGGCGGTACGTCGTCAGCGCCGCAAGGCACCTGCACAGACGTGATTATCGATGGCGACACTTATGTGGGGCGTGCAGCCGCTCGGAGTTCTTCCGAGTGGCATGCGTCTTTCATGACTGTTTCACCGGAGCGTCGGCGATGTCAGTCCTGCTTGGTTTATGTCCTGGGTGATGATTCCGCCCTTAACTTCGAGTTGGTGGAGGCCGACGGGCGGGCCGGGGTGGGTTGCGACATTATCGACGTGCGGCAGTGTCTGGATTTAAGTGCAGTTACGGAGTCAGCCAAGGTTCGGCTCTGCCTTCGGAGCGGGCATGCCATTGAAGCTTTGGACGTAAAGGGTATCGCCGGTTACTTTCCCTTTAACGAGTATCGCTTCACTTTGATCCGTTATGGTGCGCTGCGGCTTCGGGGGCGGATTCGCTTGGCCAGTCTGTTCGCCTTGGATTGCGCACAGCTTTTCGATGCCCGTGGGGTTCCAATCGCATCTGAGTCCCTGATGCTGCTTAATGTCAGGGGCCACGGTACATCCGGCAGCATCCAACTGGTCAGCCTCGGCCTCGGCGAGCGCCTGCTTCGCTCCTACCCGTCGATCTATTCGGCCTAGGCTTTGCCGGTGTAGGCGTGGCAGAGCGCGGCCGCCGCGGCGTCGGATTCGTCGAGCGGGAGTTCGTCGGAAAGTCCGAGCACCGACTTGATCATACGGCCCACTTGTTCCTTCTTGGCCGCTCCGTGGCCCGTGACGGCCATTTTGATCCGCTTGGGGGCATACTCCGACACCCGGACGCCTAAGCGGGCCAGGACGCTCAAGGCGGCCCCGCGGGACGCTCCCATGGCTTGGGCGGTCCGGAAGTTCTGCACGAAAATGGTTTCTTCGATGGAGGCTTCTTTGACTCCGTGGGTCTTGGCGAGTTCTTCGACGGCATCGGCGATGCGGCCGAGGCATTCGTAGGCCGCGAGTTTGGGGCCAAGTTTAACCGTACGGCTGGCGAGCAGGCGCGGAGGCTCGGAGCGGGTATCGATGACGGCGAGGCCGGTGCCACGCAGGGAAGGGTCGATGCCCAAGATGATCGCACGGATGCCGCGCACCATCGTTTTAGGCGCTTCGCTGGCGGCACGGGTCTTTGGCTTTCCCGACTTGGCGGCGGCGGGTAGGGCGCCACCTTGCAATTTGGCGGTCCAGAGTGAGCGTGCCGAGCGGGCCATGGCCTATCTAGGCGGTTTCGCGGCTGGCCTTCGACAGCAAACTTCACGGCTCACGGGTTGCCTTTGGTCCGCCCGTCGGTCATGGTCCCTGAATGCGATCAGGATGGGCCATGCTTTTCTCCGTTTGGGCGGTGGGCTTTGCCGCTGAACTCGAGGTCGTTCGGCGCACGGTGCCGGAGATGACGTCTGTTGAATTGAAGCCCGCGGCCAAGCTGAATCTCAAGCAAGTCCCCGAATGCTCGGCGCTATGGGCGAGCACTTTGCACCCGGGTGTTTTTTGGACCCTTTCCGACTCGGGTAATAAGCCGGAAATCGTGCCGGTCCGGGCGGATGGGTCTCCGATCATCGGCCCAGCGGGACCTTGGTCGGGCGTGACGCTGAAAGGCCTCAAGAACACCGACTGGGAGGCCCTGTCGGCGGATGGGCAGGGCAATTTGATCCTCGGGGATGTCGGTAACAACCTCTCCCGCCGCAAAGAGCTCGGCTTCTACGTCTTCAAGGAGCCCGTCCTCGGGTCCAAGGAAATTCCGGAGTTCAGGAAAGTTTCCTTTTCCTGGCCCGATCAGACCGTCTATCCGGATCCCGAGATCGCGCATGATTGTGAGGCCATGTTCGTCGTCCGTGGACGCCTCTACCTCCTCACCAAGCACCGGCGAGATACCCTGACGGATCTTTGGCGGGCCGACCTACCGGCCGTGGGCGAGCAAGCCACGCTGACCAAACTAGCACGCTTTGATGCGAAGGGTATGGTCACGGATGCCTCCGTCTCTCCGGATGGGAAGCGCTTGGCCATCCTGACCTATCGCCTGGCGTGGGTCTTCGACTTGCCGGCGACCGGCGAGGCCTTCTTCCAGGGACCGGCGAAAGCCGCGCCCCTGTCGCCGCCGTTGCTTTCCTGGCAGTTGGAAGGGTGTGCGTGGCTCGATGCGCAGACCCTGCTCATCGGTTCCGAGCAAGGTGACCTCTTCAAGTTGCCGCTTGCCGCGCTGAGGGACGCCCAGTGATTCGTTGGGCGTCACGGCTGCACGGGAGGGCATTCGGGGTTTCGGGCGAATCTGCCAGTCCATGGCCGGCCAAGTGCCGCGGGGCCTTTGCATGCTGAATTAAGTTTCGTCCCATCGTGGCAAGTTGGAAACCGTTTCAGGTCGTGCGATTATTACCCCAGTCTTCAATAGGTGATAGACTTCATCTTGGTGCGCTTTACTGGTGCGACCTTCTCGCAACGCTCTCGGCCCATGCGCCGAACGCCTACTTGCTTCATCTGTTTCGAAGGTGCCACCTCCGTCGGGCCCTTCACCGTTGAGGAGACCCTCAAGCGGATCGAGAAGTTCGAGGTGATGCCGGACGGCGCATTGGATCTGGACTCCGTGTGGGTCTGGAACTTCGGTTGGCGTTCGGCGCTCCCGCTCGCCACGGCTCGCCTTCGTCTGGTTGCCGATCTCAATAAGCCCCGCTATCAAGCGGGCGCTCATTCGTCACGACTTGCTCAGCCGTTGGAAGATCTCCTCTGAGCGCACGGGCTGGCTGGTCGCCTGAGGCCGTAGGAAACAAAAGGCCGGCCCTCTCGCGAAGGCCGGCCCATTAGGAGGGGTCTGGGTTGGACTGGCTTAGAGCGCCTTGGCGGCGTTCACGACGGCTTCCTTCGTGATGCCGAGCTCCTTCATGACCACATCGCCCGGAGCGGAGAGGCCGAAGGTATCGGTGCCGATCGCCTTGCCGGCGGTGCCGACGTAGCGGCCCCACGAGATCGTCACGCCCGCTTCGATGCTGACGCGCTTGGTGCAGGCGGCCGGGAGGACTTCTTCCTGGTAGGCCTTGGGCTGGCGCGCGAAGGCTTCCATCGAAGGCATCGAGACGACGCGAACGCTGGCGCCGAGCTCTTCGCCGGCGGCGAGGGCCAGCGAGAGTTCGCTCCCGGTACCGATGATGATGTGCGTGAGCGGGGCGGTTTCCTTGCGGAGGATGTAGGCGCCCTTGAGCGTGCCTTGGCGGCGCGTGGCGACCGGGATGGCGTCGAGGGACGGGACGTTCTGGCGGGAGAGGATGAGGGCCACCGGGCCGTCCTTGCGGGCCACGGCATGGGCGAAGGCGGCGGCGGTTTCTTCGGCGTCGCCTGGGCGGACCACGTCGAGGTTCGGGATGCAACGCAGCGCGCTGACCGTTTCCACGGGCTGGTGCGTCGGGCCGTCTTCGCCGACGCCGACGGAGTCGTGCGTGAAGATGTAGAACGCCTGCAGCTTGGCGAGGGCGGCCACGCGGATGGACGGACGGAGGTAATCGGAGAACGTCAGGAACGTCGCGCCGGAGCCCTTGAAGATGCCGTGATAGGCCATCCCGTTGAGGATCGCACCCATCACGTGCTCGCGGATGCCGAAGTAGAGGTTGCGACCACCCGGCGTCGCGACGTCGAAGTCGCCGACGTCCTTGATGTAGTTCTTGGTCGAGCCGTGCAGGTCGGCCGAACCCGAAAGCACGAGCGGCGAAGCCTTGGCGACGGCGTTGATGCAGGCCTCGCCCGAGACGCGGGTCGCGAGGGCGTTCTTGCCGAACTCAGGGATGGCGGCGAGGAGGGACTGCACGTCGCCGTGGTCCCCTTGCTGGGCCTTGGCGAGGAGGGTGGCCTTCTCAGGGTTGGCCTTGGACCAAGCGGCGAAGGTCTGCGACCACGCGGCGTGGGCGGCGGCCTGCTGGGCCTTGCGGGCGGCGAAGAACGCGCGGGTCTCAGGCGAGACGTAGAATTTCTCCTCCGGCAGGCCGAGGGCTTTGCGGGAGGCATCGACGAACTTCACGCCGGCTTCGCCGTGGCCCTTGGAGGTGCCTTGGACTTCCGCGATGCCCTTACCGATGACCGTCTTGCAGATGATCAGCTTCGGCTGGCCGTTCTTGCTGGCGCGGGCCTTGTCGAGGGCTTCCGCGATGGGGGCGAGTTCGTTGCCCTGCGCGACCGTGAACACTTCCCAGTTGGCGGCTTGGTAGCGCTTGGCGGTGTCCTCGTTCTGCGTCTTCGAGGCCATGGCGTCGAGGGTGACGTCGTTGGAGTCGTAGAGCATGATGAGGTTATCCAAGCCGAAGCGGCCGGCGAAGGACGCGGCTTCCTGCGAGATGCCTTCCTGGAGGCAACCATCGCCGGCGAGGCCGACGACGATGTGGTCGAAGATCTTATGTTCGGCCGTATTGAAATGCGCGGCGGCCATCTTGGCGGCTACGGCCATGCCGACGATGTTGCCGGTGCCTTGGCCGAGCGGGCCGGTGGTCGCTTCGACGCCGACCGTTTCGCCGAACTCAGGGTGACCCGGGGTCTTGGAGTGCAACTTACGGAAGTTCTTCACTTCCTGGAGCGGTAGGTCGAAACCAGCCAGGTGGATCCAGCTGTAGACGAACATCGAGCCATGACCGGCCGAGAGCACGAAGCGGTCGCGGTTGATCCACTGCGGAGCGGCGGGATCGTGGCGGAGGAAGTTGCCGTAGAGCACGGCGCCGATTTCGGCGGCGCCGAGCGGCAGGCCGAGGTGGCCCGAGTGGCAAGCGGCCACGGCATCCATGGCAAGGCCACGGGCTTCGGTGGCGGCGCGGGAAAGGTCGGCGGAATTATTGAGCGACATGGTCCGTATCCGTAAGGCAGAATAGGCCTCTCTTTCCAGCCTTGAATGCAGGGGGGCGTCCGTGCCAGATAGTGCCATGTCCGACAAAGAACTCGAAGAAGGCTTAGCCCTCCGCCTGGACTTCAAAAAACTGCGTAAAATCGCTTCGGGGGCGGCCGACGTCATCCCCGCCGTGGCGCAGGACGCCCAGACGGGTGAAGTGCTCATCTTGGGCTACGTCAACGAGCTGGCCCTGCAGACGGCGCTCAAGGAAAAGAAGGCCACTTTCTGGAGTACCTCCCGCAACGAACTCTGGATCAAAGGCCTGACCTCGGGGGATTTCTTGGAGCTCCTGGAAGTACGCGTGAACTGCGAGCAGAACTCGATCCTCTACAAGGTCCGACCGGCCGGCCAAGGCGCCTGCCATACGAAGGAAAACGGGAAGTCCCGTTCGGGTTGCTACTACCGTCGCCTGAACGCCGACGGGACGTTGGAGAAGGCCTAACTCAGCGCGGTTGCGCGGCCAGCCTTAGGTAGAGCGCATCGACCTCGAAGCGTATCACCAGGAGTTTGTGCGCCTTGGCAACTTGTTCCGCTTGCGGGCTGACGTTGAAAGTCAGGACTTTGTTCGGCGCTGGTTCGGCGATGCGCTTCACGGCGGCGACGGCGGTGGCCGCCTCGGCGAACTCGAGGCAAAGCCCGACCTGGGCCCGGGCTGGAGTGGATTCTTCGCCGACCGTGATGGTCAAAGCCTTGGCCTGGCTGAGGGTTTCGCTCATGGCCACGCCCAGCCAGCGGCGGAGGCGGGAGTCCGCGGCCACGCTGGCGGGGCTTTCGCTGCGCAGGAGCAAGTAGCCGTTCGGTAAGGCGGAGAGTTGTTGCAGCGAAAGCGATGGGATGACTTGGACGACGGCTTCGGCCGGGGTGGCGGGGGCGTCGTGCCAGGCCCAAGCGGGCGCCTTGAAGCCGATGCCTACGCGGATTTCGGGCGCCGTCAGCTTCGCCTT
>Ga0222713_10004441_pt1 | contig 14068 bp, 16 predicted proteins | sample C33_649DmetaG_FD_165061 | JGI IMG/M metagenome (GOLD analysis project Ga0222713, IMG submission 165061) | Estuarine water microbial communities from San Francisco Bay, California, United States - C33_649D | ecosystem: Environmental > Aquatic > Marine > Unclassified | place: USA: California...
TTGTTTTAGTTGGCGTAATTGTTGGTGTAGGTGTTTTGGTTGCACTTACAGAAATTGATGGAGTTACTGTTGCAGTTACTGTTGGACTTGGGGTAACTGTTGGAGTTTTAGTTGGTGTTGGAGTTGCCGTTTGAGTTACAGTTGGTGTAACAGTTTTTGTAGGAGTTACAGTTGGGGTTTTTGTTGGTGTTGGTGTTTTAGTTGATGTCGGGGTTGGAGTAGCATTGTTATTACATGAAGAACAGTTAATCCAAGGACCCGTTACAATTGTCGCTGCCTGTGCTAACGGATTTGGGGAAATTGGTGTTACGGTATAGCACGAAACACTTCCTCCGAAATTTAATTTATAAATCGAACCGTCGGATAATTCAGTGGTCGTCGATACATTAAAGTAATCACCCGAATTACAATCCACAACAATATAATAAAATGCAGCCATCAAAGTTTTTTACAATAAATATACCCTAAGAACCAATTATTTCTGTAAATATAGTTCCAATAGTATTATTCAATCTTTCTTGTTTCAACAGAAAGTTCTTTGTCGGTTTGTTTTACAATCGTATTGTATAACTTTTCAATAAGTTTTGACCTTCTCAAATATTTGAACACAAGATTTTCGTAAGAGTATTCACCTTCTTTTTCCAATCCGGATTTTCTATAATCCTTTAATTTTTCTTTAAGGGAATCAATCTGTTTTTCAGAAGATTTTATACCATCTTTTTTAATATTCTTAATTAAATTCTCAATTTTTTCTTTCCAAGAATTAATTTTAGTTTTAAAAACTTCTCTATCTATTTGCGACTTTTCTTTGGATGGTGCGGTAATCCATTCATCATTTTTTACCGAATAAACACCTGTTGAAAAATGAGACTCTTCAGAATCTTGGGCATACAACTCAACCTCATACCCGAATATTTTAATGTCGTGGTTTTGATTGAATAGTTGTTTTTTTAGACTGAATAATTCTTTGTATAATTCCGCCTGTTTTCCAAACTGTTTGAAATCAATTACAAGGTGTAAATCAAAGTCAGAATAATTTGACCAGTTATAATTCGCCAAAGACCCCGTTAAGATAATATCTTCAACTTTTAAATCTTCGGATAAATTTTCTGAGAATTTATCGGCAATTTTTAACAACGCGTTTTTTACCTTAGGTTTCATTTTTGAATCCTTAGGTTCTTCAGGGTTTGTCCAAACTTTGGGATTTAATTCGTCCTGTTGATTAAAACTAGCAAGAATGTTGTTAATTTGGTCCATCCTCAATAAATACGCTCTTAACCGAGTTTAGCGTATTTGAATTTTTTTGAAATCTCAGCGGTAAAGAACTTACCTTGTGATTCTGCTAATCTGAATTTTGTATAAACATTATGTGGTACCTCATTATAAATGTACCTTGCACCGTTTTTAAATTCAACAATCATTTCTTTAGACTCAGTATCGTATTCTGACCTGGTTATGTTTGCGGACTCAATCTCGTTTAGAATTTTAGTTCCTTTAATTTCTTCTTTTTTAATCGCCATCGTTAAGTGGAATTACACTATCAATTTTATTCAACACTTGTTGTACGTAAAATAGTATCATCTTTTCATCCAAATTAAATAAATCCGACATTTCTTCTTTTAATTGTTTTAAATAATAGTTAAACGCCGATTGATTTAATCCTAAAATTGGTGTTATGTTGGTAACCCTTTTAGCGGTCTCTTCAGTGTATCCCAATTTTTTTAATTCAAATCTGATGTTTCTATATGCATTCATAACATCTTCCATACTTTTGGAATTTGCTAAATAATTTGAAACAATCTTCTCATCCATGTTTATAAATATAAAACCCCCAACTTAGTTGAGGGTTCTACTTTTATTTATTCAGTTTGTTGATTTCGTCTCGTATTTGGATTGCCGATTCAAAATCTTGTTTTTCAATCGCCTCCTTCATCTTAGCTTGGAGTTCTTCTACCTTTCCTTTATTCTCCTCAATCAGTTTGATTCTATCACGTAGTTCAACTGCCTTTTCAAAATCTTGTTGTTCTACCGCATAATCCAACTCACGTTTGAGTTCTTTAAGGTTGTAGTTATTTCCACCAACAGGTTTATGGGAACCACCACCAAATCCGCTTCTATAATAAACGGTTGATTTAAATGTACCATCGGGACTTGAAACTGTTTTCTTTACCCATTCTCCGTTTTCGTCAACACCTGAGTTAACTTGGTTACGGATGTCACCACCGAATAATTGGTTAAGCATCTCGCTTAGGTCGTCCCAATTATCAAATCCTCCAAAAAAATTTTTCTTCATCATTTTTTTCTATAAATATAATAGTTTATTTTTGTGGGACAATAGTCAATGTATGTGCCAATCCACCAAAACTGACAAAATGACAGGTAAAAAAAATAATACTGACAATTTGTCAATATGTTTGGATTTGTACGTTATTTGACATTACCTTTGTAAAAAAGAAAACTATGAACGATACTATGGATGATGATGACAAAGTGGTAAACCGAAAGAAAGGTTCGGATTCAGGGACTCCTGTTTTGGACAATTTCTCCCGTGACCTTAACAAACTTGCAGAGCAAGGCAAACTTGACCCTGTAATTGGTCGTGAGAAAGAAATTCTACGAATTGCACAAGTGTTATCACGTAGGAAGAAGAACAACCCAATTATCTTGGGGGAACCCGGTAGTGGTAAAACTGCAATCGTGGAAGGTCTTGCAATGAAGATTGTTGACGGTGATTGTCCAAAGAACCTTTTGGATAAACGAATCGTAACGTTGGATTTGACAGCTGTGGTTGCGGGTACCAAATACCGTGGTCAGTTTGAAGAACGTTTGAAAGTCATCTTGGAGGAACTATCTGCAAACCCAAACATTATCATCTTCATTGATGAGATTCACACTTTGATTGGGTCAGGAAATTCTTCAGGTTCACTGGACGGTTCAAACATTTTCAAACCGGCTCTTGCTCGTGGTGAGATTCAATGTATTGGAGCAACCACCTTGGATGAATACCGAAAGAGTTTTGAGAAAGACGGAGCTCTTGAGCGTAGATTCCAAAAAATTATTGTTGACCCATCAACTGTGTCTGAAACCATCCAAATCCTCACCAACGTAAAGGAAAAGTATGAAGCCTACCATAAGGTTTCTTACTCACCTGAAGTGATTGAGCTTTGTGTTAAACTTGCGGACCGTTACATCACTGACCGTGAGTTTCCCGATAAGGCATTTGATATCTTGGACGAAGTAGGTGCACGCTCCCAAACCGAACAAAAAGTCCCTGAAGAGATTGAAGAACTTAAACGCAAAGCGGCTGACATCAAACTACAGAAAATGGACGTTGTGAAACGTCAGAACTACGAACAAGCGGCAGAACTACGAGACAAAGAACGAAAGATTCTTGTTAAGTTGGAAGCTGAGAAAAAAAGGTTTGAAGAAGAGTCAGCACTCAATCGTGCACCCATCACCGAAGAACAGGTTTATGATGTTGTTTCCACAATGACAAAAATCCCTGTGAGCAAGATGACCATTGATGATACCAACGCACTTGTTAGTATGGATGGAACTCTTAAATCCAAAGTGATTGGACAGGATGAGGCGGTTGAAAAGATTGTTAAATCAATCCGTCGTAATCGTATCGGAATCAAAGACCCGAATCGTCCTATCGGTTCATTTATTTTCTTAGGTTCCACAGGTGTTGGTAAAACACACCTCGCCAAACAAATCGCAAAAGAGATGTTTGGTTCGGAAGATGCCCTTATCCGTGTGGATATGAGCGAATACCAAGAGAAACATACCGTATCTCGTTTGGTGGGAGCTCCTCCAGGATATGTGGGTTATGAAGAAGGTGGTCAGTTGACAGAACAAGTCAAAAACAAACCTTATTCGGTAATCCTTTTTGATGAGGTTGAAAAGGCTCACAAAGACATCTTCTCAATTCTTCTTCAAATCCTTGATGATGGTCACGCAACCGATTCCCTCGGTCGTAAAATTAACTTCAAGAACACCTTGATTATTATGACCACCAACTTGGGTGTGAAGAAACTCTCGGACTTCGGAGCTGGTATTGGATTCTCTTCAAACAAGTACTCCAACGAGGAGGCAAAACGTCAAATCTTGATGAAAGAATTGAAAAACTTCTTCTCTCCTGAATTCCTAAACCGTATTGATGATACCATCGTATTCTCAACCCTTACCAAAGAAAACATTGACAAGATTGTTGAATTGGAGTTGAAGAAACTGGTGAACCGTTTGACTGAACTCAAATACATCTTCACCTACGACCAATCCTTGGTGGATTATATCTCCAAGATTGGATACGATGAAATCTACGGAGCTCGTCCTCTAAAACGAGCAATCCAAGACAAGATTGAGGATTACATCTCTGAACTTGTTCTAACCAACAAGATTAAAGAAGGTAAGAAATACAAGCTTGTAGTGGACAATGACGAGGTAAAACTCGGACGTTAAAAAAAAGGGGGACGAAATGTCCCCCTTTTTGTATTTATAATCAATGAAGGATTTGATTCGTAAAGTTCTCAGGGAACAAATTGACTTAAATAAGATTGGTGTTGAAGTTGAACCATCTGATAGAGTTGTTAAAAGTATTTGTGATGCCGAGAAATTCTGTAGTGCTCAAGGACCAATTACTTTTGGTCAGTTAAGAGCCATTGTAGAACATGCGATGAAAAAGAGAATTGCTCTTCACGTGGGTGAAGGTACCTACAAAGCGTTTCTTAGACTTCTACCGTTCTTTATCCCACAGATGTCTGTTCAGGGTATGGTGGGGGCAGTAATAAGAGCCGCTCACAAAATTTTTGGACCAACAATTACCGAAACAACAAGTTATAAGAAATGGTGGGGTAAAGCTATTTTGAAAGTATTCAAAATGTCTGAAGGTGAATTAAACCCAACAGACCCATTCAGTAGAATATTCTTTATCTCTGACGGATTGATGAATCTGATGGATGAAGAGAACAAAGTTAAATTTGCTCGTCATATTGCCGAGGTTGCCAGTAAAATGCCAAACGACGAACCTGTCCCTGATATGTTTGTAGAAAACGAATTAAGACAGTGGATTAACAAAAGATTCTTATTAGACCCACCGTTAGAACCAAAAAATATTAAGGAAGCTATTGTGGGTGATAGAATAGTTTGTGATGATTGTGGATGGGCGTGGAAAATTGAAGAAGGTGGTGATGACCTTTATATGTGTCATCAGTGCGGACACGATAACACACCACAAAAAATAAATGAATCTAAAAAGTCGCCATACGTAAAATATTGGGACAAATATGGTCCTAATATAGATGATGATTTTTTATGGGCATTTGGGTTACAAGGTATTACCCCTGAAATTGGTAAAGAGTTTGTAGACTATGTTGGGGGACACGACAAATTACTTGGAAAGGCTAAAGAATTTTTCAAATATAAATTCTATCATGTTGGCGATGGGGAAAGAGATGGTGGGTATGATTTTAACTTTACCGTAGATATTGGTCATACACTAGAACGTACGCAGAATTCAGATAACCCTTTTAAAGATGTGGTTATAAATGTCAATATAGTTGATAATGGAACTGTGGATTTACTGTTCAATGAAAGACCAACCACAGAATGGATATCAGAAATAATTAATGATGACGAAATTGGTTATGAAATAGAACAGGAAGTAAAAGACCTTGTATTCGATAGAATTTTAGGTGACTTAGAAGGTAGATTTTTATTACAACCAACCATCAACAAAATAAAGTTTATCCCCAGATAACACTTTTGTAGTTTGGTTTTTTACGTTTCATGTAATAGAGATTATTACCCAAACGTTCTACCATTTGTTTCCCCATTTCAATTCCGGTAAACACATCTTCAAGAACCACATATTCATTTTGAGTGTGGTAGTTGTAGTATCCAATAGAGAAGTTGATACACATGAAATCAAACTTTTGTCTCAATGCCCACACGTCAGTGTAGGGGTGTACCATATACTCTTGACGGTTGTTGGTAGATTCTGTTAAGATACTATCACAAACCGAAAAGAATTCAGAATCACGTTCAAACAACTCTTGTCCAAAACAAAATTGCGTTACCATCCAATTCTCAGGAGCATCAAACTCAATCACATAACCCACGTTTGAGAAGAACTCTTCATCGGCTTTCATGGAACCGTGACAACCTGTTTCTTCTGAAACAAAGAACGCCGCTTTGATGTCGTTGGTTTCTTGTAACATCTTCATACAGGCGAACACACCACACTTATCGTCACCACCAATACCGGTTGGTTGTCCGTGGTCGTTATATGCTTTGAATGAAAGTTTTTCCTCGTTCTGAGCATTCATAAGTTGTTCTTCAACAACATTAATTGAATCCAAGTTATGAACCGTATCGGTGTGAGAGACCACACAAGGGAAGTATTCAATAGTCTCACTGGTTTGTTTTGTGGCATACACATTCATCATCTCATCAACATAGTGAGGAATGTTATTCTCCTGTAACCAGTTACAGATAAACTCAACCATCATACCTTCTTTATAGGTTTTGGTTGGTACGGATAATACTTCTTTAAGGAGTTGTTTGTCTTGCGGGTTCAACATGGTATAGTTCTTTCCACAAAGATAGTTAAATTATATTACAACTCAAATAAAATTTGTTGGATTATTTAGAAATTCTTCAAAATCATCAATATCAACATTCAGTGCCTTTAAAAAATATTTTGGATTAGAAACTTTTGTACGAACAACATTTTTATTTGAATCAAAACCTAATATTTGAACTTTAATATCGTTTCCAAGGTCTCGTTTAGTCATAGAATCAACCTCAAACCCAAATTTATCCATAATATTGTTGAATTTTGAATACGAATCTTGGTTATCATCAAATTTTTCAATCATTTTGTCCAAATATTCAATTGAGGTCGCATTCATTTGGTCCCAATCAAAATATTTGGCGTTTTCAAATTCATATCTCGACTCATCAAATCCTGCAAATCTACTATCAATGAAAATTTCTGAAATAATTTTTTGTATGGCATCCTCAGCACCTAATGTATAGATATTTTCTATTCTCATTAATGTATACAAATTGGATGCTTTCATTGATACGGTTTCATCATACCAATCAATACTAATTCCATATGGGTCAAAGGCTAAATGAGTTTCCTTATCTACCGCATCTCTTGTCGCCAATTTAACCTCTTCATTTTTGAGTCTGACAAATTCATCAAGAATTTCATCAATCTCTTCCCTGAAATAAGTGAAAATCAAATCGTTTATTTCCGAATATTCTTTATCACCAAGATTTGAAAAATTATTGGGCTTAAGTTTTTTAATGAGTTCATGATACTTTTGTAGAGACTCACCTCTGAATACATATTTATTGAGCCATCCATCTAACCAGTTATCCTTGGCAACATCGTATTCCTCAAGGTCATAATAATCGTCAGAATGAACCGCTCTAATAGTATAAGGGTCACCTTCATTCAAAGCCTCACGCTCAACCAAATCATCAAAATTAATATCAAAATAAATTGTAGAATCTCCAATAGGATATCTCTCAAAAATTCCACCAATTGAATTATGTCTCCTTTCCAATTCATTTGCCGATATGGAACCGTTTAAGAACCTTCTTAAATCCTTGATGAAAAATTCTCGTTTACTGGTTAACCCATTCAAAAAAGTCCTAATATCATAGTTAAAAACATCATCAATTCTAATATCCCCCCTACTCTCATCAAAGAAAATAAAGGCATAATCATAAGGACCAACAGAAGCAAAACCAATATCAGAGACACTACCATCCCTTAACTTCAAATCCTTCAACATGAAAAATCCATTACCCGATAAGGACTTCTTAATAAAGTCAGTATCTTCGCCACCCTTACATAAACTCGGATAGTCCTCACAGATATCATTCATAGTCAGGTACTCAATAACTTCACCAGCACCCGTAGAAAGAATTTTTCTTATCTTCTTTGCCATATCATTATAAATACTTATCTTTGTAGAAGATATTCCTTACGGGGTTACCGATTAGACGGGTAAGGTGTAGATACGGAGGTCTTTTGACCTTCTCTTTAAAATCGGTTTTTTTTAATGTGGGGACAATTGTCCCCACTTTTGTATTTATAAAGTATGAAACTCATAGAGTCGGTTAAAGAGTTAGTATTAGAATACGTTCCTGTTAGTGCAATTCCAATTGAGGTTAATGAAGATTTAGGAATTGTATTAATTACATGGTACGTAACTCAACACGCCTTGGGTAGGACCACCGCCAGTAGAAATCTTGAGGTACTTGAAATGGATGAAATAGATTCCATGTGTAAAAGAGCATCAAATCCACTCATATACACACTCACAGACAAAAACAATCCATATAGACCTCACCCAGGTTTCAGATTTCAAGTAAGAGAACAATCAAATTTGTTTGCTACCTTGGGTTGTGTAATAAATGACTACGAACACCTAAAAAAAATAGACATTGTCATCACAACAACCCTAAAGACAGGGAATTCATTGAAATATCACAAATTTGATAATGATGACAGAAAACAACTTGTTATTGACTTATAATTATAGTATCTTTGTAAGACAAATCACGGGTGACTCCCTTAATAGTTAAGGCTGACCTTAAGCATCCGACGTTATGTCTATACAGGGGGTGAAAGTGATTTTTAGTTCTTTGAAAAAATTGGGGGTGCCTTGGTATCGATTGGCAGGATTAGTCATCGGGGGCATGCAGTGAGAAGTTTCCTATCACTATAATCTATGGGGGCAGTTTTTAAGTGGCAACACTATTTCAAAACTTCAGGCTGTAGGTCTTCTTGCAACTGAAGAAGTTACTGTAGCCTAAGCTATTGTAACAATCGGGTCGGTGGACATATAACCCAGGAACAGAAGTCTTTACAAAGGTGTGGTACCTACCCAAAAAGGTACGAGTGGAGGATTAGTTCTCAGTAAACCGAACCACTTTAAAAATAAGGGAATTGTGAAATTTCGGATTGTTAGCTAAACAATGACCTAAGCATGTAGTCCCTTATGGGTAGACTGAGCAAGACAGGGGTTCGACTCCCCTCACCTCCACCAAAAAAACCCATCAAAAAAAATTGGTGGGTTTTTTTATTACCCCCTTGTCAAAACGACACTTTCTGTTATATTTATTAAAGTCTTAAAAAAATAATATTTAAAAAAACCATGAAAAAAGTAATTTTCTCTATCCTCGCAGTAGCCATGTTGGCTTCTTGCAGCAACTCAACTGAATCTGCATCAACTGACTCTGTAGCAATTGACACTACAGCTGTTGATACCACAGTAGTTGAACCTGTAGAAGACACAGCGTTTTCTTCTGAGGAAGTCAAAGCTGAATTAAAGTAATTTTAATTAACATTCAATTTGAGAAGGGTTCCTTGTGAACCCTTTTTTTATTATATTAGTCGTATGGGAAATCATTGTAACATTTGTAGTTTTAATTGTTGGGGTCGTGAAGGGTATGATGCTAGTTGTTGTACGTTAGAAGATAGAAATTGGATTATTGGTCCTCACACTGATTCCGAAGCATTCTTGGGTAGACTATCAGATAGAATTGGACGTAAAGTTGAGTTTCAAGAAGTATTTTACGATTACGAAGAAGGCCATAAAAAATTTCCTGACAAAGAAGTTTGGCAAAATCCTGGTAACTATCCGGCAATTAGGGTTGATGAAGAAAATAAGAGACTCCCATGTGTAAATTATAACATCGCAACTCGTAGTTGTATGGTTTATGATATCCGTCCACAAATTTGTCGTGACTTTGTTTGTGATTATTTAGAGAGAGAACTATTGATGAACGAGTAATTATTATTATATTTGTAATAATATTCGGAGGTTTGGCAGAGCGGTCGATTGCGTCAGTCTTGAAAACTGAAGATGTTGAAAGGCATCCTGGGGTTCGAATCCCTAAGCCTCCGCAAGAATCTTGGGACACCATCCCAAGATTTTTTTTTTGTTTGACATTTCCAATTTAAAAACCTAAATTTGAGGTATGGAATTATTAAAAGAATTTTGGGAAAAAATAAGAAGTGGAATCCGAATGGTTCTCAACTACTTCTTTATTATCGTCGGGATGGCGGTATTTTTCACACTCGGTTATTACTACAACACTCTTAGAGAACTACCCAAAATGGGAAAACCCAATTTCATCATGAGAGATGAAGTTACCATTGCTGTTGATGAGGGAAACAACGCCATGATTATCAACAAAAAAGACGGAACCTACTTTGTATTAGAAGAAGGTATCGGTAAAACAATCTTTAATGTTTATGCACGTAATCTTTGGGGTCAACACGACGCACCTAAAGCACCCGTAACTCCATGAGTATTAAAAACACCATAAGGACCATAATGACCACACTCGTGATTTTTATTCTCGGGTGTGGTTATTTCCTTTATAATCTTGAGCGTGATTTATCAGAACATGAAATTTACCAAATGGGTAAAGAAGACAGTTCTCCAACATCACTTCATATGTATTACTTGTTGATTAATGCATCCAAAAAGTACAACATACCAAAGCACATCTTATTCAACGTTGCGTATTTGGAAACAGGTTATAGGGGTCCTTTTCACTGGCAGTACAATCCATATCAAACATCTTTTGCAGGTGCTCAGGGTCCAATGCAAATCATTACTCGGTGGTCCCATTCATACGCGGGACGTAGATTAACTCCTAAGGAATTAAGGACAGATTTGAAACTGAATATTGATGTGAGTTGTAAAATGTTGGTGAAACTTAAAAAAATGTATAAACGTTGGGACTTGGCTCTTGGGTTCTATAATACTGGTTATCCAAATGTTAACCACTACGCACAATACGCCAGTTCTACCTACAATTACAAACAAAAGTGGATTAGACCATAATTATTATTTGGTAATTCATTTTTTTGCCCTATATTTGTAGTAACAAAACGTCTCCGTAGCTCAGTTGGATAGAGCAACAGCCTTCTAAGCTGTGGGTCATTGGTTCGAATCCAATCGGGGATACAAAATGACAAAAGAACAAATCCTTCAAGCAAGATATTCAGGTATCGCACCTGAAGGGTTTGTTTTATTGAGTGAAGAAGCAATTGAGAAGTTGAAAGACTTTGATATTTGGAAAAAATGGAAAAACAACGAAATCTCTTTAATTGAATTGGAGTATGAAACAAATACTGATTCTACTAACAGTCCTGATTAGTCTAACAGCCAAGTCACAATCTTCAGCAATTGTATATGTTCCAATTGATTATTCCGTAATTGGAATCTACAAACCAAATCAAAAGACAGGATTTTATTTAGGAGGTAGATATATCTTTTCCGTACCCGCACAATACTCATACACCACACCTTATTCATATGTAAACCGATTTGGTGTTGATGTCTCACTTAAACGTGGTACTTCCCTGATGGGTGGTGGATGTTTTACTGATGCACCATCATTCATAAACACAAAGTTTATCCCTGAACTATGGGTTAGAAGTAATTTAGTTCAATTATTTACAAACAAGGATAAAGATTTGGACTTAACACTGATGGCTCGTATCTCAAAAGAATTCTACTATGGTCTTGGACTTAATTACCCGCTTTAAATACATTTTTTTAATCGTATTTCTCTTTTCATCCTGTGAGATGTATGTCACTGAGAAAAAAACAGTTACCTTAAGTGGGAAATATGTTATATCCAAGGTAAGGGTACAATCTGCCGACCAAAACATGTCGTCAGATACTAACTATCTTACAATGGACATGGTTCACACTGTAATGCCATATCCGTTTGATACTTTTATGGTTGATGATTTGTTCATCCATTTTGATTATTCACAAGTTATGCTAAACTTGGATGGTGTTCAGGCGGGTGGACGAGATGTTTGGGAGATAGGTCCTTACAAATATTGGATATTCAATTCAACACCATATTATTCAGGTGATTTACAGTTTTCTTATGAGTATTTCAAAGGTGGTCAACTACACAAACCAACCCTAACATTCTCCATTGAAGATGATGGTTTGGAACACATTCAACTTAAATCAAAAGGGGTTTGGCCCAGTAAAGAGTTTGGTGAACAGGTTATTATCACTTTTTTCTTGATGAGAGTGGGTCCATGACCAATTTTTTTATTTGACAACATAATTATTATTTGTATATTTGTATAACAATAAGCCACAATAGCTCAGTTGGTAGAGCTGCTGATTTGTAATCAGCAGGTCGGGGGTTCGAGTCCCTCTTGTGGCTCAAAATGAATGGCGAATCTTTAATATCTGAAAATGTAATGTCTGAAGACCACTTGGACGCTATGTTCACAATTCTTAATGAATTGAAAACTGAGGTTAAAGAGGACGAAAAAAAAGAAGTGTGGGTCTGTGAATGGGATAATGTTCACGGAGACATGGTATTCTTTAAATAAGCGGGAGTAGCTCAGTTGGTAGAGCGACAGCCTTCCAAGCTGTAAGTCGCCAGTTCGAACCTGGTTTCCCGCTCATAGAAGACCTTAAAAAGGGCCCTTCCGTCTTTGAACGGCTTGTTGGGCCCGGGTCTTTTTTTATTGCGAGAGTAGCTCAGTTGGTAGAGCACAACCTTGCCAAGGTTGGGGTCGCGAGTTCGAATCTCGTCTCTCGCTCAACTTTCATATTCGGTATATTTATATTAATATGAAATCGGTACTTAACGAAGAAATCAATTCAATCAAAAAATTGATGAACATTACAGAAGAAGAAATTTCTGTAAAAGATGGTGAGTATAATATCATTACTACTGATGGTGATGCAACCAGTACTGATAAGATTAATAAAGCTTTATTAGATGATATTGAATCCGCAGCAAAAATAGCTGGAGTTAAACCTGTTATTACCACCGCATCATCAGGTCACAACTCACCCAATAGTAGACATTCAGACCGAACTGCGGTTGATATTGCAATCATTGATGGTATTAACTCAGGTGGAGCCAAAGATGAAAAATCAGGAAGTTCTAATTTTAGACAAAAAGGAAATAAATTAAAAGACGCTTTGGTTTCCATGGGTTATAAGTTAAACTCTGAATCAGGTAATTCGAAGGCGGTTTTGTGGCAAACAAACTTGGGTGGTAATCATTATAACCACTTACACGTTTCAAACACAAATCCAACACCAACCACTAAAACAACTTCAGACACAACAAAATCTACTGAAGAAGATACACCGTCAGACATTTTTGGGTCAAAAGGTAGCGAAGATATATCAGGAGCATTTGACACATTTTCTAAATTTGCGAAAAAATTTTATTTAGACGAACAACAATCAGTTTCATACACCAAACGTATTTCTAAAGGTGGTGAGAATATCATATCTTATGTTGACGGTGAAATTGTTAATGTGAATTATGGTTCGTGTGAAGATTATGTAACCATATATTTTGTAAGGAAATTTAAAGGTTATTTTTTAACCTATTGCGGTATTGAAAATATTAGAGTAAGAGAAGGTCAAAAGGTTGATACTAGTAGTATCTTAGGATATACTTTGGACCCTGTAACAATATCTTTTTATGACTCAAACGGTCAACCATTACCAATATCATACTTTTTTGAATTAACAGGTAAGGTTAAAAAAAGTGACAGCGAAATGTCACAAAAAAAATCTAAAGAAAGACAAACCGCAACAGGTAAGGCATTTGACAGAGCACAAAAAGAAAATTTAGCAGGATTTGCTCTTACCATGGCAAATCATTTTTTGAATCCATTCACCAATCGTTATGATGATAAAGGTGACAAGGTTTCATCCGCACCAGTATTTAACCCATTCAAAAAAGAATTTTATACTCAAATGGTTAGAGATAAAGTTGAGACTTGGGATGAGAATAAGTCATACAACAAAGGTGATATGGTTACTTATGTTGGTGATACTTACAAAGCTAATCGTAGTATTAAACCAAAAAGTGGAAACCCAAAAGATTCCTCTGATTGGGACTTAGAAAAAATTCAGGGTAATATAACCCAACTGTATAAGTACGATACTCAATCACCCGGCGGAGTAAATGAAGAAATTAACCGAATCAAAGATTTGTTAAAATAAAAAAAGGGACCTAAGTCCCTTTTTTG
>Ga0222713_10004442_pt1 | contig 14064 bp, 14 predicted proteins | sample C33_649DmetaG_FD_165061 | JGI IMG/M metagenome (GOLD analysis project Ga0222713, IMG submission 165061) | Estuarine water microbial communities from San Francisco Bay, California, United States - C33_649D | ecosystem: Environmental > Aquatic > Marine > Unclassified | place: USA: California...
GCCTTGCTCAACGACAAAATCGACGATTGAGGGGTCCCTGACAAAAAGCTGGGCGATGTTGACGCCGAATGGCTTGTCGGTTAATTCACGCATCCGCAAAATCTCTTGACGCACGTTGTCGAGTTCGCCAGACGATGTTTCGATGATTCCGAGCGCCCCTGAATTACTCACAGCCGAAGCAAGTTGTGAACGAGCGATCCAGCCCATGGGAGCTTGAACAATTGGGTAGTCAATACCGAGTAGCTCGGTGATGCGATTTTTTATTGGCTGTGGAGCAACAAGCGATTGGGTCATGCTTTGACGGTAGTTGGTCGTCGAACCGATATCGCAATGATTGGTAGACCCACGAGTACCAAAAACATCCCAAACCACGCTGGTCCAGAAACTTTTTCGTGGAGCACAAAATATGCCAAAGCAGTAGCGACCGCCGGCTCAAGAAGGGTGAGCATCACGACAGTGGTCGGAACCAATTTGGTGAGGCCTTTGCCGAATGCCACGTACGCAAGGGTCAACGTCACGATTCCCAAATAAGCAAGCACCACGACGCCACGTTGGGTGGTTATCCAGGCAACTGGTCGGAATAAGAGAAATGGGCTTGTTAATACACCGGCACCCAAAAAGAGCACACCCATGACTGCTGTTGAATCAAGCTTGTGATCAATCAAAACCGAGGCACACTCGGTATAGACCGCGTACGACAAGCCAGCGATCAACGCCGAAAGTACTCCGACAAACTCGACGCCTGATGCCGAGTCTTGTGAGGAGGACAAGAAAGCCAACCCGACCGACAGGATCAAGGCAGCCAGGTACCAGAGGCGGTGCGGCGGCGGTCGGTGCCGTACTGCACCAATGACTCGGGCAAAAAGCGGGCTACTTCCAATCGTGATCACGGTTGCAACAGCGACCCCAGCGTGGCGCGTCGAGTAGAAAAAGCACAACTGGTAGGCACCGACTCCCGCGGCACCAAGCACGGCCAGCTTGAATTGACTGAGCACCCGCCGAAAATGGCGATAACTCAGAACGGCGAGCCCAGCACCGCCGATGAGGAGACGAACGACGCCTGCGGTCACGGGGTCGATGCCCACTGGCCCATTCGCTAAAACTGTCCCAGTCGTGCCAAATAGGGCGGCCGCACCAAGGATGCTCAAAATCGGCCAAAGGGGGGATTTGTTTGTGAGAGCGCAAGTTCCATCAGCCATAGGACCTGCACTACGCTAGGTCAAGTTCATGGCGGTGCAAGACGGTTTTGGTACAGGGTTTTTGGGGAGAGTTGTATTTCAAGTGAAATCATCATTGCGATCTTCTCCACTTATTCGGTTGTTCATTCTCGCCGCCGCTATTTTTTCTGTTCTTGGATTCGCTTTGAGCCCAGCTCAGGCCGAAGACAGCGAATACGCACTGCGCATTCAAGTGAAGGATCAAGTTCGCACCAGTGACGGCAAAACCGACAATCAGCCTGTTCCTGGAGTTGAAGTAACAGTCACTGATTCATCAGGGTTAGTAGTTGAAACAGGAACCACCGACGCCGAAGGTGTCCTGATTATTTCCGTCCCGACCCGCGCTGATTACACGGTGTCTTTAAACGAAGCAACTTTGCCGTCAGGTGAAAAACTCGACTCGAGAACTCCAGCCATCCAGAACGTTCTGACTGACTCATTCGTGACGAAAACCAAGGTCATTACGTACTTCACCGGTGAGTCACAGAATGTTTCTCAGTCCGGCTTCGAGCGTGTCGCTCAAAGATTTTCTGACGGAATTCGATTAGGCCTGATTTTGGCGATGTGCTCGGTCGGACTATCACTTATTTTCGGAACGACCGGACTGACTAACTTCGCCCACGGCGAAATGGTCACCTTCGGCGGAATCATGGCGTTTGTTTTTAATGTCACTGGTCTAACTTTCCTCGGTTTTTTAGGCTTCATACCGGGCATTCGTGATGATGGAACCTTCCATATTTTTTGGGCGGCACCAATCGGCATCATTTTGGGTGGTGGTTTCGGTTGGGCGCTGAATAAGGGCATTTTCGGGCCTTTGCGTCGCCGCGGAGTCGGACTTGTTACTCAAATGGTTTTGACCGTTGGATTGTCGATTGCCTTGCGCAACTTCTTTCTTTCTCGGTTCGAAGGTCGCACCCGACCTTTCGCCGATTTCTCATTACAAAAGGCCTGGGATCTCGGCCCGATCAATATCACTCCACGAGATTTCACCGTCTCAATCCTGTGCTTGATCATCTTGGTCGTGACTGCGCTTGGCTTGCGATTCACCCGTCTTGGAAAAGCCACTCGTGCAGTTTCAGATAATCCCGACCTAGCTTCAGCAACCGGAATCGACTCGGAAAAAGTTATTCGTCTGGTCTGGATTTTGGGTGGCTGTTTGGCTGCTGCTGGTGGAATTTTCAGAGGCCTCGATGAACAAGTGAGTTTCGATATGGGTGGCAGATTGCTGTTCTTGTTGTTCGCGGGAATCACACTTGGTGGACTCGGAAGCGCCTTCGGTGCTTTGGTCGGTGGATTCGTCATTGGAATATTGGTTGAGGTGTCGAGCTTGGTTGTGCCAACTGAGCTCAAAACAGCTCCGGCTCTCGTCATTCTTATTTTGGTTCTGCTACTGAGACCCCAAGGAATTTTGGGTCGCGCACAGAGGGTTGGGTAGCCATGGATTGGAATCTCATCTTTGAGAACACGCTCAAAGGATTCATCGGTATCAACGCGGTGTATTTCGCGATTGCCGCTTTGGGTTTGAACGTTCAGTTTGGTTACACCGGTCTGTTGAATTTTGGTCAAGCGGGATTCATGGCCTGTGGCGCATACGGCCTAGGAATGACCGCCCATTATTTCGATATTTCTTTTTGGTGGGGTATCCCGATCGGAATCGTTTTCTCGGTTCTCCTCGGTCTCTTGATGGGTATACCAACGTTGCGACTTCGAGCTGACTATCTCGCCATTGTCACGATCGCCAGCGCTGAGATCATCCGGCTAGTCGTGCGTTCCGTAAAATTCAAAACGTATTTCGGCGGTAGCGACGGGATTAACGGCTTTTCCGACAGTTTCCGTTCGCTAGGCAACGACTTTGGTATTGAAGAGGCTGATGAGTATGGCTTTTGGCCCTTCAAGTTCACAGGACGTGAGTTATGGACTCTCATTATTGGCTGGTTACTTGTTGCCCTTTTTGGATTTGTGGTCTATAAGTTGATGAAATCGCCGTGGGGACGCGTCTTGAAGGCAATTCGCGAAGACGAAGATGCTGTGAAATCCCTCGGCAAGAATGTGTATTCGTACAAGATGCAGTCACTCATTCTTGGTGGTGTGATCGGAACGGTTTCCGGAATGATCTTTGCGCTCGACCGAGGAAGCGTTCAGCCCGACAACTACAGCCGCGACCTTACCTTTTATATTTTGACGGCCCTCGTACTTGGTGGCGTCGCCAAAGTGTCGGGCTCGATAGTTGGATCAATGATGTTCTGGGGCCTATTTACCTTTATGGATAACTTCTTGCGACAAGTCGCTAAAGATCCGGTGAGCATTGGCAACTTCACCATCATGAAATCCACGCAAGTCGGACAACTGAACTTCATTTTGATCGGCATCACCTTGATTCTTTTGATGGTGTTTCGACCTCAGGGAGTCTTTGGAAACCGTAAGGAGATGGCGTTCGATGGACACTGAACGAACTTACGGCGAAGTTGCGACTCGAGCACGCGATTCGTTTCAAGGTGTTGAACGTCTTCCAGGAGCACGCAAGCACGACCCGATTTTGACTGCTGACAACATCCGCCGTGAATTCGGGGGGATCGTCGCCGTTAATGTCGATCACTTTGAGGTGCAAAAAGGTTCGATCACTGCCCTGATCGGTCCGAACGGTGCGGGCAAAACAACTTTCTTCAATCTGCTCACTGGTTTTGATCAACCAAACTCAGGCGACTGGAATTTCAATGGCAAGGCCATGAACGGGGTTGCTTCTCATCGAACGGCTGCGCTTGGCATGGTTCGTACTTTTCAACTCACAAAGAGTCTTACCAAACTTTCAGTGATTGAGAACATGCGTCTAGGTGCAACCGACCAAAAAGGTGAGAAGTGGTGGAACGGATTGTTCGCTGCAGTGTGGAAGGGACAAGAAGCCGAAATCACTGAGCGAGCTGACGAACTTCTTGCTCGATTCAAGATGGACCACATGCGCGACGAATACGCCGGTTCACTCTCTGGTGGTCAGCGTAAGTTGCTTGAGATGGCGCGAGCACTGATGACAAACCCAACGCTAGTCATGCTTGACGAACCAATGGCAGGCGTGAACCCAGCCTTGAAACAATCGTTGAATCAGCACATTCGTGGCCTTCGCGACGATGGAATGACCGTCCTCTTTGTCGAGCACGACATGGATATGGTGCACGATGTTTCCGACTGGGTGATTGTTATGGCTGAAGGACGAATCATCGCTGAAGGAACTCCCGACGACATTTCTTCTAACCCTGCGGTGATTGATGCGTACTTAGGGACCCGTCAAGGCCAGTCGCTATTGGAAGGTGAATGATGGAAAATTCAATTGTCCTTCACGCGCAAGATTTGGTCGCGGGGTACATTCCTGAAGTCAATATTTTGAATGGTTGCGATCTTGAAGTTCGTGCCGGCGAATTCGTCGGCATCATCGGACCCAACGGCGCCGGTAAATCAACTCTTCTCAAAGCCATCTTGGGCTTGTGCAAGGTTCGGTCGGGTTCTATCTCGTTGAATGGCGTCGATATCACGGGGCGCAAGGCTCATGAGTTGGTGCCTTTAGGAGTCGGATACGTTCCTCAAACTAAGAACGTGTTTCCGAGCCTCACCGTTAAAGAGAACCTTGAAATGGGATGCTTCTTGAAGCCATCTGTCTTCAAGGAACGTTTCGCGTATGTCGCCGCCATGTTTCCCAAGTTGGCCGATCGAGCCGCCCAACGAGCCGGAGCGTTGTCTGGTGGCGAACGGCAAATGGTCGCCATGGGAAGAGCACTTATGCTTGAACCTAAGGTCCTACTTCTTGACGAACCGTCGGCTGGACTATCGCCAGCGCTTCAAGATGAAGTCTTCGTGCAATGTCGCACCATTAATGCCTCAGGCGTTGCGATCTTGATGGTTGAACAAAATGCCCGTCGTTGTTTGCAAGTGGTGAATAGGGGATATGTGCTTGATCAAGGTCGTAACGCGTACACCGGCACCGGACGCGAATTACTCGGCGATCCCAATGTGATCGAGCTATATCTCGGGACGTTGGCAAAAGCCACTGGTGGCTGACCGTATTAAATAGCCACTGGTGGCTGAGCAAAACTTAAGTAACAAAAAGGCCCCCGGTTTCCCGGGGGCCTTTCCAATTCCTCACTAGTTCATCATCTCGAACTAGCTATTGATCAGTTTGATCACTTACCAGAGTCGAAGTTTTCTCCGAGTGCGTTACCCATGTTGCCATCGGTTCCGTACCACTTCTTGACCTTCGGGCCGATTCCGCTTTCAACGGCGGTACGCAAGATGCGACTACCTTCGTCGAACGAGACCAACACGACGGCGTCAGGGTCAGCAGCGACGATTTCGCCAACTTCAGCGTCAAATGATGCTGCAGTCGGGTCGTATGCCTTAACACCCTTAACTTCTACACCAGCAGCCTCAAGAACATCCTTCACAACAGCGGCGATGCCGTTGCCGTAAGCGTCATCAAGATTCATGATGTAAACCGAAGCGGCTCCGTCTTCAATGATCTGGTTAGCCACAACAGCACCCTGCAATCCGTCTGCCGGAGCGTTACGGAAGTACAAGTTGTCGTCAGCGTAATCGCTGAGTGCGGGGCTGGTGTTTGCTGGGCTGAACATGGTGATACCAGCGGCAGTGATCTTGTCGATCACGGTCAAGGTCACACCAGATGAAGCAGCACCAACGATGGCGTCGACGCCTTCGCTGATCAAACGGTCAGAAGTCGTTGAAGCAATATCAGTTGATGTGTCACCCGAGTCACCCTGGGTGTACAGAACTTCTTTGCCCAACACGCCACCGGCAGTGTTGATTTCGTTGATTGCGTAGACGAGACCGGCGTACTCAGGAGCACCAAGGAACGCCAAGCTTCCGGTTTCGGGAAGAAGCGCACCAATGTGCAACTGACCATCGCCAGCGCGAGTTGAAGTAGTGGTACCCAACTCGACGATTGCTGATTCAGGAGCCGAAGCAGCAATCAAGTTCTCATTTGAAGCATCGGTGATGCGGTTGTCGGCACCGAATTCAAGCATGGCGTAGCTGCCTTCGAGGGGCTCACCGTTGCCATTGAATTCGTGTGGACCTGACAAACCGTCATAGTCCGGGTCGCCACCGTCAGCGAGGATCGCCATGCAATCAGCGAAGGTCGTGCACTTGGTGCCGTCCTTGGTGATGCCGACAATTTCGTTGGCGTGAGCAGCACCGTCGGTGCCAGCCTTTTCAACTGCCAATGCAATAACAATGGCGGCGTCGTAAGCCTCAGCGGCGTAGTTAAAGTCGGCCAATGCTTCGTTACCGAGTGATACCCAGTAATCCGAAACTTGAGCGAGCCATTCGTCGCTGATCTCGGCACCCTTAGGTGTCGTACCCTTCATTCCTTCTAGCTCGCCACCTGCTGCCGGAGCATCAGTTGATGGAGCTTCACTTGTCACTGGAGCCTCGGTGGTGACTGCTATATCGTCGTCGCCGCCGCAGGCTGAAGCGCCCACGATTGCAAGACCGACGAGAAGAGCACCAACGCGACGTGCGCGGGACTTCTGCATATTTTCTCCCCCTATGGAGATATGGGGCGGGTGCCCCTTTGGTTTGGAAGATGTCAGGTTACCGCACGGTCGTCTATCTAAAACCCAATAGGCACGACGATTTAACCGTTTCGACATCTTTGAGTGTCTTATTCCGATCGCCCAATCGCTGCGCAGGTTGGCTACGGTTGCCGTATGAGCGAAGTTTTGTACGAAGTTGACGGCTTTATCGCCACGATCACCCTGAACGCACCCGAGCGCATGAACACCATTTCTGGCACCATGTTGAACGAACTGTCGGATCAACTTTTACGCGGTGACCGGGACCGAAAGGTCCGCTGCATTGTCATCACTGGGGCAGGAAAGGCCTTCTGTGCAGGGCTTGACTTGGCTTCTCAGATGGGTAAAAAGGAAAACCTCGGGGTCCTCGACGCTGGTAGCGACATGGGCGCAGAGTTTGATCTCCGCACCGCTCCGCCAGTCGTCTTGCACAATTTGGACACTCCCACTATCTGCTCAATCAACGGTGGGGCCGCTGGCTATGGCCTCGACCTGGCCTTCGGCTGCGATATCCGAATCGCCGCAACGACGGCCAAATTGGCTCCAGGCTTCGCCAAACGCGGGATTCTTCCCGAAAGTGGCGGAACTTGGTTGCTGCCACGCATGGTCGGTTACGCCAAGGCGGCCGAAATCTGTTTCACCGGACGCACCTTAAGTGCTGCTGAAGGGCTTGAACTTGGCCTCGTCAATCACGTGGTGCCACCCGAAGAATTACACGCCAAGACATATGGCCTCGCCGAAGAAATCGCGTCCAATGCACCTCTCGCAGTTCGCGCCATCAAGCGCATGATGCGCGCTGCCGAGACTGAAACTTTCGAACAAAATATTCATCACGTTTTCTTGCAGCTTCTCCCGCTTTTCAAAACGCAAGATTTCAAGGAGGGAGTCGCTTCTTTCATGGAGAAGCGTCCCGCAAACTTCACAGGTCGCTGAGTGGACGCATCATCGCCGATTTCAGCGATTGAAGCGCTTTCAACAACGAGAGCTATTCGTCGCTACACGAATGATCCGATACCTGCTGAAACTCTGAATCAGATTCTTTGGTGCGCTTCGCGTGCTCCTAGCGGATCAAACCGTCAGCCCTTTCGATTCCTCGCAGTCACTGATGGCCAAGTTGCTGACAAAGTCAAAAGCCTCCTCGGAGATTCATTTCGCAAAGGTTGGGCCGCAAAGTTGAAATACGACGGCTACCAAACGGGCAGTGGACAAGATCCGAATTCTCCAAAATCGCGTCAAGCCGCGACAATGCAACATTACGTCGACCATATTGAACAAGTTCCCGTGATCGTTTTTGGTTGCCTCGTGCGTTACCGCGATGCTTCACCCACCGAAGGTGCTTCGATTTATCCCGCGTGCCAAAACTTGTTGATTGCCGCGCGATCTTTAGGCTTCGGCGGCGCTCTCACGATGTGGCACCAAGGAGTTGAAGCTGAACTGCGCGATCTGCTTGCCATTCCCGACAATGTGGCAATTTCGGCGTGCATCACACTTGGCAAACCACAAGGTTCACATGGACCCGTACGTCGTCGCCCAATCGCAGAACTGGTATTTGAAAATCAATGGGGCCATAGCCCATCTTGGGCTGTCGACCCTGATGGAACCCGCTTTACATCCGCCGGTCCAACGAAGTGATCAATGGTTGACGATTCGTATTACCAACTCTTAGGAGTCACTCGTTCGTCATCGTTAGAGGAAATCGTTTCAGCTCGCCGATTACTAGCACGCGAGTTTCACCCTGACCGTGGTGGTGACCCCCAATACATGGCACTCATCAATCTCGCTTTTGATGCCATTGTTGCTGGTCATTTCGATCAAGATCCAAGTCCAGCAACGAGAGTTCACGAGCAGGTAGTAACGCCTGACGTCGTCACAAAGTACTCAGTTGATCGTCCTTCGTTCACTATGAACGCTCTTCCCGTGGTGGCCTATGAGGTGTTACTTCTGGCCGCCCGTGTTCTTGGTGACGTGAGTTCGGATGAACCACCATATCTTCTTGAAGTGCAACTTGAAGACCCGCCCATGACCTGGTGCCGATTAGAACTCGTGCCCGATGCCGGATCATCAACTGTGAGTCTCATATTTGATCGAGCGACAAGCGCTCAAGAGATACGCGACCTGTGGGTGAGAACTATCAATGAGATTGGTTTTTCGAACCGTGAGCTGCCTTAGTTAGCCGATCACGAATAGCGAGTCCGATCCCGAGCGGACTCGGCTGAACCACGGCAAGGAATTGAACTCCGTCTACATCGCATTGTCTCAGTTGCGCATACATCGTCGATGCGAATGTCACGGGTTCAGTTGACGCGTCAAGAACTCGGGACGAATTCGACTTCCGATTTACAAGCAGTTGATTCGCTTCGGCGATGGAGTCAACGAGTATGACTTGACAGTTTGGCGCATAGTGCGCGGGCAACATACCTGGTGCTCGACTAACGCCAGGGTCTTCAAGTCCAATAGCGATAACCGTTTGAATATCTTCAGTAGAAATTCCTCCGGGTCGTAGCACGACTGGAGTCGGTATTGAACAATCGACAATCGTTGATTCGATACCAACAACGCAAGGACCGCCATCCAGGATGTAATCAACGCTTGTGCCGAGATCGTCCCATACATGCTGAGCGGTGGTCGGGCTGACTCTGCCAAATTTGTTCGCCGAGGGTGCAGCGAGTCCGCCGTTCATTCGATTGAGTAATTCGAGCGCCATGACGTGTCCAGGAACTCGCAGCGCAACTGTTGAGTGACCTCCAGTCACCACATCAGCGACGCCAAGGGTCTTTTTCACTACGACTGTCAGTGGACCGGGCCAATAGGTATTGCCCAACGTTTCAGCAGAGACAGTCCATTCAGAACTGCATGTCCTGGCAAATTCAATTGAGCCAACATGCACAATCAAAGGATGATTGTTCGGTCGGCCCTTCACCGCGAAGATCTTGTTTACGGCATTGACGTTTGAAGAATCTGCGGCTAACCCATAGACAGTTTCGGTTGGGAAACCAACCAAACCTCCATTGCGTATTACTTCAATGGCTCGATCAATATCGGTGCCAATGGACAGATTGTTCAAGACGGTAACGCTTCCAAGAAACCTAAAGCGGCGTCAAAGAAATCAAAATTCTCAGTCGTTGCAAAATGATCGCATTTCTTCAAAACGACTAAACGCGCGTCGGGCAACAATTCAACTAATCCATTTCCAGGACCAGCAAAATCTTGATCGCCGACAGCAACCAATACTGGGCATGAAACCCGAGACAGCTGCTCGGGGGTGTACGGCGCTCGATCACGTTTCATGATTGCGGTCAGAGCCACTCGGTCATTTCCGGGCTGGTCGGCATATTGGACAAAGAGTCGAGCGAGATTGTTGTCAGGGAATTCCTTGCCTTCAAGGGCTTGCACCAATACGTCATGCGAACCTGATTCATCGCGCTCAATGACGTTGCGTCCAATTCCTGCCAGCACCAAACTGCGAACTCGGTCTGGATGGTTGATGGCGAGTTGCAAAAGGGTGATTGCTCCAAGGGAAAAACCGACGAGGTCACAAGGTTCATCGGGCATCTGCTCAAGGACTCGCTGAGTGAGATCGCCGTACGCCTCGGGTTCATGAGGCTTAGGAGCCAATCCGTGCCCGAGGAGGTCGACGCCGATAACGGTACGTCCAGCGTCTTCGAGCAGGTCAGCAAATCCGCTTGATCTCCAGGTGGATGCAAACGAGCCACCCCAACCGTGGACCAGAACAACTGGTTGAAGTGCCGATCCTGCGTTTGCTGCGATATGCCCCATGTAGGTCAAGATACCGCCTAGCCTTATTGCGCCCTTAGGCATGAACGAAGAGAGTTGGCTTCTGCCCATGAAATTTCTCAATGAAACCCCACCTCCGTACGACTTGACGTACAACGATGTCTTCTTGGTGCCAAGCATGTCCAACGTCGGTTCGCGCCTCGACGTTAATTTGTCAACCCCCGACAACATCGGCACCACCATCCCACTCGTTGTCGCCAATATGACAGCAGTAGCTGGTCGCCGGATGGCCGAGACAGTGTCGCGTCGTGGAGGCATGGTTGTTTTGCCTCAGGACATTCCACTCGATGTCATTGAGTCGGTGGTTGAGTACGTCAAATCAAGACATCCCATTTATGAAACACCAATCACCCTTGCTCCTACCGACACTGTCGGCGAAGCCCTCAGCCTGATTCACAAGCGTGCTCACGGCGTGGTCATTGTGACAGACAACGAACAACGCCCACTTGGCATCTTCACCGAAGCCGACGCCGGTGGCTACGACCGTTTCACTCAATTGCACAACGTGATGTCCACTGAATTGTTGTGCATTCAAGAGGGAACAGATTTAGAAGAGATTTTTCATGCTTTGTCCAACCAACGTTTGACAGCAGCTCCAGTCACAAACAAAGAAGGTCGATTAATTGGTTGCGTGACTCGTCGTGGAGCCCTACGTTCAACGTTGTACGCGCCAGCATTAAACAAGAACAAAGAGTTTCTGACCGCAGTCGCAATTGGTGTCAATGGTGAACCCGCCGTTAAAGCCAAGCAACTGCATGCGATGGGCGTTGACGTTTTGGTGGTTGACACCGCCCACGGTCATCAGACCCGCATGATTACCGCAGTTGAGCAAGCCCGCAAAGCAGCTCCCCAAGCAATCATTGTCGCTGGCAATGTTGTGACTGCCGGTGGTACCCGCGATCTCATCAACGCCGGCGCAAACATCGTGAAGGTCGGTGTTGGCCCGGGTGCAATGTGCACCACCCGCATGATGACTGGAGTCGGTCGTCCGCAGTTCTCGGCAGTTCTTGAATGTTCAGACGAGGCTCGTCGACTAGGCGGTTCAGTGTGGGCCGACGGGGGAGTTCGTCACCCTCGCGATGTGGCGTTGGCCTTGGCTGCTGGCGCCGGCAACGTGATGTTCGGATCGTGGCTCGCAGGGACTTACGAGTCGGCTGCTGACACCATGCGCGATCCCGAAGGCCGTTTGTATAAAGAAAACTTTGGTATGGCTTCTAACCGTGCAGTGAGAAATCGAACACGGCGAGAAGGACTCTTTGATCGTGCTCGTAAAGAGTTATTTGAAGAAGGTATTTCAACGTCGCGTATGTATCTCGATCCCGAGCGTCCAGGAGTCGAAGACATCATCGATCAGATTGTCGCTGGAGTTCGCAGTTCATTTACTTACGCAGGCGCGGCAACAGTTAGCGAGTTCCGCGAACGAGCAGTCATCGGTATTCAAGGATCCGCTGGGTACGACGAAGGTCGTCCGGTCGGAACTAGTTGGTAGATGTATGAATAGCGAAAGTGTTGTTGTCGCAATTGATGGCCCGGCGGGTGCTGGAAAATCAACAGTTGCGCGTGCACTGGCTGATGCTCTTCAATTGAAGTACCTCGACACTGGCGCCATGTTTCGAGCTGTCACAAGTCTGGTGCTCCGAGATGGAATTAATTTGTACGATGAAGTCGCTGTTGGTTTAGTCGCCACAAACATGGATCTCGACATGGGGAATGAGCAAGTCATCGCTAATGGCATAGATGTGACGACGGATATCCGGTCAACAGCAGTGACGAGTGCCGTAAGCACCATCGCGGCAAATTCACTTGTACGTTCAAATATGCGCGATCGTCAGCGTGCGTGGAGTGATGCGAATTGTGGTGGAGTCATCGAGGGACGCGATATCGGAACTGTAGTTTTTCCAGACGCGGTTTTGAAGGTGTATCTGACCGCTTCGCCTCGCGTTCGTGCCGAACGTCGCGTTGCCGAGGCCGGTGGCGATATTAATGAAATTGAACGTTCAATTGCCGAAAGGGACTTAAAGGATTCAACGCGAGCAGACAGCCCACTACAAGAGTCCGCCGACTCAGTGGTGGTTGATACCAGCAATCGGTCAATTGAGGAGATTGTAACTTCTATTGTTGGCCTTGTTGAAGAACGGTTGTCATGAGCGCAGTTGAATCGAAACTGGCTGGTAACGACATTGGAAGTCGGTCGTTCTACCAATTCATTCGTTTTCTTGTCGTGTCAATCTGTCGTACTTACTGCCGCATGACCGTCAGCGGCCAAGAGAACATTCCAAGATCAGGTGCCTTTATCTTGGCGCCCGTGCATCGAAGCTACATCGACACGCCAATTGCGTCCGGGTGCACGCGACGCCGTATGCGATTTATGGGCAAGGACTCGATGTGGAAACACCAACCAGTGAAGTGGATGATCTCAGCGCTCGGAGCATTTCCAGTAACTCGGGGAAGCGCCGACCGTGAAGCAATTATTCGAGCCATCCAAGTTTTGAAATCAGGCGAGCCATTAGTACTTTTCCCCGAAGGAGAACGCAAGTCAGGGCCTACCGTTCAGCCGTTAATGGATGGAGCCGCTTATGTCGCTTGCAAAGCAGGAGTGCCAATCATTCCTGTAGGAATCGGAGGCAGCGAACGAGTGATGGGTAAAGGCGCGAAGTTTGTTTATCCGCGAAAACTCGTCGTCATTATTGGAAAACCGATTGCCGTGCCACCAGCAATTGACGGACGTATGCCCCGTTCTGCTGTCAAAGAAGTAACTGCTCAACTTCACGAACAATTACAGCAACTGTTCGATGAAGCGCAGTTTAAGTGTGGCTATTCAGAGAAATAGCGAGCAATCACTTGTGCCAGCATCGCCGGATCGTGAGCTCCACATAACTCGCGAGCGGAGTGCATTGAAAGCTGCGCGACTCCAACGTCTACGGTCGGAATACCAAGTTGAGTTGACGCGATCGGACCGATCGTTGAACCACACGGCATACTGTTTTTGCTCACGAACACTTGATGTGGCACCGAGACACTGTCGCAAGCCCGCATGAAAACCGCAGCCGATTCTGGGCTCGTGGCATAACGCTGATTCGCATTGACCTTGATCACTGGACCCATGTTTGGCAAGGGACGATGTGTTGGTTCGTGTCGGTCGGGATAATTGGGATGAACTGCATGCGCATTATCTGCTGATATGCAATGAGAACGCGACAAAGTTATATGAAAATCGCTACGAGAGCCCGAGTGAAGTGCTTCTAGAAGCCAAGTTAAACGTGGGCCACCAGCACCGTGTGTACTTTCTGATCCAACCTCTTCATGATCAAATAGAGCGATGACCGAAGTCGTATCACTTGAACTGACCGACTGTCCAGATGCGATCAGTCCTTCGGTGGCTGCCCAGCATGACACCTGATTATCAAGTCGGCCACTCGCCAGCAGTGATTGATCCTGACCCAGCAACGATGCCGGGGTTAAGTCGAACAGTCCGA
>Ga0222713_10004447_pt1 | contig 14060 bp, 19 predicted proteins | sample C33_649DmetaG_FD_165061 | JGI IMG/M metagenome (GOLD analysis project Ga0222713, IMG submission 165061) | Estuarine water microbial communities from San Francisco Bay, California, United States - C33_649D | ecosystem: Environmental > Aquatic > Marine > Unclassified | place: USA: California...
TCTTAAAAAACATTTTGATCTCCATGTACAGTATTGTGATTTAATTGAAAAATGGACAAAAGACCATGATAAATTTATTCATCTTTGGAATATTGGATCTAATTTAGTATCTTCACTCCCAGGATATTCAACTCACGTAGAAGGGAATATGCTTTCTCCCACAATAAATTGGACATTATGATTAGCTTAATTATCCCTACTTATCGAAACCCAGAATATTTAGATATTTGTCTTAAATCTGCTATTGAAAATCAAGTAAACAAAAATGAAATTATTGTTGCTATAGATGGTTTTATAGAAGAGAGTCAACATATTTTAGACAAATATGAAAATGATATACAAGTACTAGATTTAGGTGAAAACCAAGGAATGCAAACTGCTTTGAATTTAGCAGCATATAACGCCACAAATGAATTTTTAGTTATCATAAATGATGATAATGTATTATCTAAAGATTGGGACAAATTAATTTTAGATAAAGCCCAAGAAAGTTTTGTTTTTACTATAAACCAAATTGAACCTACCGGACCTGGTATATTTAATTTTCCTGTAAAAGATTTAGGTAAACACCCAAATAATTTTAAATACGAAGAATTTCTTCAACATGAATTGACTTTAAGAGAAGATAAATTAACCTTAGATGGTGGAATTTTTCCATTTGTTATTTCCAAAAAAGATTATATGGTAGTTGGAGGTTTTGATACTATGTATCAATCACCCTTCATATGTGATTGGGATTTTTTCTTGAAATTAGAATTATATGGAATGAAATTCTATAGAATGAATAACCTCCATTTTTATCACTTTGGAAGCGCTGCAACCAAAAATGGAAAAGAAGGAGATAAATTCAAGCAAACAGAACACCCAGCAGCTCAAATGTTTGTATATAAATGGGGAATGCTTCCTCAATTACTTGAAAATAATAGTCACCGTCCTAAAGGACATAAAATTAAAGGAATAAATTTTTAATTATGAGTAAAACAGTTTTAATAACAGGAGTAGCAGGACTTTTAGGTAGTCGTTTAGCAGATTGGATTATTGAAAACCAACCTGATTATAAAGTAGTAGGTATTGATGATTTAAGTGGAGGACATATTGAGAATGTCAACCCTAAAGTACATATGTACATCTCAAATATTCTTAGTGATGGTTTATCCGCAATCTTTAAAACAGATAAACCCGATTATGTATTTCACTTTGCGGCATATGCCGCAGAAGGTTTATCACCATTTATTCGAACATTTAACTATGACAATAACCTAAAAACCACTGCAGCTATTGTTAATGAATGTATCAAACATGATGTTAAACGTTTAGTATTTACTTCAACCTTAGCAGTATATGGTCATGGTTATGGAGGTATATTTGATGAATCCCAAACACCAAAACCAATTGACCCATATGGAGTGGCAAAATATGCTTGTGAAATGGATATCCAAATTGCTGGTGAACAACATGGTTTGGACTGGTGTATTATTCGTCCCCACAATGTATACGGTATCAAGCAAAATATTTGGGACAAATATCGCAATGTGTTAGGTATTTGGATGTTTCAACACTTAAATGAAGAACCAATGACCATATTTGGAGATGGCGAACAAACCCGTGCCTTCAGTTATATTGATGATTCACTAGAACCGTTATGGAAAGCAGCAATTGAACCCAAAGCATCAAAAGAAATTATTAATTTGGGTGGTATTGAAGAATATTCAATTAATGAAGCAAACAAAATACTTTGTGATATTATTGGAAGTAATAATGTAGTGTATAAAGAGGCAAGACATGAAGTTAAAAACTCAATCCCAACATATCAAAAATCAATCGATATTTTAGGATTTGAACATAAAACCTCATTAAAAGAAGGACTTATTAATATGTGGGAATGGGCTCAACAACAACCAAAACGAGATAGATTCGTATGGCCCTCATATGAATTAGAAAAAGGTATTTATTCATTTTGGAAAGTAAAATAATATGGAAAAAATAGGAGTTATAGGACAAGGTTTTGTAGGAACCGCTGTTAAAGAAGGAATGAAAAATTATTATGATGTTAGAACATTTGACATCAATGGTAATTGTAATGAACCGTCATTAAGGAGTTTAATTGAAAACGTAAACGAATTATTTTTATGTGTTCCAACCCCCATGAAAAAATCCGGTGAATGTGATTTATCAATTGTGAAAGAATGCCTTAGAGATATTTCAATAATATCAACGTATTTATTAAAAGATCCTATCTTAGTAATCATTAAATCGACAATTCCTCCTGGAACAACAGAACAATTAAACCAAGAATTTACAGCCCTTAATATAGCATTCAACCCAGAATTTTTAACCGAAGCAAATGCTGTTGAGGATTATAAAAATCAAAATAGAATTATTATTGGAGCTGAAAGACCATATTCATCTAGAGTAAAGCAAATATTTGCAAAAGCATTCCCAAAAGTTCCAATCATTAAAACATCATCAACGATTGCTGAAACTATTAAGTATGTTACAAATACTTTTTTAGCAATGAAGGTTTCCTATGCAAATGAAATTTATCAATTGTGTGATGCACTTAATATTGACTATGATAAAGTAATTGAATATGCTAGATACGATGATAGACTAGGCAATTCCCATTGGTCAGTCCCAGGTCCAGATGGTGATTTTGGTTTTGGAGGGCATTGTTTCCCAAAGGATATAGCAGCATTATCTTATGTTGCAAATCAACTTGGAGTTGATAGAACTATGTTAATAGCAACAATGGCTAAAAATGTATTAGTTCGTACTGATTTAGATTGGACAAGACAAGTTGGACGAGCAGTCTCAAATGATTAATTTATGAGTAGAATTATAGTAACAGGCGGTTTAGGATTTATTGGTTCACATTTTGTAAATTATGTAAACGAAAATACAGACCATGAAGTATTAATAGTAGATAAATTAACATACGCTGCATCTAGAACGAATGTTAAACAATCAACTCCACTTCTTGAAAAAGATATTTGCGATGTAGTAGCAGAAGATTTAGGTGATTATGATTATATAGTCCATTTTGCTGCTGAATCTCATGTTGACAATTCAATTAAAGACGGTATGCCATTTGTTAGAACAAACGTTGAAGGCACGTTTAATTTAATTGAAGTTGCGCGTAAAAATCCAAATCTTAAAAAATTCTTACACATCTCAACAGATGAAGTTTATGGAGATCGTGATAACAGAGAACCAGCTCAAGAATTCACCCCATTAGAAGCCAGTTCCTACTACTCAGCAACTAAAACAGCTTCAGATTTGCTTGTAATGGCAGCAGGTAGAACATATGATTTTCCTTATTTGATCACTCGCACATGTAACAATTATGGAGAAAATCAACATAAAGAAAAATTCATTCCTACTATTATAGATTCAATAAAAAGAAACCAATATATTCCTGTTTATGGAGATGGTAAACAAGTTAGAGAATGGATACATGCTGATGATAATGCTGCTGCTATTTATAAATTACTTGTGTCTGATAAAGTAAAAGAAATCTATAATATAGGAACAGGTGAAAGATATCAAAATATTGAAATTTTAAAAATAATAAGTACACATTTGAAAAAAGATTTAAATTTCAAATATGTAGACGATAGACTAGGTCATGATAGAAAATATGCTTTGGGCTGTAGTAAATACACTTATGATTTCGGAAATATCCAAACAATAAATTTTAAAGAGTGGTTAATTAAAAACTTATAACATGAAACAATACATCTACTACAATAAATTAGACTCTACTAAAGAGCCACAAGGTAAAATCAACGCTATTGATCTAGAAGATGCAACTAAAATTGCAGCTCATGTAAAACAAATGCCAATAGAGGATTTTTTAACAGTATTTACAATTGAAGAATGGAAGAAAAATTCAAAAAAATAAGTGAACTATTAGGCTCTAAAGTCATAGTAGAGGAAAATCCCAAATCGATTAAAAAGAAAGATGAACGGTTTTTCATGACTTTACTTGAGCAATTATGTCAGATGGAAGCAGTTACTGCTTTGTTATCATCTGTAGGTGTCTCAATAGATAATCATGAAAACCCAATATTCAAATCACTTGAAATGTTGATGAATACACATTATGGTGAAATGAAAACAGCAATTATTTTATGGTGGGTATTTGATAGTTTAACCCCAGATGGAGATGTTTATCCATTAGTTGATGAGGAAGGAAAACATCACATAATCAAAACCCCTACCCAATTATTCAAATTTATAAAAAAATATGATTGAAGAAAGAAAATGTATCAAATGTAGAGAGGCAATCAACCCACTACGCTTGAAAGCACTACCAACAGCAAAAACCTGTGTTGAATGTTCAACTACAGGAGCAAAACGAGGAGTACCAATGATGTATGGTGAGAAAGATCACACTTGGACAGACATGGTAATCATGGAACCAGAAGAGTTTGATCGTTTTGAAAAATTAAACAAACAAGTTTCATCATTTGATGTGTTAGATAAAACAGAAATGAATGATGATGGTGATGATGTGAGCGAATGGGATAACACACTGTTAGACGGATTAGACGAGTTGTAAATGGCACACCCAAAACCCATATCAAAAGAGGATTGTTTACGGGCAATGAAACAGACTCGCTCTATTAAAGCGGCTGCCCGTTACTTAAACTGTTCATACCAACATTTGAAACCGTTTATGAAAGCCTACAAGGATGAGGAAACGGGTGTATCATTGTTTGATATGCACAAAAACCAAAGTGGTAAAGGTATTCCCAAATTTATGAGCAGTACCCCCTTTGGCAGAAAACACCCTGCAATTGAGGATGTTGTGAGTGGAAAAGCAGATGCTTCCTCTTTCACCCCAGAAAAACTTAAATTTAAGTTGATTGAGGGTGGTCATATGATCGAACAATGCTATTGGTGTAGCTATGATGAGCGAAGAGATGTGGATGGTAAAACACCTTTAATCATGTTTTTTAAAGATGGCAACAAGCACAACTATCGTGATGGAAACTGTCAATTATCGTGCTATAATTGCTATTTTCTGCGTATATCAAACGTGTTTACTGAACGTGATATGGAGTCGTTGGAAGGTCATCAAACAGTTTATAAAACAACTGAAATGGTTGATTTTCAAATAGATGAATATCAAAAGAAAAGATTAAAAGAATTAGGTTTATGGGAAAGTAAAGTTGATGATGACCCCTATTCACTTGTCTCTAGAAAAAAATAATAATAAAAGTTTATATTTTGTTGTTTTTTAAGGGTAGGAGTAATATGTATAATAAAACATATGATAGGAATATACAAAATTACGAATCCAAAAGGAAAAATCTATATTGGACAAAGTATCAATATAGAAGATAGAAAATTACAATATCAATATTTGAGTAAATATTCATTAGGAAGAAAGATTAGAAATTCAATAAAAAAATACGGTTGGGAAAATCATACCCATAATGTTATTGAAGAATGTTCTATAGAACATCTAGATGAAAGAGAAATATTTTGGGGGGAGTATTATAATGTATTAAGTAAGAATGGGCTAAATTTAAAACTAGGTAAAGGAAGAGGATTAGTAAGTGATGAAACTAAAAACCTCATGAGTAAAAGCGCTAAAGAAATTATGACTCCTGAACATAGAAAAAAACTTAGTGATGCTAAATTAGGGAAGAAACGTAGTGAAAATGCTAAACAGTCTCTTCGTATCCCTAAAAAATCCAAAGAAAATTATAAAAATATTGGAAAATGGGTATCCTATTCAAAACCAGTACTCCAGTTTGATAAACAAGGAAACTTTATTAAAGAATGGGAACTTATAAGGGATGCTGAGTTTTTTTATCATTTTGAAGGGAAAAATAAAAATAACATATGTAATTGTTGTAGAGGAAAACAAAAAACAGCCTATGGTTTTATTTGGAAATATAAAGAATAATTTTTATCTTCAATTTAATATTTATAAGCAAGATGAAAAAGAAAAAACATGCTAGAATCGTAAAAGACTACGATAAACAGAAAGAAAAACATCTTGAGAAACTTGCAACAAAAATGTTGGAGAACGACGAAAAGCTTAGTAAATTAAAGGGAAAGAACATAAATACAAACTTTTTAGATTTATTTTAATATGGCAACTGAAATTAGTGTATTCGATAGTAGTGAATTTGAAGAGTTAGTTGCCCAACGCGATTTAAGAATATCAAAAGCGTTAGTAGAGACAATTTTAAACAATTTAAAAGGCAGAAAACGCCACCTACACGCCCTATCAGTATTGATAGAGCAGGATCAAACAATTTACGACATAACAATTGACAGACAAGAATTTGTCCACACATTAGAACAAAACCTACCAATTTATGAAAAACATGAATTGTATGAGGGGTGTGCTGAAATAGTTAATGCAATTAAGTTTTTGAAAGATAAGAAAAAATAATTTGGATATCTGATCTTTTGTTCGTATATTCAAGCAAATAAAGGGTTATGTTAAAGGAATTAAGAATAGTTTATGAAGATGGTACAAAATATACAAAAATTGTTCATAGCAATAATGCTAGTATTAAGCCTAGACGTGACAAGATTAGACACTGTGACTGTGGACCATTCAAGTATAGAGTAGAAAAACATGCCTATTTATGTGTTTCGATCATTAAATTTGGCAACAAATATATGATCTACCCAGCAGGTATCCCTTGCATCCCAGAAACAACATTGGATGACATTGAGGTAATTGAATCAAACAAACCAAAAGTGGTTGTTGAAAAACCACAAAAACCAAAATGGATGTTTGAATCGTCAAGCGGAGATGGTTTCTATCAAGTGATTGAAAATATGGGCAAATTGAAATGCAATTGTCCTGGAACATGGAGAGCAAAAGACCGAAGATGTAAACACATCAAAGAAGTTGAAAAAGAGCTTGGAATAGTGAAATAGAGTTATTAAATTTAAATAAAAAATAAAATGAGCAAAACATCAAATAAACAAAAAGTAGAACAATTACAAAGTTGGATTAGCTGGATTACAGCAGTTTCAAAAAGAAGTGGTAAAAAGGTTGGAGAAGCGAAAAAAAATTCGTATACTTCGCAAAGATAAAAGAAAAACACATACGTATTAACGAATATAAAAATATACAAATGCAAACAATGTTACACATATCAAATTGGCCCCTGAAGTCGTTTAGCACGATTGAAGGAACAGTGTGTGGCTTTGCGTATAATAATATTGACGTTAAACAACCACGCATATTCAAACCCGGGATAAGTTAGTTGTGTAAAAACAACCAAAATATATAACCCGGGTTCGCAAGATCCGGGTTTTTTGTTTTATCCCACAAATTTTATTGCTCTGTAAGCATTGTTGGCGATGCGCTTGACTTGTAATCAAGAGAAATCAGTTCGAATCTGGTACGGAGCTCAAAAGAAAACGTTCTTTGACATATTGGAAAGCTAAATTCCCCTGTAGACGAATTGGCAAAGTCACCACACTTTGACTGTGGAGTTTGGAGGTTCGACTCCTCCCGGGGGATCAATAAAATGGAAGGCATCCGGCTGGATGAGGAGCTGCTCTTGAAAAGCAGTAGTACTGAAAGGTATTGTGGGTTCGAGTCCTACGCCTTCCGCCATTTTAACTAGGTGTAGCTCAGTTGGTAGAGTGGGGCATTTGGGATGCTCAGGTCGCAGGTTCGAGTCCTGCCACTTAGACTATTAATTAACCATAAAAAACGAGAAATTATGGAAAGTGACAAGAGCGATAAGTATCGCAAACAGAAAAGATCTCGTAGCTCAGTTGGCTAGAGCACCTCACTTTTAATGAGGGAGTCGTGGGTTCGAGCCCCACCGGGATCACAAAAAAATCGCTGATGTCCTCATACGTTCGACATCGAAGGTGTGTAATGCTAGCAGCACCAGCAGGTTAAGCGATATCCTGCAATCTGCACCTTTAGCTCAGTTGGTAGAGCGTTGCCCTTACATGGCAAATGTCGCAAGTTCGAGCCTTGCAGGGTGTACAAAAAGGGGGCTGAAAGTCGTTCGGATACGGCAGCGAGACTGTAAATCTCGTCCTAACGGGAGTGGTTCGAGTCCACCGGCACCCACAATTGGACTAGTAGCTCAGAGGTAGAGCAAGCGACTGTTAATCGCTGGGTCGGAGGTTCGATCCCTCCCTGGTCCGCAAAAAAACGGTATGTGGCCAAGTTGGTTAAGGCACCTCGCTGATAACGAGGAGATCGAAGGTTCAACTCCTTCCATACCGACAAACGTTAAGAGCCCATAGCTCTTACATATGTATAATAAAATACAAATATGAAACAATGTGTAAGATGTTTAGAACAAAAATCTGGAGATGATTTTTATGAGCAAAAACGAAAAATAAAAGCAAATTATGTAGATACTATTTGCAAAGTTTGTCGACAACAAGAATCTAAAGAGAATAGAAGTCAAACAAAAAAATGGTTAGAAAATTTAAGAAAACCATGTATTGTTTGTCATGAAAGTAGATCGCATTTGATTGATTTTCACCATTTAGATCCTTCTAAAAAAGATATTCCTATTTCAAAGTATTCTTCATCAGGAGGAGCTAAATTTGAAACTAAAAAAATAAAACTATTAGAAGAAATTGAAAAATGTGTTACTTTATGTTCAAATTGTCATAGAGATTTTCACTTTTACGAAAAAGAAAAGCAAATAAATTTTGAAGAATATTTAAAATTTACTTCAAAACAATTGGAGAGTAATCCCTGAAGGCGACGGGGCTTGTTTGCTAAACAATGCGATCGGGTAAAACCGATTGTGGATCGTTACCACTGCTCTCCTCAATATACCGTAGGTCCTGGGTGGACGGAGCAGGCTCATATCCCGCTCTGGGTTGGTTCGAACCCAACATACGGTACTGTGTATGTAGCTCAGTTGGTAAGAGTGCTTGATTGTGAATCAAGAGGTCGTGGGTTCAAATCTCACCATACACCCCATTTGCCTTGGTGATGGAATTGGTAGTCATGCTGGTCTTAGAAACCAGTGCCGAAAGGTTTGCGGGTTCGACTCCCGCCCGAGGTACAAAGATGATAAAAAGCGTAGAATGGTAAGCGTGGAGAGACGTGACGCAAGGGTACACACTAAGGATAAGTAGAAATACTCAGCTCTCTAATGGTGTGTGAAGCTATTTGGCAAGATTCCCGATAAAGCCATTTATCATCTTTTTTGCCCACATAGTTCAATGGATAGAACGCTCGGCTACGAACCGAGAGATAGGTGTTCGAGTCACTTTGAGGGTACAAATGCGTCGCAGCTTATGGAAGCAGCAGGCCTCCAAAACCTCGCATAGACATTGGGTTCGATTCCCTGGCGGCGCGCAAATAATGGACCGGTAGCTCAGTTGGTAGAGCGTTGGATTGAAGATCCAAGCGTCGGGGGTTCGAATCCCTCTCGGTCCACTTAAACGCTCGAGTTGGTCTTGGAGGCCGGTAGGTCTGCAAAACCTATAGAGTAAGTTCGATTCTTACCTTGAGCTCGTAAAAAAAACTTGGCTTTCCAATATATTTTTCGTATATTGAATGTATAAGAAAAGAAAGTTCATTGACATATTGGAAATTCAAATGCATCCGTGGTGGAACTGGTAGACACGTGGGACTTAAAATCCCATGGCCATTGTGGTCGTGCCGGTTCGATTCCGGCCGGGTGTACAACAAGCAGGCATAGCTCAATTGGCTAGAGCACTAGCCTTCCAAGCTGGGGGTTGTGGGTTCGAGTCCCACTGCCTGCTCGCAGGGTTTGTAGGTTAGCGTAGACATTGTAAACCTAATGACAACTTGGAAAGACAAGTATTTGGGGTTGTAGCTCAACTGGCTGAGCGCTACCCTTGCAAGGTAGAGGATGTGGGTTCGAATCCCATCTGCTCCACGATGAGCAACACGATGGCTTCGTGTTAAAATGATGGATAACGTGCCCCTACAAGGAGTAAAAAAAGAGCCCCCATCAGGAAGGAAAGTCCGCAACTAAACCTGCTTACACTTTGGAATGTAAAGTGATTTTGGCTCCATGGTTGAATGGCTACAATGCCACCCTGTCACGGTGCGCGGTACGGGTTCGAATCCCGTTGGAGCCGCAAAAACATAATATGGGTAGGTAGGATGTGTTAGGAGTCGTTACCCAAAAAACGGTCTAACAAGGTAAAGCGTGCAGTCGTAAAATTGGGTAAACGTTATTAAAGTAGTATTATGTTTTTTATGTTCGGTTAGTGAAGTGGTTAACACGCTGCCCTTTCACGGCAGAGGCACGGGTTCGAACCCCGTACCGAATACAAAACCTGGGTAGGAGAGTGAAGTACCGGCAAGTATTTCCAATACTATAAGGGTCTGATATGCATTAGTAATTTGCCGATGAAAGTGTGTAACAGTTTTCTCATTGGACAAGTGGTAAGTCGGGGTACGTTGAGTACCCAGACGAAGGTTCGAATCCTTCATGAGAATCAAATATAGCGGGGTGGAGAAGATGGTATTCTCGGCGGGCTCATAACCCGAGGACGCAGGTTCGAATCCTGCCCCCGCAACAACCGTCCCTGCAAAAATTGTAGGTGACTTGGCGAGTGACTTTGTTCATCCAATCGCAATGCCTAAAGTTGCGCAGTTCATTTACGGAATGAGCCGTGTTGTTCCCTTGAGAAAGGAGAGTGCGGTCATAACAGTTATTTTAAGTTAAGGGTGGTTAAACAATAAACTTAAAGTATTAGCTGATGGCGGTACACCACACAACACAGAGGATTCTCGCCCTTAATCCACTGGGGGATTTAAATTTACTCAGCGCACTTTCTGAAGTTAAAGTCATGCAGCCTTCGGGAAAACTTCAGGTTAGTCAGGTGGCGGAATGGTAGACGCAAGAGGTGAAAATGCCATACAGATGTTCACCCATCTAATGCAATGGCTTACAGGTTCGAATCCTGTCCTGACTACAACACAAAAACTCAAGTACCCATACCGCAAACGTAGGGTTAAATAAGATACAATTTCGTGCTATCCATTGTGTAGGGGCGGGAAGTAGAATGCTTGAGAGTGTGTTTAGTCAGGTGGCGGAATTGGTTAGACGCTGAAAGTATCCTAAAGTACACACCATACACATAAGAACTTGGTGATAGATTAAGTCCATTAAGTTGGAAGAGTGTACAAATACAGGTTCGAATCCTGTCCTGACAACATATCGCGGGATAGAGCAGTGGTAGCTCGTTGGGCTCATAACCCAAAGGTCGCAGGTTCGAGTCCTGCTCCCGCTACACGTTTCGGCTCATTACCGAATAGTATGTCCAATATGATGAGAAGTAGGCTGATTACCTATATGGAACTTCTGATAGGGAAACGCTCTATCCGGTTTGACTAACCGCGGAGAATATCAAAGGGATGCAAAGAACAACGTGCTCCCATGGTCAAAATAGTCAGGTGGCGGAATTGGTTAGACGCTACAAGCACCGTAGTGGAGAGTCTACAAGGTAATTGAAGTGACTCATGCAGGTTCGAATCCTGTCCTGACTACAGCTTATCTTCCATCTGAAAGGAGTAAGCGGAGAAAAAGTTAAGAAGTCGTTACGACAAATAGCGGCTTCGGTATTGGTCTTTTAGCTCAGTTGGTTAGAGCACCGCACTCATAATGCGTAGGTCCCTGGTTCGAGCCCAGGATGGACCACATAACAAGACTGGCTCATACGACAACTTAACATTGTCAGAGGGAGTGCAGATAGTTAAGTATCGTGGCACCGGGTGAACTACTGAAGAGTTAAGTTCAAAATACAAGAAGATAGGTGGGAGCTTGTATTATTTTTTAGTATATTTATGATCACTCCACCAACACAACGATGTTGGAACCCCATAGTGATACTGTTGCTATGGAATGCCCCCCTGCGTTGAGATAACGTAGGCCCAAGAACCATCAGGCATACCGTTAGATCTGCTCACTCAGATGGTCTTTTCAGTTATTGGGAAGTTGGGAAGATTTATAGGTGTAAACGCGTTACCTCTATAAACACCCATATAACCACTAACACCCCCTAGCAAGACTATCTGATCAATAGATACTGCTAGGGTTTTTTATGTAATTTTTTAAAACAAATATATGTTGCTTATTACAGGATTGCTTTGCCTAGCTATGGCAGGAATGATGATTTTATGTGGTCACTTATTGAACCGAATCAGTCATTTAGAAGATTTACTTAAGTCAATGAATGATGACTTAAACATGGTTTCTAAAACAATGGAAAACATGCACAAACATGAAAAAGCCAAAGAATTAAGTAAACAAATATTTAAAGGCTAGGATTTCCAATATATCTTTTGTATATTTCAAGTAAATAAAACGTAGGAGTTCTTTGACATATAAAAATTAGAAAATATGGAAACAATAATGTTTGCTGTTGGAGCACTAACAATGGTTTTGTTAGCAATTGCTAGCTTGGCTGTATATAGTACTGTGATGGTATTAAAATTGAAAAAAGAAACACACATCGATAGAACAGAGATTTGGAGGTACATACATGAAAACCATCAGATCATATTTCGTAAAATTGAAGATGTTGAAAACAACCTGCGCACTGAAATGCGCTTAGGCGAACAAGAATTGAATAATAAAATGGATCAATTAACATCATACACAGATCGTCGATTTGATAAATTAATTGACACACATCTTGTGGTTAAAAAAACCGCAAAAGAATCAAAACAAATAATTAACGGATAAAATAACCCGTCAAAGACTCCTACGTTTTTCCTTGGAAATCTAATTTATTTTTCGTATATTTAAGCAAATAAAGGAAATAATGAAAATAACTTTAATCTCAGATACTCATACAAAACATAACCAACTCAATGGTGATCTACCAGGTGGTGATTTGTTGATTCATGCTGGTGACTTCATGAATTCGGGTTACAACCCATCAGAAGCAATGGAGTTTTTCAATTGGTTTGATAAAATAGCTATCTACGATCATAAAATATTCATTGCAGGTAACCATGATCGATGGATGGAAAACAAACCCGATGAAGCACAAGGTATCTTAACTGGGTATAAAACAATCGATTATTTACAAGATGAAGATCTTGTATTGTACTTTGATGGCCCAAATGGAGATCACCCAGAAGATAATGTTCGCATCTATGGTTCACCTTGGCAACCTGAATTTTTCAATTGGGCATTTAATTTACCTCGCAGTGGAGAAGAATTGAAAGCAAAATGGGATGCTATTCCAACCAACACAGATATTTTAGTTACACATGGTCCTCCATTTGGTTACCAAGACATTCCAGGTGGACAAAGTATACGAGTTGGATGTGAAATGTTGCGTTATCGAGTAGATGAAATTAAACCAAAAATTCACGTGTTTGGACATGTTCATGGTGGAAATGGTCACTATTACAACGGACATACACATTTCTTCAATGCAGCAGTATTAAATGAACGATATAATTATGCACATTCCCCATTTACGTTTGAATGGGATCAAGCAACAAATGAAATAACTTGGTTATGAAACAAACAGTAATGCTTCGGGTTCTAGACAAAGACCCATACAAAAAAGTAGTTGAAATTGACTTTAAATCATTTCAATTCAAATACCGATTAGGTAAAGAAGTAATAGGCACAATGGATGGAATCAGAGTAGCAATGTGTGTAGAGGATTATGATACCGCTTTAAAAGAACAACGTGAACAACATCTCACAGAAATGATGAAATTAGATCAAGAATTAGGTTTATATAATATAGAAGAACAATGATAGGAGGAACACAACCAAAAGTATTACTCACACAAGATGTAAACGATGTTTTACACATGAGCCCAGAATTAACAGAAGCACTTGGTTTAACAGAAAGTGAATACAACTGGAGACTAGTTAGAGAAGGAGATGGTTTAAACAAAAAATCCAAAGCAATAATTTGGATGGAGTGGAATGAAGATGGTACATTCAAAGCAAAACATGATGATATTGCAGTTGGACGCTCATTGCTTATGTCTCCATTTAACCATTTCTTTACTTGGCAAACAACAGTAGTTACAGGAATCCTTGCCTCCACACCAGATTCTTCGTATATTAAATTTAAGACAAAAAACA
>Ga0222713_10004449_pt1 | contig 14059 bp, 8 predicted proteins | sample C33_649DmetaG_FD_165061 | JGI IMG/M metagenome (GOLD analysis project Ga0222713, IMG submission 165061) | Estuarine water microbial communities from San Francisco Bay, California, United States - C33_649D | ecosystem: Environmental > Aquatic > Marine > Unclassified | place: USA: California...
CAGCTTTTCAGACATTTTACGGTCTACTGCTGAGTCGCTATTGCGCAACTTAAAGAATGCATCCGCAATTGGGCATTTCTCGCCAACTGTTGATGGAGAATCCACAAGCTTGCCATTGCCGCTAGCGTCTGTGAGCCAGTGTACATATTTTTTAACAAGTGAATTGCGTGGGTTTGCAGGGTTTGGAACAAAGCGAATCAATGCTTTATAGGTTCCGTCTTTACCTTGATCTGCGGTTGGTTTGTAGATTACATCGGCTGATGCAGTCTGGGTGTTGTGAGTGTCGATGTCTGATACACTCAGGTTGAAGATGTCAAAATCTGCCATAACTTTAAATACTTTAATTTCGTTTAAATTGTTTAACTTTGATTGTCTTTTAATTGGTACCTTAAAAACTTTCAATAGTTATACCTGAAACCTCAAAAAAGTTTCAAACATAACTAATCTATATATCCGTAAAATCTTAGAGATCTGAGTAAGTCGCTCCAAATAAGTCGACCCAAACACCCTGCTTGTCTGTCTTAGACAGCCCTGCCTTTTGCAAAATATCTACCATTTCAGATTCTTGCAACATGCCATTGCTTACCATTTTAGTTAGTGATCTCTTAAGATCCATAAGCTCGGTTGGTGATAATGTGTTGTTCATGTTTTATATATTTAAAAAATTAATGTTGATTTGAAACTTTATTCCCGATGTGTAATATAAGCTTTAAGTTTTAAGCCTGAGGGTAAAATGTAGCCTGAAGGTATGAATTCAAGAAGTAAGCGTCCACCAAATCATCAAACGGCTTTGGGATCTTCGAAGTTTTTCCCACTTCATTAACACAAAAAGAGAAGAACTTTGTGCTTACAAGATTTTGATCATTCGTAACATTATTTAGAAAAACTTCCCAAAGGGCTGACTTGTTCATGTTACCTTTGCCCGCATGCTTTTTAATAGTTGAAGGGGCAACGGTCTCGATCGTGATTGGATTAAAGTTTTCGAGTATCTTTAACTTTAGGATCGCGGCACCAGCAGCCATGTCAATCATGTTATTGGTTCCACCGTTCGATCCATAACTGGTTCCTTCAAACGCAAATACAAATTTGGATTCTTCAGGATGTAGACTTTTAATCAGATCAATTAAAGTATTTGCAGTTGTGATATATCTATTGATCTTTGCCAATTCAGCCGAAGAATATTCTTTATTGTTTGAAAAATCTGGCTGTTGAATTAAGGTTACACCCTCTAAAAGACCCATATCCTCCTGGATCTTTTGATCTTTCTTGGTACCTGAGCCGGCTTTTAGATATGAAATGAAATGATACTTTTGATTGTTTGTATCAAATGTGCAAATCCCTGGTGAATTAAGTGAAAAGTCTATGGTAATATAAACCATATTAGAAAGAATTACCGATAGCAGCACCTAAAGCGGCTCCAACTAAACGGGAAGTTAACATATCATACATAACACCTTTTTCGATTCCAAGAACTTTGGCAACTGTTTTGCCGATAGTTTTACCAAGTGCAAATCCAGTTAATCCTCCGAAAATGGTTCCAAATAAACCTTCATTTGTCATTTCTTCATTGAACTTAGCGATATCATAAGTACCGTCTTCTTTTCTGTATTCTTTAACGAATTCTTCTAAAGCAGCGTCAACTTTCTCCTCTAATTCAGGAGTCCATTCTGACTGTAAAGACTCTGTAAGAATCTCTAATTGTTGTTCAGAAATATTTTTCTCGGAAATGTAATCTAAAAATGTTTTCATATAGTATATATCTTTAATCTATCTCTAACTTTAAATTGAATTTATTATAATAGAAGTTTAATGTAAATGTGCTAAACTCGGCGATATTAGAACTCATGTTTAATTCTAATTCTGAGATCTGGTTAAAAATTGGCTTTTCAAAGACAGCGCTCATTACATGAATTCCTTCAGCATCCAAGATTTGTAACTTTAAATCGTCGGTGAATGGTTCTTTCTTTTGTCTTGAGTAATAATATAACAGAGTGTCTTGCATAATCCAATAGTTAATAAAACCATCTAACAATTGCATTTCGATTGTGAATTGTCTTTCAATGGTATTTTGAATTGGAATGGCCCCTCTATGATATGTTGTAGTTCCATCGTTAGGACCCTGTTCAATTGGATTAAATGAAATACCTGGAATAGATAGACCTTGAATAGAATAATTGATAAAGTCAATTGGCTCAGTCATTAAATTTCCTGGCATTCTATTTAAATATTTACGATACTTGTCAGCAACCTCAGCAGGAATAAACTTGCGAGGAAATTTAAAATTGAATAAATTATTTCTGCTATTTAGTATCATTACACAATATTTACTTTACCATGGTATAACATTGACTCTGTCTCGCCATTCTTAAGATTGATATAGAATTTATCAGCAACTAAGTTTGTATCTGCTTGATCAAATCTAACTGCTACGGCCTTTGGCACTTTAAAGAATACTTCACCCTTTCCTAAGTCAATATCTGGGAAAGTTGGATTGTGATTGATTTGTTGTTCAATGTCTCCAGACTTTATGATCAAAATAATATCATCTGCATTTACCAAACTGATAGACTCTAATGAATCACCCTTTGGTTTTGCAATGCTAAATTTGATAAAGTTATCTGAAACTTTCGATAGTGTGATTGAACCTTCGCCAGCTGGGGAGTAACTAATCTCGTTGGTTGCAGAAATTTCAGCACCCTGTAAGGTTACATTAGTTGAACCAGCAACGATACCATATACGTTTAAAGCAACTGGGACGTATTTAGTTTCACCAACACTTGGTCTAATTGAATTTACAAATTGATTAAGTTCTCTATTAACGCTTGTATTTGCTAATTTATTATATACAATTGTTGAAGATACATTACCACTTAAATTAATCTTAGACATTCTTCTGCCGTATTTCTTTGGCTTATTATAAACTAAAGAACCAATTTTAAGAATTTGTGTATTGTCAGTTTCATTATATACTCTCATTGCAACTCTAAGTAAAAAGTTACTAGAAGTTGATGCATTAAGAATAACAGGTCTGTAAATTAATGGTTGGTCAAAGTTCGCTGTCTGTACAAACGAAGTCTGATATGTGTTGATATAGTTTAATCCAATTTGCTCGCTAACTTCAACGTCATAGAATACTACGATATCATCGCCTGTATTTTGGATTCTACCATTGATGTAATTTTCAAATCCAGCCGGTGAACCATCTTTTGTTCCAAAGATTTCAAAATAATCTCCAAGACTTGATTCTTGGATATTGATTGCTAGATCAGCATACTCATCTTCTTGAGATAATGTGATTGATTTCTCATCTGCAATTTGAATATAATCGTATCCAGAAACTGTCTTAACTTCGTCAATTAATTTGAATACAATTTCATAGTTTGCAGAAGATGCTGGTAAATCCAGTCCTGATCCAAAAAATGTTGAAGCAAAATCACCATTTAAGGTAGGATCTGCCAAGTGAACCAGTGAAGGAACTTTGATCTCAATAAATTTAGAGAAAGAACTGTCTGCTAGGGTAAATGGCTGTGGATTTTGAATCTCATAATTAGATGAGTTTAAATATACAATTGAAGTAAAATATCCGTATTCGCCAGATTGTCTCTTTACTTTTACTTGAAAATTAAATCCTTCATAACCTCTACCGCTGAAAGAATATCCTGTTCTTAAGTGTAATCTGATAGTGTCATACCAAACGGCTTGAACTGTACCGACTGGCACCACTGTTAGGTTTGCGCTTGATGTTCCTTGCCAATCTAAAGAATCTAAATATCCAAGGCTATTGTCCAATAGAGCCAATACTGAATCATTAGAAGTTGGAACTGCGTAGTATCTTCCACTCTCTCCTGGTGCAGTTTTGATAGTGTTACCAGTTTCTTGAGTTGGTCTTGACCATAATGAGTTGGCCTTATCTCCAACAATAATATTTCCGCCAATAAAAGTTTTACCAGCTAAATTAGTGTATGAATATGTATAAGTTCCGTTTGTGTTTGGTGTGTATGTTACAATTCCAGCAGTTTGAGATTGTGCTACACCATTGATATAAAAACCAGCAAGGTTGTCGATTGATAAATCATTTAAATCGAACTTGTATGTTAATCCATTTTTAACGATTAATTCTCTAGATGCAAAGTTATTTACATATACATATCCATTAGCGACGTTAACTGTAAAGTTTACAACGTCAGAACCTAATTCATGAATTAAAAATCTAGGAGCACTGTTATCACCATCAACTGTATTTAAATATTTCAGTTGACTGCCGTTCTCGTCATTCTCTATTTTAGCATTATCTAATACACTAATATCTTGATTGTGGTAGATAAACTCTAATAGAACGTCTTCGTCGATACGTGCAAATTTTGATGATTGCGCCATTCTTTATTTTTTATATTTTAAAATCTTAACCATCTTGGTGACCAGTATAACCCAACACCAATTGAAGGCCCTATATTTAATACTTGACCAGAATTTAGATTAAATCCATAACCTAATCCTACGCCAAGTGACCATCCAGCTTTACTAACTTTAGGTCTATTTAATTCGTCATCTACCAGATTAATGTTTTCAATCCTTGTAAATTCTAAACCTGGATAGGGTGATGTGATTTTTAATCTCATACCCTCTGGTGTTTTAACAATTGCAGTTTGTAAACTAACACCTTGATCAAAATCAAATCTGTTAGAAACAACGCTGAATTTGTTTTCATCCTTTAAGATGTCAACTTCACCAGAGAACCTTCTCCAATTATATTTATCCCACTCTTTATTGTCAGTAACCCTAAACTTTAAGGTGTCATTCATCTGTATCAATGTATAATTTGCATTAATGATTGAATCCTTAATTTGTAATTCAGCTGCAATTACAGAATTTATCTTTTCAGTTTCTTTCTTAATATTAAGAGCCTTATTATAATTAGCAATTAATTTAGATTTGTCTTCAGTTAATTTACCAACTTCAAATTCGTATGATCTAATAGTTGCTACCAATTGAGACTTTGAATTTTTTTCAAGTTGTATAGTATCTAAACTTGCTTTATAATTATTTAAATTACGATCAGCCACTTGTTGAGTTTGTTTTAACTCTTGTTTTAATGAACTAATTTGATTACATTGTCTTAAAAATAGAAGCATAAAAAGAGCACCTAAAATAAAAACAATAGTGTTCTTATTTAAGGATTTTATGTATACTCTTAATTTATTTAATATGTCTATTAGTTTAATCATTGTAATTTAAAATTATTGTTGACCAGATGGTTCCGTTCCGCCGCCAGGGCTTGTATTGGTCGTTCCACCTTCTTGACTAACCTGAAGAGACCTTGTAGTTGTAGTTCCATCACATTTTGTAAATGTAAATGTAATAGTCCCATTTCTAGCGCTAGTGGTCGGGTTTGTAAATGCTTCAAACATTAGGGTTGAATCTCCGCTACCGGATGAACCTGAGTAAAAATCAATCCATGACGGCTGTGTTGCTACTTCCCAATCTAAGTTAGTATTTATAGATATCGATCCACCCACAATACCTCCGCCGTCTATAAGTGTTACATCATTTGAAGTTACTCCAAATCTATCATTTGTTTGCGTAAATACAAAAGTTTCAGTTACCGTATTATCGGTAGTTGTTACTGTAATAGTACCCGTTCTAGTTGCACAACTATTTGAATCACCAGTATGCGTATAATTTAAAGTACCATTACCAGACCCGGAAGATGTGACTACCGTTAACCAACTTACATTTGATGTTGCTGTCCATGTGGTATTTGAAGTAACTGTTATATTTCTAGCTTCATTTACTAAGTTACTAGTTGTACCCTGTCCAGTTGCTGTTAAATTATTAGAACTTAGTGTTAATGTAGATGGTGTTGTTTCTGGTTCAGGTTCGGTTGGACCTTGGGATCCTCCACCATTATCTATACTATCTTCGGGTTCAATACCTCCTCCACCGCCTGGACCTTCGGTAACCGTACAAGATTCTTGCCAATATAGATCAGGTTCCCCTAAATAGATAACTTGCGGCAATCTTTTAATTGTGTATGTTGTGCCAGAACCAGAAACAATAGTTTCATTTGTGGTTGTTGTAGTGCCATCAACCTGATATGTATTAGTGGAGCTATTAAATACAGCATCTAGATCTGTATCTGCTCCTCCAATTAAATAAATGTCATCATTAGTTGCAGCACAATATCCCTGTCTGTTTGGATTTGTATTTGATGTATCTTGATCAATTGTGTAACTAAATGAGTTTAGATCTGGTACTTCGTGTGTTGTTGTTCCATTGGTCCAAGTTCTACCGTTACATAAGTACCAACCTTCATAATCCCCGCGGCCTCTACCAACATATATTGAAACAGGACCTGGCGATTCCTGAATCACTGAGTGTGTTTTCCAAAATTTAGTATTATCATCAAAAGTATCTGGGTTCATTGATACGATTGTACCGATTGGTATTATACCACCTAGTTCCGCAACGGTTTTAAATTGAATTTCTCCAGTTGCATCTTTTGATACTGCAATTTTATCTGTGTCTGGATTTCCACCTACTACTTTTAAGACTCCATCGACTTGAGCATTTTCAAATTCAGAATCTACAGCAACTTCTAACAATGTGTCATCTAATGACATTAAGTCAGTAGTTCCTTTTTTCCAAACAAAATTATCTGCCGTTTCAGTGACAACGTTTGAGCTGCCATCTGTAAAATATTTAGATAAAGTGGTTACACTAGTTGCTGCGTTGTAATCCATTCTAAATCTGTAAGAATTCAATGAAGTTGATACTCCAAGTTCTAAGTTACTATTAAAATTAGAATGTCTATTAACTACCCATTGTGCCTCTTCTTCAACTTGTGCATATCTTGCTTCTCCATTTGCATATCCAACAACCACTGAAGGCGGATTTAATATAGCAGAAGAATCATGAATAGGTACAAGTGTATCGATTGTTGATACAAGAGGGTCTCCTTCATTTGTTTTCCAAAGATCTAATCCACTATCTCCAGCTGGACCTTGATCGCCTTGAACCCCTTGAATACCCTGAGGGCCTTGATAACCTGTAATACCCTGATATCCAGTAGCACCTGCAGGCCCGTCGTAACCTTGAGGACCTCCACCATTGGCAACTAACTGGTCAAAGTTATAGTTAACCTTGTCCAATTTGATATTATCAGGGTCTGTTACTAATATTTGTTTTAGATTAATTGCCATGTGTATCCTTTATTCTATATATTTGTTTTTTAAGATATAGTCGCATAATTTCCAGAGTTGCTGCATCCAAAATTCGCAGATAAATTATAATTATAAGTTCCAGTTGAATATATTGTGATAGTATCTGTTTCTGTCATGTATCCATCAGCATACGCAAATGCATATCCAACCCCAACTACTTGTAATTGAGAGTCTGTAGAACATTGATATCCACTACCGCCAAACGCCGTTAAAGTAATCACAGCCGGCGTGTTGGTAACTGTTATAGTTCCAAATGTGCTAGTTGTCGCATTATTAACCGTTGTAACTCCATTAATTGTATAATTAGAACATACAACTGGTTGTAATATTTTAGACACAGTTGTGATTGTTGCTCTATAAGTACTGCCGTTGTTTGCATCAGTAAGGATAGATCCATACGGGCTAACTCCTCCACCTACACCATTTTGTGTGTATATTCTAACCAGAGGATGCGCACCTGTTAATGCAGTAGTCCAATCTTTATGTACATATACAACTCCAAGTGCATTATAAATATCCTGCAAGTAGTTTCCGCTTGAGGTTCCAACTTGCGTATTTGTTGCATAATATATTTTTACAGCAGCGTCGGTGTATTGACATGCTGAAGATGAATTATTGTATGAAACATCTAAAACGTCTGTGTAATATACATAAGTTGTTGAAATTGTATCACCAACAAAGATTGATCCGTTCCAATATCTTCTTGCGCCAGAACCTGATGTTTCTCTATACCAACCAGCTGACGCATTAGATCCACCATATTTTAAGGTGGTAGCAGCTGAGAAGCTCGTGTCATTAATGGTATATGATCCTGAAGAACTTATAGTACCATTTAAATTTCTAACATCAGTATTATATCCAAGATCGATGCTAACCGCAAGTGGGCATAATTGTACTTGAGTAAACGCAGTTCCATTCCAATATCTAGAAACTCCATCTCTTTCATACCACTTGTTTGCGGTTGCAACATTATTATTTGAATCATACAGCGCAACGCCCGTTAAATCAGCATAAATATTTGACCACAGAATTCCGCTACCAGTCCAATAGAACGTTCCACTTGGGGCTTCACAGGAACTTTCAGGAGTCGATGAGCCATAACCTAATATGATCTCTTCAGATAGAACTCCAGATGCAACTGTTTGCCACGTTAGGTATGGATTACCCAAGTTTATAATGTGTACGTTTCTAGGAACTGAGTGTGTAGATCCTGCTTGGAATGTTTCTGAAATATCAGACATATCAATTGTTTGATCTACACTGTATGCAAATGTTGAAGGATCTTGAGTTGCAGTTGCTGCTGCATTTGCGCCTCCAATTAATATTGGTGTATTACTGCCACCATTTGCAAGTGGTTGATTACCACCATTTGAATCTATATTATATGTAAATGCATTTAAGTTTGGAACTGGGAATTGATTACCTCCCTGGAAATTCCAAGTTCTGCCATTACATAAGTACCATCCGCTGTATGCTGTGTTATCTTTACCTCTTCCCCAATATACTTGAAGAACTCCATCTACTACTTCAGCCGCATCTATTAATTCAAAGTTAGAATTGTTAAAATAAGATTCTGGAATTGAAACAATAGAACCAATTGGAAGAATCGAAAGCGCTTCGTATTTATTTTTCCAAACAAGATTGCCAGCGTTGTCAGATGCTGTTAAGATTTTAGCGCTATCTGCTGATGGTGTAAACTTTAGTTTATTTGCTGATAAATTTGTAAATTTAGCAGTATTATTTACCGTTAATAAATCATCAGTTACTTGTAAAATTGTAGGTGTTTGTGCGGTTGCACCAGCACTCTTATATTCTACCGTTGAATTATTTAATTCATTAATAGAAGTTAGATTAGTCGTTATAGAACCTGCTAATTTACCAATAGATAAATTAGAACCATCAAATTCAAAATCATAATCCAAATCTCCAAATCTAAGAGACATTTGCTTTTTACCGAGCTCGGTAATAACTCTAAGCTGAGATACTTGATTAAAAACCGCTGAAGCTTGATATTCAGTTGCTGCTTCAGGTACACCAAAAATTAAAGAAACACCAAAATAATCGTCCTGCTCTATGTTTGGATATAATGTTCTATTAGTTGGACCGGTTACTGATCTCCAGTTTAAGTTTGCATCTTGACCAGCCTCACCCTGAAATCCTTGAACACCAATAGGACCTTGAACTCCTTGAGCACCCTTTAAGCCGGTTGAACCGGCAGTACCTTGATTTCCTCTAGGACCTCTGACTCCACCCTCAATTAATTGATTAAAATTATGATTTAATTTATCAACTTTAGGTCTTGACCACCAACTGGTATCATTTGGATCCAGATCGCTATTGAATAATTCTTTGATATCTAATGACATGATTATGCTTGTATTTTAACGTGTACCTTTAATTTGTACCCATATCCAATCTTTTTATTATATATTAATCTGAAACTTAGGGCGTCATTTTGATATCCTTGAATATCGAAGTTTGTTTGTACTAAATATCCATCTGTTAATAATTCAGATGGGTCATTCACCATTACAAAATCACTCTCAATATTTTTACCAGAGATTCCATAAATAGAAACTGAATCAACAATAAATCTGTTGACAATATTAGCATAAACATATTTTTCTAAATCGTCATTTAATGTTGTCTTATCAGCGTATGAAAATTCTGGTGAAACATACTTAGCAAAACTTTGATAGATGTTATCCTCTAGTAATTCATTGTATATTGCTTTTGGCAAGTAAAAATCTGCAATAATTTCAGATTCTGTTTCAATCCAATGGATTCCAGTCGTATTTAAATTATTAAATCTGATAGAATCTAATTCATAGTTAGAAACTTCTTTAGTTGTTCTGAAATTTGTAAGATCATAAGTATCTTTAACCTTCATAATAGTTGAAACCATAAATGATTTGATTTCAACAGGGGTTAAAGTACCGTGTACCAATTCAGACCTTCCACCAGAGATTGATTTTGTAAAGTAATCTTTAGAGTACTTAGACTTAAATACATTTATATCTTTTTTGTCAATTGCAATTTCTCCAATGATTGGATACAGTGGCAATTTATCACTGGTATCTGACAATTTTAATAAGTTCTTAGAATTTTCATCATTAACTTTATGGAAAAATGCATTCTTAATATAACCATAATCTTGCTCAACCTCTTTAAAAGATGCGAATGCGATTCCTAAGTTTCTAAACTTACTAAATATTAAATTATTTCTATAATTAGAAGGAGTGATCACAGTGCTTCCAACTGCTGGAATGTATACACTTTGATCATTGTAAATATTTGAGAATGTAACTACATCCTTAAATAGAGGTAAATAATCTCCATTCATTCTTCTAAGCAAGGTAAAGTAACCACCATCTTCTCTGGTTGTTATAACTCTACCAATTTCTCCAGGGGTTAACTTATAAGATTTTGGTCTATCACCATCCGCTTTAGTCGTTAAAATTGAAGGCTTAATAAAGTCTACACCATCCTGTATTTCTAATACATATTGATTTGCAAGTTCACCATCCTTGGTTACTGTAACGTATTCAATGTTTCCAAATTGATTGAATCTCTGTGCAAACTTATAAGATACAATTTCTTCTAATAAGTTTTTCCAACCATATTCTCCACCTCTCCAATAATAAAACGCGGTGTTAGGCGCTAATGAAGCTAAAACAGAATTGTTTGCTCCACCAGATCCATATTGAGGTTCTCCACCAAAAAATGGATATGAAAGTCCTTCATCAAAACCAATTGGTCTTCCTTGCACTGCAATTTCAGTATCACTAATTACTCTAGTAACTTTCATCGCATATTTATCAGACTGGCCACCTGTAAAGAATATCCAAGAGTAATCGTCATTTGATACCTTTGTAACGTGTTCTGTAAATCTAGCGGTATTGTTTGCAACCGCAAATTGTGAGGCAAATACAGAATAGTACTGATTGCCCTGTGAATCGGTTGATGGGTTGTCCCAATCTGTTAAGGATAGATCTAAATTAAATGGAATTTTAGTATTATAAATATCGCCGTTCGCATTTGTAATATCCTCTAAATCATACATCAACGATCTTGTTAATCCAGTTGATGTTATCTTATTTAATACAACCGAAAGATTAATGTATACACATATAAATTTAAATACATCATTTTTGATTACTTTATAATCAATTGAATTTGATGAAGCAGATGTTGTATAATTTAATACAACTCCAAATTTATAATCGCTAACCTCTGGCGTCTTAATAAACTCAGTCGGTGCTGATTTAGTGTACTCTTTTCTCTTCTTGTAAATGTATCTTAATCCTCTAAATACTGTGCTTGGTTCCAATTCTGAAGAGCCGCTATCAAACTTAGTAAACATATCATTAAGTTTGTCATCTACCCAAGTATCTGTTACTTGATTATATGCTCCATTCCATTTGAAATAGAGACTGAAATAGTCGACATCTATTGATTTTAATTTAGCTTCAGAAATTCCATCTCCACTCCCGTCTAAGTTATTAAAATCAAGATATGATGTTAGACCTGTAATATAATTGTCATTATAAAAAGTATTTGGAATAAAGTTAATATGGAAGTGCTCCATATTGAAATTCTCAGGATTTCTTCCGGCCTCCTGTAAAATATTTGGCGATAAATTATCCTCTCCAAATGACTCACTCACATTTAAAATGTAAGCTTTATTTCTAGCATTAGTTGCATTCTTTAATGCAAATTTCATAATGGTAGGTACCACTCTGCTTTTTAATGCTGTTTCTTTTAAAGAGTTTTCGTAAAGTCTATCGTATTCTGAATTGATCTCAATTTCAAGCGGCTCGTCCTTAGTGGTTTCAGCCTCTAAAACCGGTGTCAATGTTTTAAATTGTACACCACTATAAATTGTAATACTAGCAGGCGCTGGATTTGATCCATACCCAGAATTAACCGGCGCATCAGTATAAATATATGTTATACCGCTAGATTGTATAAAATCAACTCTAAGTATTTTAACATAAACACCATCCTCATTTGCTGGAATAAAATCACCAACTGAAATTTGATCACTAACATCTAATCCATAAATTCTCAATTGATATTTAAATGGAACATTAAATAATGTGTTAATATAGATTTCTGTTTGGGTTGCTCCAGCCAATGGAACCTGATAATCTGTAAAAGATTCGTATGATAATTCTCCAAGATCTGAGTTGTATGTGCTATAAAAATCAAAGTCGAAATCCTTTAATTCGTATGCGCTAAATTTACCAAATCTTGGCGTGTTTAGAGTATATGGTTGGATTGTATTGTCAAATGAAACTTGAACAGGATCCTTGATAATAACTCTATATTTAGTAGAATCAAAATGATCTTGCACAAGATCTAAAATTCTTGTAAACTTATTTAAGCCAACTGATTTTACGTATTCGCCAATTTTAACGTCGCCTAATTCAGTTTCATCCACTAAAAATGCTGCACCCTCTTTAGATCCTCCAGCCGCAGTCCAAATATTCCAATCACTAAATGTTGTTGGTACTCCAGCTGGAACAATCGAATCAACCAACCCAATGTTGTTTAGATTTCCAACCTCTACGTTGAAAAAGCTCGAAAGGTTGTTGACTAATATACCAAGTGCCATTCGTTTCCTAGAGTCTCCCGGAGCATAGTCCTCAATCACAATTGAGGTACCATACGTATATACTTTGTATAACTTAATTACTTTGCCTATTGCATAAGCAATTTGCTCCAAACCTCCTTGGTTTGAGAATCTGTTTCCAGTTGCAATACCCGCTGGGAGTGAAGAATCAGCAACACAGGTATAATCGTATAAATTATAGTTTGAGACCTCGATCTCAGTTTTGTCCCCAATAAAAAATCTATCATTGTGTACTGGAACGTCTGTTAGTGTTAACTTTATAAATCCTCTGTTTGAAGATTTTTTAGGAAGCACTTGAATTAAATTAGTGGTTGGCGTGTATCCAGTAAATAGTGGCATTGAATCAAAATTGATTTTGATTCTAGCACTTGGTAATACACCAGTTCCATTAGAAATATGATGATACTTGTCTCCAGTTTTTACATACGATAGGATTGGATGCTCTAAATCTGCAGCACTTGGTAACATATCAACCGGCTGTAAACCTGTTCCAGTTAAATCATAATTAACTTTTATAGAATCTACATCAACACTGATCAATCCAGCAGGTGTGATGTGATTGGCTTTAAACTCTCCTTCTTCGTGTTCATCAACATAAACACCAAAATATCTATAAATATTATAGTTGGTTGCAGTTGGATCATCAAACATGAATTCCATATTGATTAGATTTGCTGAAATAATTCCATGTCTCTCAAAGCCATTTGAAATTAATTCATTCGCAAAGATCTCAGGTAAATCATTTTGAATATAATCCTTTGATAAAAACTCTTTTTTAGATGCAAAGCCTCCTTTAACGGTGTCAATACCCATAAATTCGGTTCCACCATCAATTGCAAAGTTAAAATTAATAGGTGCCTTTGGAAGCAACTTATTAAATGCGTGATTATGTAAATACTTTCCTAACTTACTATTTTTAGTTAGGTCGTATGTTTTAACAATAACTGCTTTGTTTAATAATTCTAAGATTCTAGAGTTTTGTCCGGCGACATCCTCTGTATAAGTGTTCTTATAATTAACATCCTCAATTCTGTACACTACAAATTTTTGAGGTACTTTTTTATCTAACCAAATTGGAGCAAGAATTCTATATTGCTCATCGTATAATTTGGTAGCATTAAATGAGGCCCCAAAATTGTATTGGTCCTCATATTGATATTCGTAATCAGCGTATGGAGTTACATCTGAAGACTTTCTCCAAACG
>Ga0222713_10004450_pt1 | contig 14057 bp, 8 predicted proteins | sample C33_649DmetaG_FD_165061 | JGI IMG/M metagenome (GOLD analysis project Ga0222713, IMG submission 165061) | Estuarine water microbial communities from San Francisco Bay, California, United States - C33_649D | ecosystem: Environmental > Aquatic > Marine > Unclassified | place: USA: California...
GACGCAAGGTCCGTTTCTACGACACCAATCCTTGATGCATTCGACGCAAGGTCTGTTTCTACGACACCAATCCGTAATGCATTCGACGCGAGGTCTGTTTCTACGACACCAATTCTCGATGCATTCGACGCGAGGTCTGTTTCTACGACACCAATTCTCGATGCATTCGACGCGAGGTCTGTTTCTACGACACCAATTCTCGATGCATTCGATGCCAAGTCGGTCTCTAAAACACCCACTCTCGATGCATTCGATGCCAAGTCGGTCTCTAACACACCAACTCTCGATGCATTCGATGCCAAGTCAGTCTCTAACACACCAACTCTCGATGCATTCGATGCCAAGTCAGTCTCTAAAACACCCACTCTCGATGCATTCGATGCCAAGTCGGTCTCTAAAACACCTACTCTCGATGCGTTTGACGTTAGGTCGGTCTCCAAAACACTGATTCTGGATACATTATCTATTAAATCCGTTTCAAGTGCAACCCCGGTGAGCGTCGTACCGTCCCCAAAATAACTTCCACCCGACCCCACAGTTAAGTTGTTTTGTACGGTGACGTTACCCAAAATGTCTAATAGAAATATGTTACTGTCAGGTAACACGTGGTTATCGGTTATCGTATTTTGTGTGTAACCCATCGAAAACCTGTCTTCATCGCCGTGATGAATCAATGCCACGTTGTGTCCGGGGTGTTCCATGATGATACCCGTGTCGTAATCATGACTCGGGTTGTTGTTGGCGAGACCCAGAATTCTATCTTCTATGACTACATTATTCGACGAAATTACATATGAATTACCGGTAACGAGCAGATCTCCAGTAATCTCAGTGTCCGCACTAATGATAATGTTACCGTTGTCTTTACGGATAGCCGAGTCTTCGAGATAGTTACCCGCACCAACAAACGGTATATACCCAGAGGTTAGTCCACCGATTGACACGTTTTGAGAAACCGTGATATTTCCGGTAATTTCAATAGAATTAGACACGGTATTCCCGGTATTCACGACTTGTTCCAGCGTTTGGAGTTTCGTAAGCAAGTTTTCGGGTGCAATCTTTTTCATGTCATTGTTCGTTTCATTCACGTATACATAATTTGGTGACGAAGATATGGGTGCGTTTGGAATGTCATTCGAACGCCCGACACCCGTCACAAACACGACACCGTTATTTTCGTGTGCCCTAATACAAATACCCACGTTTTGGATTTGATCGACCAAACCATATGGTTTCGAGTTCATGATATTACCCGCACTCGTGTTACTCACATACACCGTTTGACCTTCCGTATACCCAAGTGTATTAATACCAATCACCTTACCGTACGCCACCGCGACACCTTCTTCTCCGGGAGCTACGTCTTCGTGGATGAGACCAATGGCAGGCATGGTTGAACTCGAATCAGATTTTGCGAGTGCCACGTTCGCGACATTATTATTAAATGAATCTACGATGTAGACGGCGTTACCTCTATGGAGTGTATCTCCGGTATTATTATGTACCTTAATGAAATTGTGTAAATTGAAATCGTTGACCCAGTTTGAACCGTCATACACGAGAAGGTGGTCGGCTTGTGGGCTCGCGACTACCACGTTGGCGAGTTGGTCGAGCTTAACACCCACGTTCGACGTTAAATCGGTTACGAAAGCCGTCGTGGAGTTTGTAAATTGGAGTGTGTTTGTCGTCGTGTTTCCATTATCGGACACTTCTTGTAATGTAGCGGCGATGTTAGACAAAAGACCACCATCCCCTCGAAATGAAGTCGCGGTCACGTTCCCACCGACCAATACGTTATTAGTGACACTGAGACCGGTTACATCCCCGTCTAAAATAATGGTTTCAGAAGTAATGTTTCCATTCAAAGCTATTTGGTGTAAATTACTCGCGATGTTAGACAAAAGACCACCATCACCGATAAAACTCGATGCAGTGACATTCCCACCGACCAATACGTTATTGGTCACATTGAGACCGATTACACCCCCGTCTAAAATAATGGTTTCAGAAGTAATGTTTCCATTCAAAGCTATTTGGTGTAAATTACTTGCGATGTTAGACAAAAGTCCACCATCACCGATAAAACTTGATGCAGTCACGTTCCCGCCGACTAATACATTGTTGGTGACTTCTATACCCGTGATTTCTTGTTGAAAATAGATTGTCTCAGTCGTGACATTACCATTCAAAGAAATCTGTTGTAAATTACTCGCGATGTTAGACAAAAGTCCACCATCACCAATGAATGAATCTGCTGTGACGTCACCGTACACGTGTACATTAATTGAATTCGATGTATCGGGTATCAATTCTGAATCATCGGGTGAACTCAATGTATGACCTATTATAAATTCCTTTTCATCCCCGCGATATCCGAATGCAACATTAGAGTTACCTTGGTACACGAGTATAATGAGACCGGTGTCTAAAGATGAACTCGTGTTATTCGCACCGAGTGCGAGTATAGGATCTTCGACCAATAAATTTTGTGTAGAAAGATACGTCGTGTTTCCCCTAACTTCCAGGTTTCCGTAAATGAGTGTGTCCTTGGAAACTGTGAGACCACCGGTAAACGTCGCATCATCCCCGTAGAAATCAACACCTATGATATCGTCGTCCGCGAGGATATCACCCGCGACATGAAGCATTCGTTGAGGTGTGGGTGTGTTTATACCAACGTTACCACTCGTCACCATCGAAAGTGCGTTAGACATGGTGATGGTTCTATCCGTTGAATCCCCATATTCCGTAACGTGTTGAAGTGATATATTGGATATACCACCGCCATCACCGGTGATGATTCCGGTAAACACAGGACTTTCTATGTTTGCTTTGAGTGCTAAATTTGATTGCATCTCTTCGCGTATACTTATAGTGTTTGCAGCCATCTCACCTCTCAGTGTAGACACATTTGATTGAAGATCCGTTCGAAGTTGAAGTGTATTCGCCGTCATTTCACCTCGGATTGTGATGACATTTGCCGCCATCTCACTTCGTAAAATAGTTGCATTTGATTGAAGATCCGTTCGAAGTTGAAGTGTATTCGCGGTCATTTCACCTCGAATAGTCACAGTGTTTGCAGCCATTTCATTGCGTAAAATAGTTGCGTTTGATTGAAGATCCGTTCGAAGTTGAAGTGTATTCGACGCCATTTCACCTCGAATAGTCACAGTGTTTGCAGCCATCTCGTCTCGCAAAATACTCGCATTTGATTGGAGGTCTTCACGTAATTGTATCGTGTTCGCGGTCATTTCATCGCGTAAAATACTCGCATTTGACTGGAGGTCTTCGCGTAATTGTATCGTGTTCGCGGTCATTTCATCGCGCAAAATATTCGCATTTGATTGGAGGTCTTCACGTAATTGTATCGTGTTCGCGGTCATTTCATCACGTAAAATACTCGCATTTGATTGGAGATCCTCGCGTAATTGTATCGTGTTCGCTGCCATTTCACTTCGGATGACATCTAGGTTCGCAGATAAATCGGTGTCTTGTACGACATTTGACAAAAGAGAACCATCCCCTATGAAGCTGTTTGCTGTGACATCACCATACACGCGCATCTGAATGAGGTTCGATGTATCTGGTGTGATGAATGTATCCGACGCCGAATTTTGTGTGTAACCGATGATATATTCATTGCTTAATTCAATATACGACGCTGTAACATTTGAACCAGGGCGTGTCATGATGAGACCCAAATCAAAAACAAAATCATCATCTGTGTTATTTTCACCCAACTCGATGATCGCATCTTTTACACGTAGATTTTCTGTCGAAATAGAAGTTGTCTGACCGACGACTGTGAGGTTACCCGCTATGTATGTGTCGCCACCGACAGATAATTCGTGTTGTGGATTTGTATTGGCTATACCCACATTAGATGCAGTGATGAAACTAGTCGTGGTATTCATAAATTGCAAAGTTTCCGTGGTTGAATTGCCAGTTTCTGTCACCCCCTGTAAATTTAAACCAATTCCACTGTCTACGACTTCTTTTGTGGTTACATCGTAACAAATTACATTTGAATATAGTGAATTATTTAGTCTGATAGGAGAGACATATAACCCAGCTTCTGGAGCATGTATCACGTTCGAAGACGCATTAATTATTATGGTGTTCACAGCTTGTTCGTCAGGAACATGCTTACCTATCCTGATCCTCTCGGATTTTTCGATAGTGTTAAGGTTTTTCACCATTTATATTAGTTCTCATTTTATTTCTGTCCAACCCGACTTCTTGTATACATAAAGTGTATCATGTTCATTGTCATATACCATTAGACCAGGTGTTGGTTGCTCGATGCTTTCCATCTCACTATGAGACATGCGAGGTAAAAGTAAACCACTCGTGGTAGATTGAAGCGTTAATACAGCTGAGGGGTGTCCTTTGTGTGTTCCGAGTGCCAATTTCCCATTTGCATCCAATGTCATATTAACCTTCATATCACCACTCGTATCCCGAGTTTTAAATGCTATACCACCCGGATTACCTGATGTAGTGCCATTATTTGCCTTTGCATAACCATTAATTTCAGCTAGATTACTTAAACATATTCCATCCGCTTCTCCAATTCTGGATGTTAATTTTGGTGTACTACGTGTTATGATTCGCGAAGCCGTGACATCGTTATGTATGTTTAGTGGTAAATTTGTCTCGTTTGAGCACGATAACACGTGTGTGAAAGAAATATTTGATATGAGAGAACCGTCGCCTTCAAGTGGTGCGTTTTCGATGGCTGTAATTCTCTCGCGCATGCCCGGCAGATCTTTAATATCTTCCACTGTTTGTTCGAGTATCGATGTAGTTTTACTAACCAGTACTTCAAGTGGTTCAATCCGATGTAATTCTTTGTATACATGTTTAAATTGTAAAAGTTGTTGTTTGATTTGCTGTAATTCATTAAATCGCAAGATTGTCTTTTCCAAATCTATTATTCTAGATGTATTTTCATGAACACATGGAACTATCTTTTTGGTATCATGAATGATTGGTATAGACGTTTGAATAGCAGCCACATCTTTACTTAAACGTTCTATTTCGGGTAGATTATGTATACTCGCTTCTATGTTATTTATCCTTTTTTCGCACGTGGTTATTCTAGGTATATTCGTTTCGAGTTTGGATGTCCGTGGGTCCAAAACAGATAACACTTTTTCATGCATTGACGCACTTTTTTCAAGTGTATCAATTCGTGGTAATTCCACCCGTAGTTGGTCAATTTGTTTTTGTAGGAATGGAATGTCTTTTTCAATTGGTTCAAAACGCGGTATATTTGATTCTAATTTTGATACTCGTACGTTTGTTGCATCAACATCTGTTATTTTGGCGACTCCGTTGAGTGTAGTGCCATCCCCGTGAAACGAAATGGCGTGAATCTTCGCATCAGAATTTATATTTCCCTTTGCGTGAATTCGATTGTTCACATACACAGACCTACCCGTCTGTATGTCTTTTGTTATATTAATACTCGTGAAACATGGGGAATATCCATCAAAATCTTCTATTTGTGACACGGTAATGTTTGATAAAAGTCCGCCATCAGCCTTGAGTTCACCGAGTATTTGCAGATTTTCCACGACTTCACCTATATCTACATTCAGATCATACTGTACATTAGATAAGAGACCCCCGTCACCCACAAATTGTTTCGCTTCGATGGAGCCATCTATTTTTGTGTTCGCATTAATGGATAAACCTCCGTCACTCTTTGTGTGGATAAGCTTTATACCATGCATGTCTACACCAACATTTTCGGTGGTTTTACACCCTTCACCTATTTGTAATACAGGTGTATACACGTGTTCTTCGTTGAGTGTCGTGAGATTTAACACGTCTAAATTTTTTACTTGTAGTTCGTCAAGTTTTAGTTTTGTACCTCCTATATCGACAATTTCCTTCGTGATCGAATCATACGCAAGTAAGTTCGATGCACTCGCATTACGTATTGGACTTATGTATAATCCGCTGTGTTTGATATCACGAATTTTGTTTTCTGAGGCATTAAACACAATGGAGTTTCTGGGCTGTTCTGAATCAACGTATCGCCCGAGGCGCACCATATCAGTAGGCTGATTCACACCGGAATTCTTAACCATTTAATATACTATTGTATTTTAATTCGCGTATAGTAAACCAGCCATGCCATTTTCAACTCTCAAAATGTTATAGTTAACCGCATATATAGGGTGTATTATTGGTAAAGTCTCACTTATAATTTTTACGTTATCGAGACGACTAAAATTTAAAGTACCTGTGGGCTGTAAAGAACTTGTTAAGAGACAGAAACAATACATAAAGAAATCTGGGGAAGTCACATAATTCGTGTGATAATAAGCCATGACGTCTATGTAATGTGGTTTCGCCCATTTAAAGTTTCCTATATCGAGTCCATTTATGTTTAATTTAATTCGGTTTGATATGGATGTAAGTGCGCCATTGGATGATGTATCCGAAGAGGCGATATATTTAACTGGATGACTAAATATGAGTTCTTGATCCAATTCACCCGATGGTATATTTTTTTGCACTTGTGTGATGAGCATCTCGTGATTACGAGAAACTATATTTCCACGCTCTTCGTTGTCGAGATAGTAATAATTCGCATACAATTCATAATTGTAGTTTCCGACAGCGTTACCCCAGTGAATACGTATTTCTACGTTATGATAATGCAATGCCACGAGTGGGAGTGCACATTGAGGACCTTCACAAAAGAAAAACCGAAGAGGATAAAAGTATGATTTGGAGCTTATACCTGGGTGTGGACCATTTGAGCTCTTAGACACGTTCTGTGCAAATGTATCTATAGCGATTTTCTCTGTAAACACCGAATCTTGAGAATCTATGAGGTGTCCTCCTATATACAACTCAACCTTGTCTATAACTTGGGTCCAGTCTGTTATGTCTATAGATTGATTGTTATCATCTACTGTGATATACAAGTATCCCAACATGTCACCAGTTTTGTCGAATTTTACGGATGTCATAGCGTTATTTTTCACATTACCCTGCATGAGTTGTTTCTCTACGGACTGTGAAAAATTTGAATGCCGTTTGAATGTCGACGTGAAGAATGATATCTCAGGTTCACCCATGATGTGTTCATCTTGAGCACCTATGGCTATCAATTGCACGACTCCCGCCGACATTTATAATACATAAAGGTAAAAAATACACGTACCTAGCGCCCCGATTCAACGAAGGGCAAATTCTTATTCTTGCAAACAAATTTGAAAATAAAAAAGTTATCGGCGCCATCCGTCGTGGTGACACCGTTTTCATCTCTGAGTGTAAAACTCAATCTATCAATCTTTCTCACTGGAGTCATGTATTGTGTAGTCACGTCATAATCATCCTTAAACACGATTGGATTGGAACCATCTTGTAACACCGTACCGAATCCTCTGTTAAGTGTAGTCATATTTGCTTGTCCACCGTACACATTTGAAGTTCTTTGGGAATAATTTGTGTTCAATTCATCGACCGAAATGTGGCATACATTGGAGCCAGCTGCATCGATTCGCGCCGCCAAGAGGCGAGCCTGAACAATGTTTTCGATTGGCTGTGTCAAGTGCACCGTAAAAGTGTTTTTACTAGCTTGACCGATAGTATCCACCGATATGGTATGGTACTCGTATTCAAAATCTGGCAAAACTTGTCGAACCGTATTCACAGTAGTCATTACTAATACATTATATTAAAGATCCGCCGATTCCACCAATAATCTTCGCATCGGCGCTCTTCTTGACGAATTCTTGGTCGCCACAGATACCACCTGGAGTCAACGACTTCGTGTAGTAGGCAGACTTTTCGGAACCTGGTACACACTCGATCGTGTGTTCCAAGTCAAAAATGGATTCGACAGCACCTTCGGGGGCAACCTCGAGGTTGATTGGTCTGGGCTGGTAACCACTTCGTTTGCGAGGGAACAAAACCATCAACGCGGAAAGGAGTGCACACACAAAGGTGATAGCCTTAAGAGTGTTTCGGTTCGTGGCATTGAGTTTCATCATTTATTATGTATGCAATATTTTTTATAAAGTGCGTTAAAGATTTTGAATTACTTTAAAAGTACAGAGTAATGGACGGTGAAATAACTCTCAACCGAAGTGTTGGTAATGTCATGAAACTTGATGATAATGAACAGGCGCTCATGGATGAGATTGAAATAGAAGTGCCTCGTCCACGCTCTGCGCGCCGTGTCCCAAAGCCGACCGTGTACAGACCACCACAGTCGGTTCCACCACCAACGATGCAAGAAGACATCGATGCTTTCGCGAATCCAACGAAGCAATCAGCGCCACCACAACACCAAGAAGAACCAGTAGACTATGGTGAGTACGATGAAGAAGAAGATGAGCAACCACCGTACATGCAGGGTGATTATGCGATGCAGGAAGAAGAGCGACCATCGCCTGGGTATAAATCGATAGATGAAGAAAAGGCGGATCTCGTGAATAAGCTTGGTCGCCTAGAAAAGAAGGGTTTTACTGTGAATAAAAGGCTCAACGTGTACTCAAATGTCGACGATTTACGTACAGAAGTGAAGCGAATCACGTATAGCATTGACGTTGACCGGTCTATTAAGTTTTCTCGTCGTATGCTGATTGCGTGTGTCACGGGTCTTGAATTCTTGAATAAAAAGTACAACCCATTCGAGATTCAACTCGAAGGATGGTCTGAAAATGTCATGGAAAATGTTGACGACTATGATGAAGTGTTTGAAGAGTTGTATGTCAAATATAGGACGAAGATGCACGTTGCCCCAGAAGTCAAGCTCATCATGATGCTTGGTGGTTCGGCGATGATGTTCCATTTAACCAACAGCATGTTCAAGTCTGTTATGCCTAATATGAATGATATTTTGAAGCAAAACCCAAGTCTCGTTCAAAACATGGTGGACGCCGTGAAGAATACGACACCCAGAAGTGCGATGGAGACCTCATCCAACGAACCATCGAGTGGTGATAGATACGAAATGAAAGGACCTGGTGTTGATATCTCAAGCTTGATGGGTAACATTATGATGCCACCCGTGCCACCCATGTCTACCACAGCACCAGAACCCATTCCATCATTTGACGATGATGACGATGACGCGATTTCGGATATCGTTGAAGGTCCAGCCGACGATGAAGACGATTCTGATGTGAAAGAGGTCAAGGTGTCTACCACCACAAAGGGTAAACGTGGGCGCAAGAAGAAGTCTGTCGAAATAAATTTGTAGGCATAGTATAAATGATAGGGTACTGCCCTCTTGAGGAAGAGCCACCACCTCGGCTTCCTCGGATGCACACCCCATCGGCGGGGGTTCGTCCGTCCAGGGCTGGAAGTCGTACAGAAGATACCGAAACGAATTACGTTGTTTTGTTTTTTATCGCGGGAGTGGTTGCACTCGCCGCGATGGATTCTATTAAGAAGTAAGTGAACTATTTTTACCATTCACACGACACGTGACTGGTAAAAACAGATTAAATTAAGCATTTTCGAGTTCTTCGACCATTTCTCGTAGTTCATTTATAGCCGCGACCGTGTATGCAATGAGACCCACGTAATCGAGTTTTGCGTGGTCTTCACCCCAGTCTTCGTAGTTGGGTTCATTCTTTGTTTCATTTGGATTTGCATCTTTACCAAGTTCCACGAGGTGTCTCAATTCAGGGGCATCATAATATATGTCTTGTGCTATAAAACCAGATTCTTCTACACCATCTTTGTCATACATGACTGGTTTAAGTTTAGAGAGTGTATCCAGTGAATTGACTATGATGGAAGCATTAGACTTGGCTCTCGCATCGGATGTCTGGGACACGGTAATGTTTGTGAGACGCGAACCATCACCATAATAAAATTCGGCAAATACATTCCCACTTATCACTAAATTTGCAGCGCCAGTGGATAAATTTTCATCATAATAACTCGTACCAAATGATATTGCGTGTAAAGGATTTGTATTGTGAAATCCAAGTCTCGCTGTTCTGGAAGACACATAAGATTCAGTGATGAACTGTGTAGACGCACCAGGTCCATTCACCCATTGGGGAATGCCCGAACTATTTATGGCTAAAAATTGTCCGGAAGCTCCTTTTGGTAATCGTGTCAGTGTGTTTGTCGCAGATGCATATAGTATATCGCCAGTCTGGATACCCGTAATACCCGTCGTAGACGTCACCATAATGTTACTCTCGAGTGACGAAATTCTATTATCAATAGATGAGACATCAGGTGATGCACTCCATTCCGGTACACCCGATGCATTCACAGACAGCACTTCACCTTGTGTCGAACTTATGGCAAGTTTGGATAATGTGCCACTAGAAGATGCATAGAGTATGTCACCTTTTGTAAAATTTGTGGTGATTCCATTCGTGTTCGTGATGATCACTTTTTGATTGAGTGTGTTTATGCGTGATGAGTTATCGTCTAATTGGGACGGTGGTACGAGTGACGTCAGTTCCGATCCATCACCAAAGAATTCGAGTGCTGTCACATTTCCATTGACGACGACATTTCCACTCGCTTCAAGGGATGTTATCGGATTTGAGAACGTGATCTTGTCGCTAGTAGTTGAATCCTGGGTTGTCACATCTTGGAGTGTAGGTATGGGTAAATTTTGTAATTGAGAACCATCACCTATCAAGTACCCAGAAGCTTCAACGTCACCAGTGAAATATGCACCTTGAGTCGCGACATTATCATTCAATAGAACGTTATCGAGTGTAGGTGTAGGTAAGTTTTGTATTAGCGAACCATCACCTATGAGATACCCAGATACTTCTAGGTCTCCAGTGAAATATGCACCCTGAGTCGCGACATTATCATTTAATAGAATTGCATCTAATGTGGGTATTGGTAAATTTTGAAGTTGTGAACCATCACCTATGAGATACCCCGATGCTTCTAGGTCTCCAGTGAAATATGCACCTTGTGTTGCACTATTACCATTTGCAATGACAGTCTGGAGTGTGATATCAGGGGCAGCTGGTAAATTTTGAAGTTGTGAACCATCACCTATTAAAAATCCGGTTGCTTCGACATCACCACCAAAATAAGCACCTTGAGTCGCCGTGTTGCCATTGTCCACAGTCGTCTCAAGTGTTATTGACGATTGCGGTGGTATATTTGTGAGTTGAGAACCGTCACCAATAAAAAATCCAGTTGCTTCGACATCGCCACCAAAATAAGCACCTTGAGTTGCCGTGTTGCCATTGTCCACAGTCGTCTCAAGTGTTATTGATGATTGTGGTGGTATATTTGTGAGTTGAGAACCATCACCTATTAAAAATCCGGTTGCCTCTAGATCGCCACCAAAATAAGCACCGTGAGTCGCCGTGTTGCCGTTGTACACAGTCGTCTCAAGTGTTATTGACGATTGCGGTGGTATATTTGTGAGTTGAGAACCGTCACCAATAAAAAATCCATATGTTTCTACATTTCCTTGAAATTCTACACTCTGCGTAGACGTGTTACCCCTTTCGGTAACGGTTTGAAGTGTTTCAGGTGGTTTACTGTAGAATTTTCTATATGACCTACCTTGTGAACAACACGGCATTCTATGATTATGTTCTATTATTTTTTGAGTCGTTCTATGCGCTCTCGTATTTCTTGTATAGACCTCACAACATATGCGATGAAATGTAAATATCTTAGACATGCGTGGCGTTTACCCCAATCGGAGTAATCGGGTTCGGGTGCATGATCATTTGGGGTGGCATCTCTATCCGTCCACACGATATGTCTCATTTCTTTTACGTCGTAATACATCTCTTGTGCTATGAATCCCGATTCACGTTTTCCTTGTTTGTCGTATATTTTTGGTAACAATTTAGACAGTGTATTGAGGGTTGTAGACATGGCTTGTATTTTGGATTTACGACGCTTATCACTAAATACGAGTAATTGCCCAGCTTTCCCTAATTGGGGTGCACCGGATGGGTTAAGTGTTGAACCAAATGGAACTGAGGGAAATTGTGGAAATACCAATTTACTTCCATCACCATGTATATAATTTGCGTATATGTCACCGTATGTATATAATTTCCATTTTATACCAGATGGGTGTTTTGTATTACCTGTTCCCGAATATGAACGACCTTCTTCTGAATAAAACATGGTATCATTAAAACGAAGACTAAACAAAAGTTCGGATGCTGGAGCACTAGTTGCTATAGGTATTCGACCATTTCGAGATGATTCTATTTTGTTTGTACTGAGTTCTATTGTAATATAATTCAGTGTACCGGATGTACCGCTTGTGAATATTGGTTCGTTACCCACGTTCGTATCGTAATTACTTGGATGCAACCACATGACATTTCCATCCAGTGCGTCGATACGTAGTAGACGTCCATAACCCGTTCCATAATCACCCGTCGTGAGGAATGTGTTATCCGCCGTCGTTTCTCTCGCGAGTTTTCTTAGGTCATTAGCATCGTATCCGTACAATATGTCACCTGTTGTGAGTGAAGATAGATTTGGAAAATTGTTAAATATAAATTCATTCTCGAGGTCATTAGTCCTTGACCCTATATCCAATATATTCGTGACTGTTTCCCATTTTGGAAGTGATGTGGTCGTATCCGCTAACAGAAGCTGTCCATTTGAACCTATGGACAACTTACCTAACACACCATTTGTTGTAGATGTGAGTAAATCACCCTTTGTGACATCCGTGAGCCCACTCGTGTTTGTGATTATTTTTTTATTTTCGACACTTGATATACTCGAACTGAGCACCGATAATTCGTATGCGTTGGCTACGCCACCCAAAAACTCACCACTTCCAATGAGTTTAGAACACGTGACATTTCCTGTAACCACCACATTCCCAATCGCTTCAAATGAGGTCACACCGTTTGTGAATGTTATGAATCTATTTGTCGATGAACCCGATGTAGTGACCTCTTGAAGTGTATTTATAGGTAAATTGGTTACTAAAGATCCATCGCCTATTAAAAAGCCTGATGCGGTCACATCACCACCAAACACAGCGCCTACACTAGATACGTTATTAGTGGTAACTATGTCATTAAAATCGAGTGTTTGGTCGATGGCATTGGTTATGTATGTTCCATCCCCAATTAAATACCCGGATGCCTCCAAGTCTCCACCAAAATATGCACCACTTACAGTCACTGTATTCCCACTCACGACAACATCGTCGAGTGATATTGCATTTGGGCCTGTCATATAAGGTAAATTCGTAATGTATGTCGCATCACCTAATAAATAACCAGATGCTTCCAGATCACCATCAAAATATGCACCACGCACTGTCACTGTATTCCCATTCACGACAACATCGTCGAGTGTTAGTCCATTTGGACCCGTCACATATGGTAAATTCGTAATGTACGTCGCGTCACCTATAAAATAACCAGATGCTTCCAGATCACCATCAAAATATGCGCCGCGATTGGTAGTATTACCGTTCGTCACGACGTCATCTAAATCCATGAACGTAAAGTATTGAAAGTTTGTTATTTTTGATGCGTCACCTATGAAATAACCAGATGCTTCTAAGTCACCGTTAAATAAAGCTCCTCGGGTAGTAGTGTTACCGTTCGTCACGACGTCATCTAAATCCATGAATGTGAAGTATTGAAAGTTTGTTATTTTTGATGCGTCACCTATGAAATAACCAGATGCTTCTAAGTCACCGTTAAATAAAGCTCCTCGGGTAGTCGTGTTACCGTTCGTCACGACGTCATCTAAATCCATGAACGTAAAGTATTGAAAGTTTGTTATTTTTGATGCGTCACCTATGAAATACCCATCTGTATATATAGATCCATCGACAGTTATACCTTCTGTTGTACTATTACCAGTGGTTGTCACAGTCTCGAGTGTTTCGATTGGAGTGAGTCGCTCATAATATTTTCGATGTGATCTATCATCCGTGCTACAAGGCATCCTATATTTACACTACAATTTTATCAGACACTCTCCTCGCGAAAATGCATCGGGTTCCTCCTCTTTCACCTTTGGCATTTTGAATCCACCCTGTTTATATACCCGAAGACGCTTGTTATACATGGCGTGACACACAGACCATTGGT
>Ga0222713_10004451_pt1 | contig 14055 bp, 23 predicted proteins | sample C33_649DmetaG_FD_165061 | JGI IMG/M metagenome (GOLD analysis project Ga0222713, IMG submission 165061) | Estuarine water microbial communities from San Francisco Bay, California, United States - C33_649D | ecosystem: Environmental > Aquatic > Marine > Unclassified | place: USA: California...
TGGCAATCGAGCAAAAGACCAAAGCACTGGAGAGCAAGTGTCTAAACAAAAACTACGCAGGGTTCACGGCTGACATTCAGGCAATTCAAAGCCAACTTACTTTGCTAACGATGTGGATTACACAAGCACAAGGAGAGCAAATTAGGGAAAACACCTATAGAATTCTCAATAAAGTCTGACAAAATTAAATCTCACTTTTCAACAGGAGTCCCAAGTGAATACAAAGTACGATAAAGAGGCGTTAGTTCTTTCGCCAAAACCAGAGCAAAAAGGTCATTTGGTTGACCGCAGTGAACTCATTAACGAGTTGCTGAAAAAGAATGTCAACGAACACACAGAGAAGAAAAACAATCTCACATACCTCTCATGGGCGTGGGCCTGGGCAGAGGCTTTGAAGGCCGATTCAAGCGCCTCCTACAGGGTGGAGATGTTTGGCGACAAGTGCTTCATGGACATCAACGGCACGGCAATGGTGTTTGTAACTGTTACCATGTTTGGCAAGCCAATGACCTGCCAACTGCCTGTGATGGACTATCGCAACAAGGCAATCCCAAAACCAGATGCATTTGCTGTTAACACTTCCATCATGCGTTGCATGACTAAAGCATTGTCATTGCATGGCCTCGCTTTATATTTGTATGCTGGAGAGGATATCCCCGAAGGTGGCGCAACAATCAAGCCCACAGATGGAGTCATTATTGACAAGAACAGGGAAAACATCATTGCGGATGTTGCGATTGCTGTTCAAGATAGATTCGAGGCAAGCGATTTGATCGGTGCTTATGAAGAATACCTGGGCATCACTGACCAGGAGGAAAAGGTGGCTCTATGGGCATTGCTTCCAAGTAATGTTCGTAGTGCATTGAAAAAACATGGTGAAACATTGAAAGGCTTGAAAGGCTAAATATGGAAAAGAAAGAAGATTTTTTCTTGAGACTTCCTCAAATAATTGGAAACAAAAAATCAAATCCACCAATACAAGGACTAATACCAGTATCCAGAACAGTATGGTTCGCTGGAATCAAATCAGGCATTTATCCTCCACCAATAAAACTTGGCCCTAGAACTCATGTTTGGAGATATAGCGACATTCAAGATTTTATTAGCAAAAAATTTAAAACAATCAAGGAATAAAAATGGAAAAGAAAGACAACTCAGGCGTTTTGTTTAAGAACGACAAAAAGGACAAGGAGACTTCTCCTGATTACAAAGGTAACATAACTGTTGATGGTCAAGAGTATTGGCTCTCAGCATGGATCAAAGAAGGCAAGAGTGGCAAGTTCATGGGCTTGGCAGTTAATCCCAAGGATGCACAGCCGCCAGCAGCTAATCCTAAAAAGATAGTTTATGCGGATGACGATATTCCTTTCTAATCTGGGACTTTCAGCGATCTCTTAATCTAACTTGGTTGATGTGACTGATTAAGATGTTTATTTGTTCCCAGGAGCGAAAGAAAGACGCTAGAAATACAAATAAACACCCAAACTATGGCGGTGGGCATAGCGGAATCAACCAACCCACCATTTTTAATAAACAATCAGATAGGAGTTGACATGACAAAATTAGACAAAATTTGGTTTGGTGGTGCAGTCGAAAAGTTCTTTGGAACTGCGCCATTTAAACTTGCTCGCAAAGAAGACCCTGCCACTTCCCACATGGCAGCACAGGCAATCGACACCACAAAGATGGAGTCACTGGTATATGAAACCATTGCCGCCTATGGCCCAGATGGTTGTATCTCAGATGATGTACTTGCCAAACTACCATTCCTACCCTATTCAAGCGTTACAGCCCGATACAAGGCGCTGATTGACAAAGGCTTCATCGAGGTCATTGGAACCCGTAAAGGCGTTTCTGGGCGACTTCAAAGGGTTATGCGTAAGTTAGGGTAAATCCCTATTCCAATCTCTGTCAGACAAGGCAGAATTGACGCATGAACCAACAACAAACAACCCGTTTAAATGCTTTCTGGCAGGATGTAGAGGCTCACAAGGCTCTCAATCCATCCTCGCCAGAGAATGCCCTTGTAATCCTTAAATCTGTGGCTCTGGATGCCCTCCTTGCCGCACAAGACATTGAACAGATAGGAGTAAATGATGCAAACAATTGAATTTGTGCCTTTTGATTGGGTAGACGATGACTTCAATCCAGAGATTGACCGCATTGAAGTTGACTACCAATGGCATGAAGGTGATGACTCTGTTGGCTTAATCTCATACTGTGAGAAAACAGTCAAGTGGATGCGCTTTAACTTGCAAATCAAGGACATAACAGATGAGTTGTCCTATGCTGATTTGGCATATTTGAAGCATGAAATCAAGCGTAACGATCAGGAGATTGCAGATGAAAGAACCTGAAGACGAGGCTTTTGATGAACTTGCAAAGCGCCAAGGTGATTGGGGTCTGCAAGGCTCACGCAAGCACCAGATCATTAGATACGCCGAAAACAATGCCAGGAATGAAGTGATTGAAGAAGTCGCCCAACACATTGAGAAATGCACTCTAGCTTTTGGCAAAGACACGATTCAATCGTTTACAGCTTATGTAAGGAATATGAAGAAATGAAAAATCCACCAGCATTTCCAGTTGCATACGGAGGCGGGCGTATTGAAAACATGACCCTGCGGGATTACTTTGCGGCAAAGGCGATGCCTGCAATCTTGGCGCAAATGGATGTTTGCAATGGTAAAGAATTGACTAATTCCGCATGGATTGCCTATCAAATGGCAGACGCAATGCTGAAAGCGAGGGAAGCATGACACCACAACAACTAAAGGCCATGAAGATGGCGCTTGAGGCGTTGGAGTATTGGGACGTGCATGGAAAACTGCATCAACCGACAGAAGAAGCCATCACCGCCCTTGAAGAAGTCTTGAAAGAGCACGCCATGCGCGAAGTGCAGAGGCTTGGGCAAGAGATTGAGCAAGAGCCTGTGATGATTCTTCCAGACGGAAGTGCGTTTGGCGTAATGTCTTTTCCGCTACCTGATGACCATTGGCTTTATGCGCCAAATGAATACAAAGATGGTGAGTACGAGCCAATTGATCTTCCAAAGCCTATTTTGACTCACGAATTAAGAGATGCGGTTGTAGCGGCTGTTCGTTATGCGGTGCGCGGAGCAACAATGAGGGGTCAGGAAACAGACTTTGACCCTGACGCTCTTGTGCAAAATGCAGTCTACGCATTGTGCGGGCCTTATGCCACCCCACCACAGCGCACATGGGTAGGTCTGACGGGTGAGGATGTTGTCAAAGCGTATGACGATTACCAATCAGGCAGATTTTCAGCAGGTTTTATGGGCGCTACTCGTTCTATTGAAGCCAAACTCAAGCAAAAGAACGGCTTTGCCGAGGAGAACACATGACAGAAGGTTATTACTGCATAGTGTGCGGCAGATTTTTGCTGGCGAATGAGTTTGGCGTTATTGTCCATGATGACATTTCACATCCACATGAAATGGCTTTTGATGACGAGGAGAATCCTCAATGACTCCATTGGTTTGCAAGGCCGTCAAGTTTGCGCCTGAGCCAGAAACTGCTTTGTGGTTTGATGTTGGGCAAATGGAGCCTGCACTTGACACAAAAGTTCCCGCAGATTTTTTGATGAATTTGCCTTCAAAAAGAACGGGAATTGTTGGCTTAGATACGCAAGGAAAAGACTTTGCTCTTTGGCTTTTAAGGGGCGATGATTCAATAACTGTGGGCGGTTGCTCCATGTGGCATGGCGGCAAATACTTTTCTCCATATGCTTATGTTTCTACCGAAGAAGGGTTCAGAATTTATCAGAAGGACAAAGAAATAACCCTTGAAGATGTTAAACCTGTCCACCGAATGGTGCTTGCAGTGTTGATAAAACTTGCTCATCAATCGCAGGGTTATCGCCCCACACCAAAGCGCACATTTATCAATCAAAAGCGTCAATCAAAAGGCAAACCCGCTTTAACTTTTGACTGGCATACAGTGGAAATTGAACCGCCTAAACCAAAAAATGATTATCAAGGTGGAACCCACGCAACACCACGCCGTCATCAGGTTCGTGGTCATTGGCGCACTTACAAGTCAGGCAAGCGGGGATGGGTAAACGAATGCTGGAAAGGCGATGCAAGCAGGGGAACCGTCTTTAAAGATTATCAATTCAAGGAGGACACATGAAAGCACGTAAAGTATTCCACGCACTGATGTCCTCAAAGGGCTATACAGATGCCGATCTAGCCATGACTGGCGACAAGTACAGCAACCCTGCTATGCAAGGCAGATGGAACTATTTTCTGGCAGGTTGGGAAATGCGGGGGGTCATGTGATTGAGACTGTAATCACTATCTTTGCCATAGGCTTTCTAGGCATTGCGTTAGCCATTGGAGGCGTTTGCATCATGGTTTGGATGGCCTTAAATGAAGACTAAGGGTGGTGCAAGACCTGGGAGTGGTAGGAAACCCACTCAAATCAGTGAATCCAGAGCCATAACGCTATGGAAAGATGGTGTTAGCAAGAAAGAGATTGCTAAAAGGTTTGGTGTTGCCTACCAAGCTATCTTGTACTTCTTCAAGAAACACAAGATATTCAATCGTGGAAAACTCAAGAGCCAAGCACCGCAAAAGCCTCGTTAGTGTGCTTGATTCGGTCATCTAGGCCAATAGTCCCGCCATTGATCTTCTTGGTCAAGCCTACCCAATCAGCCGCTTCAGCAAGATTGTTGCAGTTGTGGGTTGACCAGAACCATCCAGCAGTGAGTGCCGCATACTTGGGCGTTGCCACAAGGTCAGGCTCCATTACAAAGTCAACTCCCAGGGCTTGACCAGCATGGAAGTAGTTTGCATGGCCCGTCAACTGGATACAGCCTCTACCAATAAATCTAGCCGCATCCCCACTTGCTTCATCACGATTTCCCATACGATTCGAGTAAATCTTGTTTGCAATTTTGCTAGGCTGACCTGCGTATTGGTTGGCAATCTCAAGTGTTGGGAAGCGTTTGGGCCACAGCTTCATCAAAGTAACGGCTCTATAGTTCAAATTCTCTTTTAAGACTTTGAAGTTGCCGCACTCATGCCCACACTGCCCGATAAAGGCGGCTTGCTGGCGCTGTGTAGCAATGCCAAAAGTGTTGAAGGTTTCATTTAGGGCATCAACCCACTCAACACCAATGTGGAGTTTCTTTAGTTGTTCACTTGTTACCATTTATCGCCCCCATTACCTTGTTATAACTGTCGATACACGCATTTAGTTGGGCCGTGTTTCTGTCGCCTTGGGCAATGATTTCGGCAATGGCTGCGAGGGTTGCTCTGTCGGAGTCAGAAGTTTCATAAACCTGTCTGACAGGTTCACTTCTTTCTTTTGGGCTATCTCCGGCGGGAGTGGGGGCATTTGCGGGGGCTTGTACACAACTTGTGGACGGGAGCCGCAACCTACCAGCACGAATAGCAGAATCAAGACTAGATTGCTTTTGATTGATGACATTGTTAGCCTCCGAAAGTTTGGTTGATTGGTCATTCAGTTGTTGGGCAAGTTCACGCTCTTTTTCTCTTGCTTCATCATTCTTTTTGGCAATCTCAACTTGCATTTCAGCGTCACGATCACCCCATCCAACATGATGCCCATACCCGTAAGCACCGCCCACAGCAATCATTGCTCCAATGATGAAATATGGGTTAACCATTCTTCACCTCTTGCCGAGCCGCAGCGATTTCTTCACGCACAGAATCAGACTCCAAATGTTGGGGTGGCGTTGTCGGAGGTGGCGGCGGTGTCCAGGTTTCATCCAAAGGAGGATTCACCCAGACAGGCATAGCGCCAGGAGGAGAAGTCCAGGTGGAAGTGGCAGGAGGGTTAGGAGGCGCAGGAACAGGCGTAGAAGGCGCTGAAGTTGCAGGTGTAGGCGTTGGGCTATTTACAGTCCCTACAGCCCGTTTACCAACAATGCCACCAATGCCACCAACAATCAGCAAAACAATGTCGTTCAGCATCTTGGTATAGGCTTGATCGATGGGAGCCATGCTCTTGATAGGTTGAGTTACAAAAGTAACCGAATAGAGCAATGAGAACACGATGCCAAACAAAATGATGGTAATCATCACCACCACAAAGCCCCAAATGCGAACTTCTAGGTCTTCAGGAGAGTATTTACTTTTTGTCATCATCGGCCTTCTTTTCTTCAACCTTTGGTGGGTCAATTTTCGTGGTCAAGATAGGTGCTACAAGGTATTCAGGACAGGTTTGGGTAAACAAGCATCTGGGCTTTTGGCACTCAGGCAGGTCAAATTTATCAGGATTTTGGCAAACATAGCGGTATCTGTCTTCACATCCACTCAGCAAAAGAACTACCGCAATGGATACAACAATCACGCCCCACAGAAACCTATTTTGATTCATTGCGTTGCCTATCTAGTTGTTGACGCTCGTACTCCAATTGTTGGCGCAGTCGCTCCATGCGGTCAATCTGCATTTTGCTTTCCTTTTGTGCAGCCAGTGTGTCATAGTAAATGCTTCCCAACAGCGGAAGCAGTAGGACAAAGACCAGCACCATAGCAACTAATGCAACTAAAAACCCCATCTTACTTTTCGATCCATTATTAGAAGGCTGAAGAACAGGACTAGGTAAAGGACGAACACTAAACAGGCTACCCCGTAGATTGCCTTGTCTTGGATTGCGCTGATTACCCTTCTGCGTTGCCATTCAACCTCTCGTTGTTTCTTTTCCTGGGCCAACCTTGCTTCTTCTTGTTCAGCAATGATGAGTACCCTCATTTGGTTCACCCTGGTGTACAAGTTACCCAACTCTGGGGGTGACTGATACACCATAATCTCACGAATCTCTTTGGCTAACTTCTCAAACTGCGTCTTGGCTAACTCTCTGTTTAGAGCCGCTTCCATGATGTTCTGATTTGGGTCATAGACAGTCTTAGACTTCTCTTCTTCCTCACGAATGTGGTCTGCAAGCTGTTGCTGAACCCTAAAGAACTGCGACAGATTCGCCGCCAGATCAGCCACAACTCTACCTTCATCCCAAATTTCGGCCTCTGCCTTTTTTGCTTTGGGCGCAACTGGAGTTGCTGTGGGCTTAGGCTTTTTCTTCTTGAAGAACCCAAAGAAGCCACCCACTTCTTCAGCAATAGCCGTGACCTCTTTAACAGTCTTTTGGGCTGCGGCAACAGTTCCCTTGACCTCTTTATAGAGTTCACAGCCTTTGCGAATAGCTGCGACACAGCCATTTGCCATTGCCAGAAGGGTGAGAGGATCAATCTTGCGCCCCTTACATTAGCCCACGGGCCTTCATTTCAGTTTCGTATTCCATGAGAGATGGGATAGGCGCTGTTTCTTGTTCAGCAGAAGGCATTTCTGGACCAACAGTTTCCAGCATTGGGCCAGCACGAACACCACCAATAGCCAAGGCTTTTGCAAGAGTTTGAGTTGCCCCAATAGCCTTGTCCAAAGTTGTTTTTGGCTTTGACAAATCAAGCATTGCTTTTCTGTAATCTGGGTTATAGATAACATCAGCAAATGCCTTTGGGCTTGCAATAATGTCCCGAATTAACGGGATAATTTCTCTTGCCTGAAGTCTTGTTCTTGCACTTCCACCCAAAGCACCAGTAAAGCCATAAGCCTCACCAGAGGAAATCCCAGGCACTCCAGCCGCAGATTCAGTTTGAAGTGTCCTACGCATCCAATTCATTGCAAGTCTTGCATCAGTAGCGTCTTTTGCATTTGGAAATAGATTGGCGAAATCACTGCTTTTTTTGTCTAGTTCTTTGAGTGCAATGTTTATATTAAATGTTGGATCATTTATCGCCCCACCTTTGGCTTGTGCAACAGATAAAACATCATCAAAATTCATCCTGCGAATTGTGTTTAAAACTTCATTCACCTGAGAATTTGGACTGTTTTGCATCACTTCAACAAGAAACTGTTGCTGAGATGCGGGCATCTTTTTTAGCTTGGCAAGTTCATCCTCTGGAACCAAGTCAGTAACATTTTTAACATCAAATGCTTTTGTTAATGGTCTATCAGAGAACTGTTCAATTTTTTGGATGTTTTGTCTAAACTTATCACGGGCATCAACAAGTTTATCTGCGCCAGGAACTCCAGCATCAATTGCTTCATCAAGAGCGTTTTTAAACCCGTTTAACACCGATATTGCAATTCCTTTTGCTTGACCAGGAGCAACACCCTCAAAGATGTTTCCTTTGCCAAAATCTGCTTTTCCAGAATATGCCGCTTCACCCCATGCAGACAAGTTTTTCTGCAATCGATCAATGTTTATTTTTAAATTTGATGCAGGGATGGCAGGAGTAACTGTTACAGATGCTGGAGCGCCAGTTGGCCCAAGGATTGTTGATGGGGTTGTAACTGATGGAGTTGCTGGAATTGCATACTCGTCAATAATTTTTTGTAAAGCATTTCTAACTGGGTCGAATGTTTTTACTTCTACTGGTATTTCTCCCAACTTAGATTGAATAACTGAAACAACTGGCGTTGTATCAATCAATCCACCAGCACTTTTTGCGGCACTGAAGTCTTTTGCAGCGTCACTTCTCAGCTTTGAAGAAAGCGATTTGCCGTAGTTGTTAAAAGAAGAAACAACTGCTTGAACAGCATCTAGTGGACTCAGTGTTTTGTCGCTTGCTTTGTTAAACAAGTTTGTTAAAAAAGACTCAACATCATAAGCCTGTGCCTTCTTAAACTCAGATGGCAATGCTCCTGTTGATGGTTCAGCAGAAATTCTTGCTTCTGTTGCTAATTGCTCTCTGTTTAATCCAAGTTCACCAGGAGTAAGTCTTCCAACTCTTGTTAACTCGCTTGTTTCTGCTGTTTGCGGAAAAAGACCTGCTGGCTTTGTCATTTGCTGACCAGCAACAGTAAGTCCACCTTTGGCAACATAAGGAGACATTTGCAAGGCCAATTGAGCCGTTGGACTATCTGGCGCAACTTGTTGTGCAAGAACTCCAGTTGTTCCAGAAACACCAAATTCCCCAAGAGTTCCCTTGGCTCCTCTGCCAAACAGTCCTGGCACACCAACGGCAGTTAATGCCGCAGCAGGAGCGCCAGCCTCTCCAAATTCATAAGCACCACGATAGCCTTGAATTGATTGAATGTTAACGCCAGTAAGATTTTTTACAGCATTTGCAATTCCTGCACTAGAAAAAGCATTTGGGTCTTTGCTTCCTTTTAGGTAGTCATACAAGTTTCCCCATCCACCAACAAGACTGACAATTCCTTTAGCTGAACCTTTAAGCAAAGATTCGCCAAACTTTTTGAACTCAGAAACTCCACCTTCTTCTGGGTCAAAAACAGATTGGCTAGAGGTTGTCAATCCTCTGCGTTGCATTTCTGCTTCAACATCTTGTAGACTGCTCATGGTTTTTTGGCTTTCAATTCGTTAAATTGTTTCATCAATTCTTCATTGCTTAATTCTGACAAAGGCTTTGGAGTATTTGCGCCTAAATTAACAATTAGAATTGTTGGAACATATCCTTTAAGAGTTTTCTCTTTTCTTGCATAGGTTTCCAATCTGGTTGTTTCATCAACAATTCCTTGATTCTTTTTAACCATAAACTCAATAAGTTGTTTACGGGCTTGCGGACTGTTCTCCAGTTGAGGAACAAGACTTTGGATAAATTCACGATCTGCATTTGAGAATCCTGATCCAAGTCTTCCACCAAGAGTAGCAAGAATTACATCACCAGCAGTCTTTTGATAATTTTCAGATTTTGCAAGTACATCTTGATCTTTGGCACTTGTAAGGCCAAGTGTATTAAGAAAATTTGTTGCTCCCAATCTGCCACTTGCAAAAGAACCGCTAATCAATGCGCTTTGGTCAAGTTGATTTAATCTGTTTAATGAATTTAATGAGGCTATTGCATTTTCTTGCAATGTCATTGCATTGCCTACTCTATCAGCATCTTTTTTGTCTAACAGCTTTTCAAATTCTGTTTGCTTTCTTTCTGCTTCAATTTTTGTAGTTGATGTTGCCGTTGCTCTGTCAACGCCACCAAAATAAGGAACACGCATCTGTTTGCCATCTGCGCCTTTTTGGTAGATATATTGTTGGTCATTGTTTACATCAAGGTAAACAGGTTCTCTGCTTCCCATTGCAACGCCAACTTCTTTTACATTTCCAACCTTTGGCTCTTTTGTTGTCAGTCGCTTTAATTCTTCTCTATATCTTTCAGTATATTGAGGCGATCCAACAGGAAACTCAGCGCTAGCAATTGCAGCAGCATTTCTCATCTCATTAGATGTTGACTCTGGTTTTGTTGTCAACTCAGTCAATTTATCTTGATATGCTCTATTGAACTCAGGAGAACCAGGGCGACCAACAGATGCCGCAAAAGCCAAAGCATTTCGTTGCTCAGAAGTCATCTTCTCCGCAGTACGCTGTTGCACCAAGGCCAAATCACTAGCCGCTTTACGAGCATAGTCAGCCAAGGCGGTAGCTGCCACTGTGTCACCAGACTGTGCCGCCATCTGTGCGCCACGCATGATGGACTCAGGATCATTCATGTCAATCTGCTTTGCCAAGGCATTGCGTTGGCTAATCAGACGCATCTGAGGGTCTTCTACGCCCATCAAGCCACCCAAGGCTTGACCTACCTGTTGACCAGCACGATACAGGCCAAAAGTAGCTTGTGCCCGTGGATCAGCTTGAGCAAACTCCATTGCTTGCTTTTGACGCATCAAGTCACGCTGTTCTTGATACAACTCAGGAGTTACCCCAAACAAACTTCCAACAATTTCTGTTGCCATGATTTATCCTTAGAAATTAGCGTTTGTATCAAGTTGGCGGGTATTGGTTCCATAACCTGCGCCACTATTTAACCACTGTGCCAATGCTTGTTGCGCTTCAGGGCTATTTGCCAAGCCTGTCAATGCGGTTCCAAAAGGACTAACACCAGATGCCGCCTGAGTTGTTCTAGCGCCTAACAAGCCACCTTGAAGCAGTGTTTGTCCAACATTAGCACCAGCCTGGGCAGACCTGCCACCCAACTGTGCGCCAATATCCAAAGGTGCTTGACCCAAAGACTCTAGCGATGAACCTACGCCAACACCAGTGCTGAAGGGTGCATAAGCACCTGTCAAGCCTTGCGTATAGCTTCCAAGCAAACCAGCGCCAGAACCTAGCAAACCAGCGCCAAACTGAACCTGTTGTTGACCAGCTTGAGTTGCCTGTGCCGCCAATGCCGCATCTTGTTGAGCCAAAGCGTTGTAATAGGCTTCCATCTCAGGAGATGCCGCACTTAAACCAGCCGCACCACTTGGACGAGCGCCAGTAGCACCCACAGACAATCCACCACGACCAGTATTAAACAACTGGTTTTGCAACTGAGCAAACTGACGCTCACGGCTAGGGGCTAACAAGTTCTGTTGCTTTGCCATGTAATCAGCGGCAACTTGTTCTGGAGACTGAGCCAGATACTGTTGACCAAGGCCAAACAAGCCTTGTGCGCCAGCAGTCAAAGGAGCATACCGACCAGCCGCCTGTTCTGCCTCAGTCAAACCTTGACCAGACAAAGCCATGATGCGGTCTTGCATTGCCTTGAGTTCTGGTGTTAACTGATATCCAGCACTTGTCAATTGACCAGTTGTAGGATCAAACCCAAACTGTGATGCACCAAAACGAGTGGTAACGCCAACAGGACGAAACCTCTGTGCTTCTGCTGCTGTTGCCGCCGCATCCCTCATTGCTTGAGCAGAGATTCTTGCCGCCTCTACATTGGCTTGGTTGGTCAACAAACCACCAGCAGCACTTACTCCAGCACCAATTAATCCTTTTGTAACATTTGGATTTGATTGAAAAAACTTCAATACATTTCCAACTGTTAGCCCAGATCGATCTGCTGTCTGTTGTGCCGCTTGAGTAAGTGCAGCATACGCATCACTGATGTTTTGAGTACCACCAGCCTCTTGAGCCAACTGATAAATCAATTGCTGTTCTTCAGGAGAATAGTTGTAAGGAGTGGTGTCCTGTAACTCAGTCGCAGGAGCATTCATCTCATCATCATAGGTTGCCATATTTCCTCCAGTATTTCCAGTAATCGGTGTTTGTGGTGTTGGTGTGGGTATATCAAACCCAGATGTGTCTGAAATGTCTTGTGTGGTATCAAATGCAGTCGTGTCTGCTGGAATTGTTGACGCAAGATTATTAAGCCCAACACCTTTGACAGCGCCAGTAACAGCTTGTTCTGGAGTCTTTCCCGCAATCAATCCACCAGCAGTTCCTTGAGCAACCTGTCCAGCAACAGTAGAACCAGTAGCCTCTGCTACGCCAGCACCTACACCAAGTTGTCCAGCAATGGCTTGACCAGCAAAGTTTGCAGCAGTTTTTTCATCACCACTAGCAATAGCGCCAGCAGTGGCTCCAGTAGCAATAGCAGTCCCAATTCCAGGAAGGCCAAAAGCAGCTCCTGCAATATCCAATGCCAACAAAGGAAGTGGGCCAGCATTTATGATCTCATTGCCAAGTCCAGCAAGCAGTCCACCGCCACTGCTGTATTTGTAGCCAACAATTTTCTGACCAGTTGTTACTTGATAGTTATATTTTCCGGATGGTTCGACATATCCATTATTGCCATAAAAAACTGGTTGGCCTTGATAGTTGCCAATTCCTTTGATTTCTCCCGTTAGTGTTGGGTCATATGTTGCAACACCAGCATTAAGAATAGAAGCAAAATTTTCAATTGGTGCAATATATCCTTTTGTTGATGCGCCCAATTCTTTAGAAATGTAATTACCAGCATCAAAATTGCCAAATTGTGTATTTGTTAAATCAACATAATCAGAATTATTTTTAAATTCACTTAGCAATGTTGGGTTTAAAAATCCAACCATTACTTTACCAAAATTCCCAGATGCAGCACCCTTCGTTATTCTGTCTTCTGGAATAAATCCGTACTCTTTGCCATTTATAGTAAATGTTGCGCCCAATCTAGCTTTTAATGGGTCTGAATCTTCTCCAGTAAGATAGAAAGGCACTCTCCCGCTAGTATCTAGCGTTCCAAACTTTGATGTTTGTATGGATTGAGCCATTACACAGTGCCGTTAGCCACAATGTTGCCCAACACAGTCAAGTTACCTGAACTGTCAATCTTCATCACATCAGTTCCTGAGTGACGAATAAGTAGATTAGACCCACTCTCAACAAAGCTGAAGTTTGTGAAGGTTCCATCTGCCTTGGTTGCAATGGCAGTGGAAATGTTGGTGAACTCAGTATCAATCTCAGTTCCCTTGACAACCTTGCTTGCATTCCCTGGCGACAAAGCATCTTTAGCCGCAAAGTTGGTGGTTTTTGTATAGTTCATGTCAAATTCCTTTAAACCAGTTTGCCATTCTTGGCTTGAATCTCAATCTTTTGAATGCTCACAGGATACCCATTGATCTGCACTTCATAACCCGTCTGCACAGTCTTGCCAGAACCTGATGTTTGACCAACCAAGGTCTGTAAGGAAATGCCATCTGAGTAGTAAGCAACAGGAACACCATTCGCCCCATACTCAGCAGTCCCATATTCAGCAACAGTAGACTGAGGAATTTGCAATGTAGTGGCGTAATACTGACCAGTGAAGTCGTATCCCCACTTGATGATGAAGCCTTGGTTTGATCCACCAATCACCACCACAGCAATGCGCTTCAGGATAGATGTGACATTGGGCGTACCAAGATCAGCATAGGTGGTGAAATACTGCAATCTGTATGTGCTTGCATGGTCAAGGTAAGTTCCATACTTGCCCACATAACCATTCTTGCCAATCAACAAGTCTCCATTGCGTTTAGCAAGGAAAGCAGTTGGAGTGATGGAATCCCACACAGTTACCCGTGAAGAACCATCTTGCAATGCCGCCTTGGTGTCAAAGCAGTAGGTCTGGGTGGCAGTCGGGAAGTTAATCAGGTAAAAGGCATTTGACTCTGAATAGACTGCCTTGATGTTTGCCAATGTCTCAGCATTCACAATCGTCATCAAGTCATCACGCACATTCTTAGACAAGTCCCGCAAAGGCGCAGACTTCTCTTGAATGGTTCTGAGCAATGAACGCACACCACTGTTTGACAAGAAAACCACATCACTGCC
>Ga0222713_10004452_pt1 | contig 14049 bp, 14 predicted proteins | sample C33_649DmetaG_FD_165061 | JGI IMG/M metagenome (GOLD analysis project Ga0222713, IMG submission 165061) | Estuarine water microbial communities from San Francisco Bay, California, United States - C33_649D | ecosystem: Environmental > Aquatic > Marine > Unclassified | place: USA: California...
TCTTCGTTCCACATCCACATACCTTCTGCTGGTCGAGCAACAGGTGGTTGCCAGTCGTGGTTTGAATCAAGAGTCCACGATGGATACGGCTGTGGTGCAACAAAAACATCTGCAGCAGGGTCATACGAATAACCGATGCCTGCATATTGTTTGCGAATGTTGTTATTGTACGAAGTGCGCTTGCAAGTCAAGCCTTCATGCCATGGTTGAGCGGCATAGAAAGCCTCCCATGCTTCTGCTGACCCACCAACGACGGTGCCGTCAGTATCTGTTTGTGTCTCTGATTCGTTGACACCCGTGATTACTTTGACCACGATGTTGTTTGAATCAAGTAGTGCGTAATGTGCCATGTTATTTAACTCCTGTATTTGTCTTGTTGATAATTATAGACTATGTCCAACTCACGGTGCCCGAGCCTGCGGTAATTGTGGTTACTTTGTCGTTACTAACGGTTGTGGTCGAGCCTGTCAACCCCGCACCAAGAGTGATTGTGTAAAGGGATGGATAGCGGAGAATAACTACACCACTACCGCCTGTTTTCCCTGTTTCGCTACTTTGACCACCCGCACCTCCGCCACCGCCAGTGTTTGCAGTTCCTGCTGTGCCTGCTGTAGTAGACGAGCCTCCGAAACCACCACCACCAGTTCCCCCCGATGCCCTAGTGGGTTGATTATCGTTTGAACCGCCACCGCCACCACCTGCATAGGTTACCGATGAACCAGTAATGCTTGTCGCTAAACCATTTCCACCATTACCGCCCAAGCCAGTATTGTAGGCTCCCGAGCCATTACCGCCGACGGCGCCAGCCCCTCCGCCACCAGAACCAGGACCATTTATAACTTTATATGCGCCGCCGTTATTCCCCTGAATTGGAGATGCTGTTCGAACTCCACCAGTACCACTGCCTGTACCCCCTCCAGTACCACCACCAGAACCACCATTAAGTCCAGAACCATTATCAGCATAACCAGCACCACCACCGCCACCAGTAGAAGTGACTGTAGAAAAAATTGAATTATCACCTGATGTGCCAGCAGTATTAGATGCAGGCGCACCAGCACCGCCAGCACCAACAGTCACTGTGTAGTTCGTAGTAAGCGAAATAAGTAGTGGTGACTCCAACGCACCACCACCACCTGTTGCAGTAACTGTGCTTCGCATACCACCAGCACCGCCACCACCACCATGTTGTCTTCCACCCCCACCACCGCCACCAGCGATAACAAGATAATCTACAATTGGTGGTCTAAATGTTGGCCAATTTAAAGCACCCCTTTCTCTCTGAGCATCACGAATAGTCCAAATACCAGACGCAGCGGCGTCGGTCACCGTCTTTTTTGCTCCTATGATTCCGCCGTTAGAACGCACTAACTAATCTCCTCGTAACTACATACTGCTTCGAGGTCTGAGTTTGCTGATGCCGTCAAACGAAGGTCATCGCCTTCTTCTAGATAAATAGATTTGTTTATCACATCAAGTGTTGCATCTGCTGGAACAGAAACAGTGTGTGCAATTTTATAAGCAACACCCGAACGATAAAGAGCGACTGAAATGTCAGCCGCAACTGCTCCGTCCACATTTGCTACATAAAGAGCATTAACTTTCAATACTTTGTTTGAGTTGCTTGCTGTTCCTGTCACATTGATTGTGCCAGCCATAGCCGAGTGGTTTTGACACACATAATAGAGAGTGCTTGGCGCATCAGCAGGAACTTGATATGTGATGTAGCCAAGTTCAGTGCCGTTGTTTGTAATGCCAGAAGTTACGACATTGGCTGCGTTATATGCGCCCGACGATGTCTGAATCCAAAAAGGATGACCAACAGCGCTTACTTGAATTGTGTAAGTTGCGCCGCGAGTAAAAGAAAGTGTTGCGTTGTTTGAGCCTCCAACAACATATGCAGATGTACCGCTATTAGTAACAACAACTGTTGTGCCTGCGCTACTACCCTCGTTTTTGACAATTGGTGTAGCCGTAGTCGTGACGGCAAGAACTGCCGTTTTGCCTTTGATTGTTGTTACGCCTACGATATTTGGTGCTGACATAAATTATCCTCCGAAAACAATTGACATCGCAATTGCCTTACCTGTTGTTGCATATGTTGTTGGCGTACTCCATTTTAGACCACTTGCCGTACTTGAATCTGCTGTTAGTACTTGATTGTTTGAACCAACTGGCAATTTAGTTACCGCGTTATCTGCTGTGCCGACAAGTAAGTCACCCTTTGCGTCAAGGGTGCTAAGTAGTTGGTCGAATGGTGCAACACCGACTTCAACCCAAACACTTCCGTAGTAAACAAAAGTTGCGCCAGTCAGCGAGTTAAACCACAACTGTCCAGTCGTTGGAGGGTTTGGTGCAGTATCAGAGATAGTGACTGTCGAGCCGCCACTGCCGCCAACCTCAACCCAGTTTGAGTCGTAGTAAATATTGACGCTTGCATTGAGAGAATCAAACCAGATTTGTCCATTGACTGGAGATGCTGGAGCAGAATCGCCGACACTTGCCGCCATGCCAGAAGCGCCAATTTCAATCCATTGAGAATCGTAATACGTAAAGGTTTGAGCAGTGTCTGAGTCAAACCACAAGTCACCAGTAACAGGACTTGCTGGGGCAACAGGGCTAACTTCAACTCTCGCACCATTGCTAACTGCACCAACTTCAATCCATGCTGTGCCGTAGTAAATGAAAGTTTGTGCAGTGTCTTGATAGAACCAAAGTTGTCCGTTTACTGGAGATGCAGGAGCGGTTGAAGAAACAGTTACAGGGCTCTTATCAAAATCAACATAAGTAGAACCGTCGTTTGTAAACTGCCACTTGTCTGTGCTTTCATTCCAACGGATTGAAACATTTGTTGATGAGCCGCGCTCAACTTCTACTCCAGCGTTTTCGGAAGGAGCGCCAGTTGCATTGTTGTTTAAGACAATAATATTGTCGTCAACCGTAAGGGTTTCTGTGTTAATTGAAGTTGTCGTTCCCGAAACAGTCAAGTTTCCAGAAACAACCAAGTTGTTGGTTGTGGCGGTTCCCGTAAAGGTCGGCGAAGCAAGTGGCGCTTTAGCGTCCAGTTGTGTTTGGATAGCCGAAGTTACACCATCCACATAATTGAGTTCTGCGGTCGAAAGAGTTGCGCCATCAAGAATGTTTATCTCTGCTGCGCTTGCAGTTACCCCGTCAGTTAAATCAGCGAGCGAAACAGAAAGCGTATCCGCATATGCTTGAGCGTTTGCCTCTGCGGCACTCGCGGCGTTTGATGCGGCAGTATCAACATATTGCTTGGTAGCCGCATCAGTATTGTTTGTCGGGGTTGGAACTGTTACTGTCCCAGTAAAAGTAGGTGAAGCAAGAAGCGCATAACCTGCCGCATTTACCCAAGCGCTTCCATTCCACTTAAGCAAGTCTCCGTTGGTCGCCGAAGTAATTGTGACATCACCAACATCGTCGAGCGTGTTTATTGTTGGAATTGAATCATTGACCCATGCAGTTCCATTCCATTTCAGGAACTGACCATTTGTTGCTGAGGTAATCGTTACGTCACCGACATCATCAAGATTGTTGATTGTAGGAATTGCCGACCAAGTTAAACCAGTTGCAGTAGTTGAATCTGCCTTCAGGAAATATCCGTTTGTGCCTACGGCTAAACGAGCAAAACTGCTCGTGTTTCTAGTAAGAAGGTCGCCTTTAGTTGTCAATGCTTGCGCACCACCACCTGGCTGTGGTCCGACTTCAATCCATTGCGAGTCGTAATAAATAAATGTTTTTGCGGTGTCGGATTCAAACCACAAATCACCTTCGGTCGGACCTGCCGGTGCTGTTTGAGAAACGGTTACGGAAGCATTGCCGGCAGCTTCAACTGGCGTTGCATTAATCCATTGATTCCCGTCGTATTGCAGAATTTGACCGTTGGCTGCTGAGGTAATTGTGACGTCATTAATGTCGTTAATGGAGCTAATAGTTGTGCCTGCGTTATCCGCAGCGTTGACCCATTCGGTTCCGTTGTACTTTAAAACTTGACCATTGGTGAGTGAGGTCAAATTGACATCAAATAAATCAGAAAGCTCTTCGGCTCCGGTATCTGGATTTAATTCAACCCAATTACCGCCATAATAAATAAATAAACCAAGGGCAGTTGAGTCATACCAAAGGTCACCCGATGCTGGGTTTAAGGGCGCTGTGTCACCTACGGTAGTGCTTGAACCAGTTTCGTTTACCCACTTTTCGCCATCATATTTAAGAATTTGATTTGCGACAAGGTTAGAAAATTCTATATCAAATAAATCTGAAAGTTCTTCCACTCCGGTATCGGCATTTAATTGGACCCAAGCGGAACCGTAATAAATAAATAAATCAAGAGATGTTGTATCAAACCACATCGCTCCAGATTCTGCGTCCGCTGGGGCAGTATCGCTGACTGAGATGCTTGCGTTTCCGCTTACTTTTGTCCAGACGCCTTGAGACCGAAAATAGAAATCATCATTTGTTATATCTATTGCAAGTGCGCCATTATCTAGAGCTGCATTTGGTGGCCCATTGGTAGTAAGCGTTACGACACCACCGGTGGCTTTGAAGACGTCGTCTGTGGTTAAAAGGTTTTCGCCACTTCGGTATAGGTTTGTGTCACCGGTTGCATTGCCCGGACCCCAAGTAATTTTACCGCCGGCATCGATTCGTATTCTTGGAACATTGTCGGAATGTACGCGAGCTGAGAGTGCCTCATCAGCGACGGTACTAAAGTCAAATCCGCGTAGCGGTGACCCAACAAATTTTGCCATACGAATTCAGCCTCAACTGTCTTCTTGCTTTATGAAGCACCCCTCGAGGTGCTTATTTTTAAATCTTAACCTGTAATTACTACTGTGTAAGCGCCGTTGTCTGGAGCGACTGAGAAGCCAAGAGTTACAGTATTTACCGTGGTTCGGTAAACATCGCAAATCACAGTATCAAAAGTTGTCGAGTCAAATACTTGAACTGTTACGTTGCGGGTGTTGAAATTATGGGTTACAACAATTGAAGTTAGCGAGTTGTTGCCAATTACCTGCGACGTAACACGAGCGAGTGATGGTGTAGTCGAAGTTCTTGTTCCAGTATCTCCGCCGACGGCAAGGCTGTCACGTGCGGCCGCCTCGGTAATCGCTCCGGTACCGCCTTGGTCAACAGGCAGAGTTCCCGTTGTGTCATCTGAGCCTTGGGCAAGGTCAATTACGTTTCGACTGAGAACGCCAGCGGTGTATGTAAGACCATCACCAGCGATGTTCGATTTAATTTTTAAGCCATCGGCGGTTGTGTCAAGACCAGCAATAGCAGCGTCGAGCTTTATGCCTACATTGTCTGAGCTGATTTCCAAGCCAGAAGTGGCCCCTACGTTGACAGACAAAACTCCATCTGCATAACCAAGACCGGAGCCAGCAGCATCCGACTTGATGCGTAGCGCATCTGAGAAAATTTCAATGCCGGTTCCAACGTTGACATTTAAGACATCGCCACTCTTTGAAAGACCGTCACCAGCAAGAATGTTCCCGGCTACTGAGAAAAGAGAGAAGGCAAGCGAGGTGCTTCCAACAGTTATGTCGCCATCAGTGATAAGAACCCAACCGCTGTCAGCGTTTGTTGTACCATTCTCGACGAATGTGAACATCCCAGGTGTGACTTCAGCATTATTGTCGGCATCAGTTGCGCGAGACGCTGCACCCGATACGGAAGCAATGTAAATACCGTTTTCAGAAGCGGTGCTTTGGTTCTTAACAAGAACACGGTCACCAGCAACAAGTGTGTAGCCGTCAATTACGTCACCGGCTTCAAGGTCGCTAGCAATATTGATTGGCGCTGTTGTAGCAACTTTTACTGAGTCCTTAACATCGAGTCCTGTGCGAGCAGCATCTACGTAGCCCTTGTTTGCGACGTCTAGGTCGGCGAGTGGAGCTGCAGCTTGGAATCTACCGCTGCCATCGCGCTTAACTAAAGTATTGACACCATCGGCCGAAGAAGCATTATCCAGTTTTGACTTATCTGCTGCTGGCATAACACCATCATCAGATGATGTTGCAAGGTTTGGAGTAATTGTTATTGCGCCATTAGATTCGGAAATAGTTAGGGCTTCTGATGCAGAACCAGCACTAGTAACCCCATGAAGCATCTTGCGCCATACAGAGCCTGTATAGACTTTGATGGTGTCTTCAGTGGTGTTGTAAATTAACCTACCTTCAAAATTATCTGAGCTTGGGTCGGAGGCAACAGACTCAAAACGACCATTGATAATTTGATTTTGGGTGAGATTTAAATTTGTTACGAATTTCATTTAAGGCCTCCGAATAAAGTCGCTCTCATAGAGAATACGTCATACCGGCAGGTTATTTATAGAGGGTTATCTAAGATAGATACGCTTTCCCTGAAAATGGGCTTGTAAATCCGACCGTCAATTGATTTAGCGAGTTATAAACAACCTCCCCAATTACATGCGTTTCCGCACTGTCCACAATTGACACATTAGGGAAAAACTTTAAATTATGAGTAATCACCCAGCTGGTCGACGGGAGAGATTGAACGTGTACATATTTAGACAGGCTTCTAACTTGTTCAATCGCTGCCTGAACATTTGTCGCCGTAATTTCCGAGGTGGGGGCAAAGGTTAAGCTTGTAGCTGGGACTGCTCGAATTAGCTGGTCAACATACTCAACTGTTGCATAGTTAAACTGTACGACTGGATTGATATTGGGAACAATGTCAGCCAGCTGGACAACCCCATCAATAGCATTTCTATCAATAGAAACAAAATATTTGTGAAGAGATGCGCCGACTAGACGCTCGGTAACTTCGTAAGTTACGCCTTTTGGTTCTACTGTTAAATCGTTGGTTGCATAAAGATTGACAGAAAAACTGCCTTGGTTATTTAAGGTTACTCTTATTTCTTCTGGGGAAACAATAAAATTTGTTTCAGCATCACGCATTGGTGCTGTGAGCATAAATCTAACTGTGCCGGCATGAGGCAGCCCAGTACCGGTTTTGATATAAGTTCCGGTAACCGTCACTGTAGTTAGTGCCATATTAAACCTTTTGCTGAATTCTTAGAGTGATTGAGTGTAGAACACTATCATGTTCCGAATCGAATAACCGCTGAATGTCAAATACTCTGCAACCATATACAAGCTCGGTTGAATTCAATGAGGCGGCATCTAAAAGCGTGCGGATTTGATTAACCAGCTCAAGGTCTTCCGCCTGCCTAGTTTGCCAGACAGAAATTTGTACCAATCTATCCCTGCTTAGAACTTTCTTATCCCCAAGAAGTGAAGGCGGATTTGCTAGTTCGTCAGAAATTGTTATGTAGGGCATTGGTGTTTGAGGTGGAGAAATATCTCTAAATATTTTAGAGCCGACTCCAGTGAGCGAAGCTGAAACCAAAATGCTCCTAATGGCCGCAGGGATAGATACGAAGGTCGGCATCACATATCCATTTCTACGCCAACAGTTGAAGATGCATTTATCTTCATGGCTTTTCTTGTATAAGCCTTAACTAATCTTTCTTTTACTATGTCCACAGCTTTGCCTCTCATTGATAGCGCTGCTACGCGCATGAATGGGCGAGGCACAACATCTTTTGTGCCATATTCAAGTTCTTTTGCTATTGGCGATGTCGAACCAAATTCTGCTATTGCAGGATTTTGATTTGTCTTACTTACTATTCGAGAAGTAATTGATGGTAGAAGTGTTTCCCCGGGTAGTGCGGCTGGAGGTTTTCCAGGGCTTGAAGAATAACGAATTTTACCCTTATGAATATAGGGTTTATGGGTTCCGGGCTTGCTAATTAGTTCACGCACTTCATCGGCGCCAGTATCTGCAATTTCGCCAGCGGCGGCGCGCATTTCATAAATGCCAGAAAGAACTAACTGTTTAACCGCTTTTTCTACACCGACAAAGCCGGCATAAATTTTTTGAGTGTTGGTAGGTTTTTTAGCCATTCTTTAACGACCTTCTGCAAAAAGCACGAAGATGAGTTTTCGTAAAAGCTATACCCTCAACTTCATAAGTCCCATTCAGTACGCTATTCAAATTTTCTAAAACTATCAAGTCTCCATACTCGATATCTGTAGATAAAGGAAGACGTATAACAATTTTTCTTTCTTCGCCAATCTGTCCGATAGCATCAGAATTTATTTCTCGCGCTGCGTCTTGATGCACTGAGCCATAGACGCTGACATCGTCGGCTAAGACAGTCCAAATTCCCTCCGACTGATTTATGTAGTCAATAGAATTTGGATTGTGGTGTCGAACCTTAATTAGGGTTGTAGCCCCACGCATGTCTACCTAACTATCCTTCTCTTGAGCCGACTAATTATTTTTAGTTCTTGTTCAGTAAACCCTGATTCGCCTTTGTTGCCGAAAACATAATCGGTACCTTCAACATTTAATCTCTCAAGACCTTGAGCGTCAGCCAAGAATTTGCTCATCTCTCTAGCGCTTGCCGTAAAAAGAACCCTTTCCAGCACCACTGAGTCCGAGTCGTAAACACCAGCTGTGTAGGTAACCAAAGCTATGTAACCTTGTCCGGCAATTCTGACATTGTCAATTCCCCATGGGTAAATATCAAAATCACTAATTACTTGATTAACCATTTGGTTATTCATCCCCACACTAAACGCGGTAACGCTGCGTACTGGTGAATTACGCAAAAAGATTTGGCGTTGCCCTATCTCGAGCATGTGCTTTTCATTAGTGAAGACCTGAGCGTACAATGGCTTGTTGAGGTAGTAAGATAGCTCATTTTCCAGCGTCATTAAAATAATTGACGCGGCTTCCTGCTGGGTATCCGTAAAAGTTTTACCCATAAAGCGCTCAAGGTCGGTGTAATTCAAAATCGCCATATTGCGATAATACACTAAAACAAAAAAATTAGTTCTAGGCGTTAAATTTTGACGCAGCACTAAAGGCTGATGCCCACAAATGGCCAATAATTAAGGCCAATTCATCATCTATACAGCCAATAAATTTGGCGGTCAATAATGATTTTTATTTAGTTTCGATGTTAAACAAATCGGAAGAAGCGATTGGAAGTATTTTGTACTTCTTTGCTTGCTCGATGCTGATGCGCTCGCCTTTTCTTGCTACCTTGACGAGCTCACCATTGACTTGTTCAAAAATATCTTTTGGTGATACTACTTGCATGATTTATTCACTATATCAAAAGAACCGGGTAATAGCAAAAGCCCCACGCTTTTCCTATTGCTAGGGGCGTGGGGCTAAAGCTTTATTAATTAATCGCTATTAAGGAGCGGCTGGAGCCTCGTTAAGAGTTACCTCAACGAACGACTCTGGGCGCTTAACAGCAAGAGCAATGCGCTCTTCGGCCAAAACGGCTACTGCGTTTCGTACGAAGAAATCACTGTGCTGCTCAGCAACACGGATTGTGCCTTCCATGCGGTCGTACAGTGTTGCACCAACGCCGAAGGAGCCAATCAAGACTTTGCCTTCAGTGATTGCTGGTGTGCTGACGATTGGCAAGCGCCACAAACGTGCTTCTGCACCGATTGATACCGACATAACCATGATGTGACGGTTCTGTTCATCCTTGGTCAGTTCGATGTCTTCCATGTCGTTCGGGTGCATAATGATGCCTGTTGGCTCATAGTATGCAAGGAGCGACTTGGTGATACCGCGACGGATTGCGTCGATGCGGCTGTCACCAACTGCGCCTGCCGACCAGTTGAGGGTTTGGACGCCCGATACGTTACGGATACCGGTCAGGTTTGAGCCCGAGCCGTTACCGTTAAGAATCTGGTCATCTTCCGTCAAGCGAAGGCCGTAAAGCAATTCGTTGTCGATGATTCCACGCAATGTTGGCTCGTCTTCGAGAACGTTGCGGTGAGCAACTTCGAAGTGAGCAATTGTGCGTACTGGAGCCTGTACACCAACAACAGTCATTGACGACTGTGGCTTTGATGTAAATACTTCTGGTGTGCCTGAGCGCTCAGAAACAGTAGCAGCATTGTTTGTAAAACCGCTTACACGGAAGTACTCAATCATGTTGCTATTTGTTTGCTGTACGTTGAACAAGTCACGTACTCGCGAAACGCGCTTTGCGCGGTCTACGATGCCTTCGCGTTGCGGTGTACCGAAATCACCAGGAGTACCTGATGGCAATGCGGTGAACACGTCCTTGGCTTGGAATGGAGCCTGCATGGTGTAACCATTGCGGCCATTGCCAATTGCCTTGAACTCATCTGAATCGATGAAGCGCTGACCAATTGACTTGCGTGAGTCACTGGACGAGAAGTCAACTTTGCTGGTCTGTGCTGGAGCTACTGAACCAGTTGCCCAACTCTTGACTTCGCTAAGTCCTTCAAGTGCTTCGATTTCTGCGCGAATCTCTCGTGCTTTCGCAAGATTCGAGCGGAATGCTTCTACGTGCTTTACTTCTGCTTGAACTTCTGAAGCACCCTCTTCGCGATTGCTCTCGACGTGCATGACAATTGAGTCATTCTCGGCGATTACGTTCTTGAGGGCACCTTTAAGTTCCTTCAATCGGCTGTCATAAGCCATGTTATTAACTCCTTTAGAGTATTTTTGTTTATAGGAAGGGACACAAGGTAAGCACCTCGTATTGATAATTATGGTCTAAGTAAAATCTTCTGTCAAGCAGGGGCTAATAGATTTACCAGCTTCTTTTTTTAACTCTCATCCTCATCGCCGTCGTCATCTATGAACGCCTGAAAAAATTGCTCCCAGGTGATGTCGTTGGGTCGACGCGCATCCGTAATGAGTCCGCCCCTAAATGCGACCGTTGGACCAGGAGAGACTGCCCGCAATACAGAAATAACCTTTTCAAGTACGGCGCATGCTATGAATGGCGGAACCGAGCCTAAATCAACGCGAATCGGTTCATTTATGTCATCGTAAGATATTGAAACAGTTATAACCGGGAATTTAAGGTCGTTCTCTTGGAAGAACGGTTCGCCGCTATCCATCCTATTCGTCAGCTGAGAATAGTTCGCCGCGGAAAATAGTTTCACCGTTAAAGATAGGGACCATCTCAAGCTGGAACTTGCTATTGCCTTCCTTGTAGGTTACGACAGCCATGCCTTGTTGCCAGTTCTCCGTTGCATTTATCGGTCTACCAAACGAGTCGGTCGACCCCTTAACGGAAGGAACAGCACCATCGGTCCTGCATAAACAGCCAGGCGATGCCGCAAACCATGTTTTTGCACCATCAAAAGTTCTGCGGGTGATGTAGGTCTGTTCAATTCTATGAATATGACCATGGATAATTGAGATTCTTTCAGAGTCAACTACTGCCTTAGTAGTTGAACCGTTAGACCTAACTTTGTCACCGTGTACGCAGGCCAAGTTTTCATTTAGGTAAAAAATGCCGGCCGGATATCCGTCAACATACTCAACATCAATACTGTCAAGACGCAATAAAAACGGCACGCTCATTACAGGCCATTCTTCTGGAGCTTCGGCTCTCTTCAAATGTAAAGCGGCAGCAGCATTTTTCAGAATTGATTTCTGGATACGCCTATCATGATTGCCCTCAAGTAAAACTATTTTGGCGTCTGGAGCGTTAGCCCTTTGTTCACAAAGAAATTTATAACCTCTATCAATTGAGGCTTGGGTTGTCCTTGCGAACATTGGCTCTTGCTCAAATCTTCCAAATTCTGGAAAATCCAAGAAGTCGCCCAAATTAACAACCACGTCAGGGTTTAAATATCTAACCAACTTAAGCGCAAGGTTCATTGCCTTTTCGTCGTGAAATGGGTCTAGCGTCCCATCTTCATACAGACGAAAACCGATTTGTGGGTCTGGCAAAATTACTGCAGTTTTAAATTCAGTCTTGACACTTTTTGTTTTGGGAAAAGATTTGATGTTGATTGGCTGTGCTTGCTGTACAACAGGCCAAGCCGGTCCTTCATGCCACTTTGGGTGAATTGCTATCGACATTCCACCTAGGTCATGAATCTGGGCGGTACCATCTTCATCTTTTGTCAAACCTTGCCACTCAGAAATTTTGACTTTACTTACTGAGCCAATGTCGTCGATTGGAATTCCAGAACGCTCTAATAGTTCTGTAATTTTGTTTAACTTTGATTTTTGTATCTCGGAATTTAAATCTTCTTTAAGGCTCACGTTACTCCCCCATCATTGTGACGTTAATAATTTTTACACCGTTATTTCTGCGCCAATGCAATATGGCTGATTTGCCACATTGAATATCTTTCTTTTTCAAAACCCTCTCAATTAGGCGGGTTGGGATTTCTGGATTCTTTAAAACGCTTATTAAATATTCTCTATCTTCTTTACTTAATTTTTCTAATAGTGAATCCATCTTGGTTGATTTTGCGCGTGACAGTTCAGCATTAAATTCATCTTTTAGTTTCATCGGTCCTCCACGGTCCACCCGTGGAGTCAAGTATAGGACAGATTAAAGGTCTATTGTGCGATTTCTTTGAGGAGCTGATGGAATTCTTTTAGCTCCGAGTATGAAATCGAGAAATTCTCAACAGCTGGAGCAGCAACTTCTTCTGTGGTTTCAACTGCTTCAACCGCTTCTTCTGCTTTGACCTCAGCCTCAACAACAGCTTCAGCAACTTGCTCTTCAGCTGCAACGACTTCCTCAGCTGCAACGACTTCCTCAGCTGCAACTTCTGCAACTGGCGCTTCTTTTACGTCTTCCACAAGTTCATCTGTTGATGCTTTAACATCAATGACTTCTTCCGTTGCAGCAACTTCGGCTTCAACTACTTCCTGGGATGGACTCAATTGCTTCAAGGCCTCGCTGAGTTGCTTGGCAACAAGTTCACTAATTTTTGCTTCAAGTTCAGCGCTAATTGTATCCATCGAATTCTCCTCGTCTTGAGTCACATTATTATAGTCTGCTTTTTCTTCCTGTGCAGCTAAGCTATAGTCCGATTGGATATCGCCGGTAGCCGAAATTTCAGCATAGCCCAAAAGAATGAGCTCATCTAATTTATTGTCCTCATTATCCAGGAGTTCAATAAGGGCGTCATCATCATTTGCCTCAACAACTAGACCTTTATAAAGGGTCCCACTGTCTTCCCATTCAACCTTAACCCCAATGTCAATAAGGCTTTTGCGGCTAAAATAGCTATTTTCGTGGCTCATACTTACCTCGTTGATGGGTTCGGTTATTAATCCCTTATATAACATTAGCGCATCCACGTCCTCATCTGATTTAAGTTCCGGAGTTGGCATATCTGCATCGGCATAATGGGCGGCTAAGTGCCTATAAACGCCTTCGCGGGCAGCACCCCTAAGAACTGTCCCAGACCGACCACCGTTCAAAACAGCTATGGCTGAGGACAAAGCCCTGAACGAAGCCGCCCCAGGCTTGCCATCAGAATCAACAAAATGATGAATAAAGCTGTAGTGGGTCTTTCTGTCGCCATCAGTGTTTGGCGTTTGATAAGTAAAAATGTCGTCGTAATACGAAATCGAGGAAGGCGATGTGATGTTCTTGTATTGGGCTGTTCTGTCCCAAGGAGAATCCATGTTGATTTCGGTCTTGTGGGTTGAGACAGCCCGACCATTTGGGCCAGATTTTTTTAATTCAAGATTATCTGTTGTCTCTTTTTCCATATTAAGCAATTTCTTTCGTCAATGGAGTTTTGATAATACCATTTTTAATCATCAAATTATCCACATATGAATCCGACTTTAGTGTCGGTGGCTTAGTACCAAAATCTCTGTAGTGGCGAGCCAGGTGTCTGTACACAGCTTTTCTATCTTCACCGCGTAAAGTTGTGCCGGTTCTTCCGCCGTTTAACACGGACATTTGAACTCTAAGTTCAGACATGGCTGCAGCTCCTGCGCGCCCATCTTTTGATACGAAATGATGAATGAACGTGTAATGAGTCTTTCGGTCGCCTTCTGTATTTGGATATTGATAGGCAAAAATCTTGCTGTAGTAATCTTTGTCTGCTGGTGAACGAACAGAAAGAATCGCTTGACGATTTAGATTTTCTGAATCCGAAACAGCCGATGAATGACTTGGAATTGGTCCGCCGCTTGCCTTGACTTCATTATCTTTTTTGTCAAGCTCTTTTA
>Ga0222713_10004453_pt1 | contig 14049 bp, 17 predicted proteins | sample C33_649DmetaG_FD_165061 | JGI IMG/M metagenome (GOLD analysis project Ga0222713, IMG submission 165061) | Estuarine water microbial communities from San Francisco Bay, California, United States - C33_649D | ecosystem: Environmental > Aquatic > Marine > Unclassified | place: USA: California...
TGGCTTTGTGTGTATTGGGCGTACTGAGCAGCTTTAGTGAAAAGCTGATTAAATGACGAGCCGCAGGGGTCGTGGTTACAAGATGAGTTACAGCAGGACATGGTGGTTAAATTATGTTTGTGTTTATTTGATTGCAAGCATTATTTTGCTTCGTAGAGTTCGTATTCGGCAGGCTGCTTATTTTCATTCTCGCTGCTTGGTTGATAGATGCGTAGCCACCATGCTCCCGTAGGTTTCGGTGGTTTGCCAGTTTCGATGTGCCAGCCTCCGTGTCCATCTTCGTATTCTTCTTTGTAGCCGGCGATCTTAACGTGGGTCTGACGTTCGTGTACTACCTTGTCAGATGTGTTCAGCCTAATCCTTTGAACTGCTACCTGCCAGCTTTCATGGACGTGTCCAGTTGCGATGATGTCAGCGTCTGAGACGTAGACTGATTGCCTATTGGTTTGGATGACACCGCGAGTCACTGGGCCACCGCCACCGCTACCATGGAAGTACCATAACTTGAGGCTGTTGTTTTGGCGTTTGCCGTTGTGGATGTGAAAGCGGATGTAGCCAGAGTATCCTCCGCGCCTTGCTATCCCACCATCTGCTCTGAGTCGTTCCGTCAATCTCTCCGTGAGATCCGTTTCGTGGTTCTTGTGGATCGCTGATTCGTGGTTGCCTACTCCGCGAACCGTGACCAGCTTCTGGTATGGCTTGAGATATTCCGCCGCCGTACTGACCAAACTATCTAAATAATGGTTGTTTTGATGCTCTGGGCGGATGTCTTTCTTGCTGGAGCGGCGATCATACTTACCCTGCATAGCGCAAAAGAAGTCACCGAAGTCGAGGATCGGCGCGTTTCTCTTAACGGCCAAGTCTAAATGCTTCTTTAGTTTCTTCCTGTCACATTTCGGGTTGTCCCAGTGGACATCACTCTGCAACAAGAACCATTGCTCATCACCCACTCGCGGGAGGTTAATGTCGAAGACGTGTACGTTTCTGCTAACCTCACGGAATTTCCAGTTGTTCATATGTGTTTTTTTAATTCTTCAATAAACCTATTGAATTGTATTGGGTTCAAATCGTCTTTCCTATTCGGGCTGACTGTCCTGTGATCGGTGATGTCTTTTATCGTTAACGATAATTTCTTCATCCGAGGCAGCAGATACTCTATTGCAGAGTTAATCATGTCAAGACTTAATGGTTCTTTATAGCTATCTCCCTCAAATGCTACCCCAAGACTCCAGCTATTTAAATCTGTCTTGTTCCTCCAATAACTCTTCCCAGCGTGCCATGCCCTCTGGTTGTCTGCCGCGAGAACTGTGCGTTCCCCATCTCTCTTAATGATGCAATGGTAGCTTACTTGGCTGACTGTCTTCGTACACCAATCAACAGATCCAGCGTAGCTTCCGCTGGTATGATGCAACACAACTGCGGTTGGAGTGATCTCTGTTCCGCGAGTATAGTTGGGAGTTTGCTTATACAGTTCCCGATACTGCTTGGGAATTATCACTTGTCTTTGAGCGTCCTCGCTGGAACCTCTTGTTGGAGTTTCCTCACGGGAACCTCGTATGAAAATGTTCCGAAGTCCGTCACAAATCCAATGCGTAATGTTTCGCATCCCGATAGCAATAGGATTGCGATTAGGCATAGCGCGATTTTCATTTCTCCTTTCGGAAAACTTCATACACGCCGATCAGCCCAATTACAGCAACAGAGATTGCTGAGAATTGTTCTGGATCAATCTTGAGTCCAAGAGCGGCGATGATTGTTCCGAGTCCAGCCCAAGTGGATTTTTCTTTAAGGCGAGCGATGATTAGTTCTACAATTTTCATAGTCTTTGTATCTTCTTCCACATATAGACGCATGTCAAGATGCCGGCCACAAGACCGACAAATGCGCCCGATAATCTTAAACCTGTTTCGAGGTGAGGTAGCATAGAAATTAACACACCAGAGATGCTTGTTACTGTTCCCATTATTCCTGCATATGTTGGGTGGTCATTCATTAGATCATGCATCATTGATGGTTTTTATAAGAATCACGAGTGAGCTTGCGCGAGCAATGTTCCAACAATGCTGGTTGTTGCTACGTTTGCAAGTCGAGTCGCGTCGAGCGCATCCGTTTTCGATTTGATCGCCGTGATGTCGGACGCAGGGATGTCGCTGACGGCGGCAGGCGCGGCGGGGAGGTTGTCGGTTTTCGCTTTGATCGCTGTGATGTCGGCAGCCGGGATGTCGCCGGTTGTCAGGGTCGAGCGGGTCGAGACGGCGGCGTCGAGGTTGGCGAGTTTGGTGGAGTTGCTGTCCATCTCGGTGCGGATGTCCACGACGGTCGGCGCGGCGGATGGTGCGGTGTAGTCGGCATCCGCGAGGCGGCTGCTGACGCTGGCGTCGAGGTTTTCGACACCCGCGCGGCCAAGGGACCAGAGGGAGGGGACGTGTTGCACGTCCACGTTGGCGTCAGTGGTTTTGAAGATGGCCACGTATTCGCCTGCGGACGAGTTAGACGAGGAAAGTGTGTATGTGTAGAGGCCGCCTGCGAGTTCGCTTGCGCTTCCTGCGTCAACGATCTTCGTGCCTGCGGGGTCGTAGACATCTACGGTGACGGTGAGGCCGGTGCTGCCTTGTTTTGAGGCCGTATAGAAGGCCATGAATTTTACTGAGGTGGATGTTTTTTCGATCATGGGTCGGGTTGGTTAGATTTCTTCGGGGTCGGGTTGGGGGAGGAGGGCGTGTGCTTCGCTCATGGGAACTACGGCGACTTGCGGGAAAAGCTCGGCGGGAAGGTGGGCGAAGCCTTGCGCGTAAAGTCCGCCGGGGCCGGTTTCGGTGAGGAGGTCGGCGCAGAGCATGAGTCGACCATCGGTGAGCGGCACAGGGGCGGCGACATGCTGGGGGTTGCCGTATTCCTGCTGTATCGCGCCGAGGGTGGTGGCTTGCTCGGGAGTGAGGACAATAGCAAGTTCCTTTGCGGTCTCGTAGCTGACGGGCTGGGAAATGAGGTCGGCGAGTGTCATATAGCGGCGGCGAGGTTTGTCATCAGCGTGCTGACGCGGGTGTCGAGGAGGGCGAGGTCAAGGTTTCCTCCAATAAAGTAAAACCCTAATCGGCTGGCGCAAAGACTTACTGGGCTTGAATTTACATTTACGCCGTAAACAAAAAATGGAGTAGTTATTGATCCTGTTGATGTTTTTGCTGCGGAGCCGGATTGCCCGAGGCAAATCCAATTTAAAGTGGTCGTCTGAAGATTTACACCAATGATTCCTGGAACTGTATTTGAAGTGCCCATTTGCGTAAATGTAGAGACCCCTGGACGCACTCGCGCCCCGCTCGTATTTCCCGCAATTTGATGCAAGGATGCAGGGCCGACATAAGACTGCGATGTTATCCTGTCGGAGTTAACCCAAACGCCATAGGCCATTTGATTTGAGGCTATTGTTCCGGCAGAATGACGCAAATACTTGGTTGACGCATTGCCTTTTAGCCCCGTCTCACGGTCGTAGTCTCCAGAGACGAAGTTGAAATTAGTAGGAGCGGAGCCGACGAGTGGCACAAGTGCGCCGGAAAGCGTCCGTGCTCCGGCCAAGATGCAAGACGCCTTGATCGCGCTCCAGATGCCGTCGGATTTGCACCCCACGATAAAGTCAGTGAATGCCGTGGCGACTCCTTCTTCGAGGGCTTGCCCGTCTGCCGCTTCGACTGCCGCGATGTAGGCGAGCGCGTCGGAGTCACCTGCGGGTGCGACTTTAGTCGGCACGCGGAGCGGGGAGAGTTGGCCAAAGAGCGGGCTAAGCATAGGTCAGGGTGGCGCGGTCGTTCCACGCGCCTGTGGCGGAGGCTTCGGTGGCGGAGGTGCCGGTCGAGTTGAAAGTGGTCCGAGAGATTTCCCACTGCGCGGCGTCATAGATCGAGCCGCTCGCGGGGACGTCGGAATAGAGGAGGTAGCCGAGGTAGGTGGTGTCGCCTGCGGAATCGAAGACGAAGACGCGGTCGGGGGCGTCTTTGGCTCCTGCTAATTTATAGATTTCGCCAGTTGATGGATTGCGGCTATAGAGCTTTCTGTCTGCGTGATTTATGCAGACTTCTCCAAGGGCGAGTTGGGCTGTCGTAGGAACTGCTCCTGCGAGAACCGATTTTTTTGGAATGATAGTAGGGTTTGCCATTTTCTTATAGAAGAAGGGTTGCCCCTAGGGGTTTTACCCCCTAGAGGACTTTTATATTACACTAGTACGCGCCGCCGTCAATAACGGTTTCGAGAGCAGTCACGCGAGTATCGAGTGCGCTGTCAGCGTTGGCGCGAGCCGTGGCTTCAGAGTCGATGTTCGTTTGGAGGCTGCTATCAGCGGTGCTACGAGCGGTAGCTTCGCTGTTGATGTTGTTCTGGAGCGTGGTGTCGGCAGAACTACGAGCGGAGGCTTCAGCGGAAACGGCAGCAATGCGAGCAGTCTCTTCGGCAGAGATAGCAGAAGCATTGTCAACGATGTCGCTTTCAGCGGTGGTAACGCGAGCAGTGAGGTCTGTGAGGTCGCTGTTTGCGCTATCAATGTTGGACTGAAGGGTTGCATCACCGGCGATGCGGTCAGAAACCTCTTGAGCGAGGGCAGCATTGTTGCTGGTAACATAGCCAGCAAAAGCTGTATCATTCTCAGTATCAACACTGTTGATAAGAGCAACGATTTCAGCGAAGCTGTCTTTGTCAGCCTCGGAAGCAGACAAGATAGCGTCGATGCGACCTTTTTCAGTCGTGATCTTGTTGTCGAGGGTTGTGTCAGCAGCACTACGGGCAGAAGCCTCGGCAGAAACAGCAGCGATACGGGCTGTCTCCTCTGCGGCGATGTCATCAGAAAGGTCGCTCTCAGCGGTCTGAGCGCGGCTGATTTCCGCATTGAGGTTCGATGTCAGAGTGTTGTCAGCAGCGATGCGAGCGGCCTCTTCAGTGGAGACTGCGCCATCAACGTAGCTTTTCTTGGCGAACACATGTTCACCACCGATAGCAAGAACTCCCTCGGCTGTACCGATGAAGAGGCTCTTGTTAGTAAGATCCATTGCCAACTCGCCTGTCGCAAGACTGACGGGTGTGCCTGAACCGCGTTTGATTTTGAGGATTGGATTTGCCATATTTTATTTTGTATTTGTTTTGTTTGTTTTGGTTTTTCTGTTTTTTCAGAAATCAGTATTCTCCCGAATCAATAAGGCTTACGTTTTCTAGTTGACCATTATTAATTTCGGCAATCTGGTTGCCGTTAGGGAGAGATCCAGACACTGAATCTATTGCGACAAGGATCTCATAGAGTTGACCATCGAGGGTCTTATCTTTGAAGCAATCACTTGTAATCAATTCTTCAGCCATGATTTTGTTATATATTTTCTTATGGTGTAGTCAAATTATTATTGAGATATTCTGAATGCATTTAGGGTAGCAGATGGAATATCGGGGTGTAGGGAAGTCGCTGGTTGATGCTCCAAGATAATTGATGTATTGTCTGTTGCCCAGCAAACCTCCACAAAGTCTCCAGCAACAACGGTAACGATATCAATATAAACCCTTGATGCGTATGGGGAGTTTGTATCAACGCCGAATTTTTTAGTGCTGTTGGGATAGTTTATTAGATTCTTGCAAAGCCAAACATCAACAGTTGTTCCACTGCCTCCCCCACCTGTATTGCGAAAACCAAGACCACAAAGAATCTGATATGTTCCTGATTGAGCAAATGTAATCCTTGAATTTGAAACAAGAGTAATTCCATTTGTAATACTTGGTGCATCATAAGCAACTTTTGTTAATGTGTTTATTGATGCTGCGGATTGATCGATAGATGAATGGAAGTCTGCGAATGGATTGGTAGCACCAATATTTTGATCCAAGGCATTAAGTATTTCCCAAAGCTGGTTATCAATAGTCATATCTGTAAAGCAATCTTTTTCCATAACTATACTTTCGGTGGGAAGTTCTTGTATGGGTGTCCTATAGGAAGTTGGGATTCCATTCCCCATTTCCACGCAAGGTAGCCTTCCATTATTTCTTGGTTGGTTGGATTAGCAAAGGCAACAAGTTCAGCGATGAATCCGTTGAGAGATTGGTCTTCATTGAAGTTTCCGCCGATATTTAGAGATGTGAATGAATTGTTTGCAATGCTTCCAGTTGTTGGCGAAAGCGATCCATTTAACCTAATTGTAGGTGCTGCCGAATTGAAATAAAACGAGCTAATGTAGTTATTTCCTTCCGTTACACTTCCATTCGGAGTTGAAAGACTCCCAACATTGGTAATGATTTGAAAGTTATCGTTTGTTGTTCTGCGAACAGCAATTCTTGGATTAGTGGTTTCAGTTCCAGAAAAAAGGAAGTCTTGATCGGCTAGTGCATCAGTATCCAACCGAAGGATCATAGCAACACAGAATGGCTGGGCTTGGTTGAATGTGTTGTTTTCGAGAATCTGGTTGGTGCTTATTGTTGTCTTTGTCCACTCAAGAACATTCAATCCATTGAGAGTCCTTGTTCCAGTATTGGGGCCAATCTTGCCAGAAGATAATGGAGCAACAGTCCAACCGTTGCCAGACTTGTCGAGCATCTGCGTAACTTGGTTGCCAGTCGCTGTGATAGTTGAGGTATCGGCAGCATCGTACCAAAAAATGGTAGATATCTGGCTAGGTGTCCAAAGATCTCTTTTGAGGCTGGAGTATACCCAGTATAGTTGACCATCCAAGGTTAGACCATTAAAGCAATCCCGTGTCGGGATGTCTACGGCGTACCCTTTCTCCACCATCTTTTCCAAGATTGTGTAGAGCTGGTTATCAATTGTCTTATTGATAAAACAATCTTTTTCTTCTACAGCCATGTTGATGCGCGGTTGGGTTGGAGGGGTCGAACCTCCAAACTCAGATTATCGGTAACGATAACTTAGGGAGCTGGCGTGAGCGCAGCAGCCAAAGCTTCGTTGACGTGATTGTATTGTGCCGATTCCGTCATCTGAACGAAGCAATTCTCCGTCACAGGGCTAACAACACTTCCGATTGTGGCGAAAGCGATGTAGAACTGGTACAGACGATGTGCGTCATTCATTGCGTCATAGCAACCAAAGCTAACAGGCTCAATGCCGGCAGCAGTGGAAACGGTTGTGAGGAACGGGTAAGTCCTGTCCCTGTAAGGAATATCGGTAAAGCAAGCCATATGATTAAATTGTTAACCCCCATCAGAGGGGCTGGGTTTTACCCCAACCCCCCTTTGTTTGGGGATGTTTACTTAGGGAGCCACGATGTCACCCACGCCAGCGCAGTTGTAGCAATCTGCTGGATCAACTGGAGGTGTGTAGTCATTCAACGGGCAGCAGGAACCGTAGAGGTTCTTGGTCTTGGGCAGTCGATGCAAGAAGCAGTGCATCAAGGTCGGATCTTTGACCTGAGCCGCGAGACGGAATTGGGCTTGGTAGAAGCCCATCTTGCGCCAGCGGTTGCACTCCCAATCGGGGTTCTTCCACTCCCAGTCACCAGCGTAGTTCTGACCCATCATCTGGGCTTGGCTGTAACCGTTGGAGGAAGGCATCGTCCACTTGACCATTGCCTTGTTGACCATGGCAACCGAGATTGCGAAGTCAGCATTGGCGTAGTCACGATTCGGGACATACGAGCAACCTTGCTCCTGCACGATCTTGGTGTAGCGAGGAACACGGATGAGCTTGGCCCATGTGGTGGGATCTTCGGGGCTGAACGGGCCGGCTGGCTGGTCAGCAGCGGGGGCTGCATTGAAGCGAGCGGCGTTGATGTCGTAGCCGAATGCGTAGTCACCGATGACGCGGTTGACACCCAGCTTGAGGCTGGAGAGGCGAGCGTCGAAGTCGGTGTTGGCATCCCAGTAACCGTTGTTGCGCTTGGCTTGGAAGTAAAGCGCACGGCCAACGCGAGGATCAGGGATAACGATGTCAAGGAGCTGCATGCCAGTGGCTTCAGCGATGTCGAGACGGAAAGCGTCATCTTCGTTCTGGAGGTCGATGAGGGCGTCATCGAGCAGGTCGAGCGAGAGGTAAGCAACTTTCGGGAGGTCAGCAACAGCGAGCTTAACACGGAGTTCGCAGAGGTTGTATCCGCTATCAGTGTTTTCTACGTTGTCGCTGGTGGGAACGAACCAAGCGGCATCGTCAACGAGTCCGCAGTAGGTTCCGTCATCCGTGGTAACGCCGAGCCACTTGTGTCCAGCACCGCCGATGTAGTTGGCGCGGAGGAACTCTTCGTGGACGTTCTTGGTGATGCGAGCATTGCTCTCCTCGAACTGAAGGATTTCTTCAGCGGGGAAGAGGCGATAGAGAAGGCTCTCAACGCAGATCCAGTCAGTGTGCATCTCTTTACGGAGAAGCTCGAAAGTGTAGCTCTCAGTGCCGGGACGCTGAATGACTTCGCTGTTGGTGGAGCAGGAATCGGTTTCGCAGTATCCATCAACGATCTTGCGGAACGGGCTGCAAGGATCATGGAATCCACGGCCAAAGCGGAAGGCTTTCTGCTCGGTGGTGTGATTGAGGGGCCAAGGTTGCTCCTCGAAACGGGTGAAGTACGTGGAGTTAGTGACGAGCTTCTTAACGTAGAGGTCGTTGAAATACTCACGTCCCTCGCGGAAAAAGCTGTCCAACTCGGTACAAGAATTGAATTGAATCATTTCTGCCATAATATTTTTTGTTTGAGTTAGGTTTAGTTTAGTTTGTCCGCCTGACAAACACAGAGGAATGCCAAGCGAGTGCTTGTTTTCCTCTGCTGGAATCTACCCAGAGATTGGCTTGCGCCACCGTCCAGAATACCGCTTTTCATGCGAGGTCGGAAACTCGCCAGCCAGAGTGCGGCTGAATCCCTAATTGCTCACGCTTTCGGATTTCTCTTTTAGCGGAATCTATATATCTTCAATGTTATGTCAAGCATGAAAATGAAGAAGGGGAGTGGATTTTACTCCACCCCCCTTTCAGCTAAACACGGATCTATGGCTATTATGCGGTAACGGCTGACCTGCCTTGAGGCGTGAAGCGAGCTAGTTTTGCCGCCAGTCCTTCAGATACACTTATCCGTTTAGTCTGAGAATCTGTTGCTTTCGATGAACCTTCCAGTCGGGAAGCTCCCTTGAGTTTGTTAATATAATCGTCTTTTTCTTTTAACATCTCAGCTTGAGCTTTGAGCATGGCTTGCAGTTTGTTGTAAGCCCTGCCTTGGTGGATCAAGCGGTTCATATCATCAACAGACGCTGGATCGTCGGACTGTTGTGTGGCTGCGAGAGCAATAGCCTCATCGTGGGCGGTATCGTAGGTGATACCTTTGTCTTTCATGAAAGATTCAATAGCTTCGGGGATCGCTACTTGGTTATCAACTTCTTGGGCTTGGCGTTTGTAACTGTCCCTCCATGTGTTGATGAACTGGCTGCGTGTCTCTACTTCTTTCTCTTTAGCCTTGCGGGTAAGCTCGGACTTTGTGTTTTGCCAATCCATTAACGCATTGGCGTGTGTTTGTGTGGACTTCTGGAAGTCCTTAATGGCATCAACGAACCTTACTTGGTTGTATGTATCAAGTGAGTTTGTTAGCTCCCTAAATGCTTCGTTCCTTTCGTTGAGTGCCTCGCGGCGAGCTTCTTCAGTCTGCGCGGAGTAGACGGCAGCATTAGCGGCTGTGCCTCGGTTGAAGATCGCAAGAAGCTGCGGATCATCGCCAATAATTTCTTTGGCTTCGATGTATGAGTCTTGAATTGGGATGACATATTTCTGTTGGAAATCTTGACTCTGAGTGATGTCATTGAACTCTACCTTGCTGCGAAGTTCTTGAATCTCTTTCGTCAGATTTGCTTCCAACTCTGCCTTCTCATCATTGGCTCGGTTTAGTTGTTCTTGGTAGTGGTTTGCTTCTGCTGTGGTTTCGCTGTTCTTAACAAGTTCCTCAAGCTCCGCGATCTTGCTGGTGTACTTGGGGATCTCTTCACTCTTGAATTTCTCCAGCTCGTCTTTGAGGCGTTTGTTCTCCTCGATCTGTTTCTGCACGAACCCCGGCTTCTTCTTCTCTGGCTGGATGAGCGGTTTCTTTCCCTCGTTATCGTTAACGATAAGATCTTCAGAAACATCTTCGGTATCAAATGATACATCGTCAGAGGGTTCTACGCTTGAACCATCTGGGTTCTTCGCAAACCTCTTTAGGAAGTCTGCTGTATTTCCCTTAATGGGAACTTGTGGTTTCGATTGGAGGTCTTTGATGATCTCCGCTGTTTCTTGGTTGGTTTTGTTTTCCTCGCTCATAGATTAGATTTCATCCAAGTCTGGGTCAATGACTTGCTCGATTTGTTGTTTTTGCTTCTTGGCTTTCTTGAATTGTTCGCTTCCAGATTCCGCGCTCACCTCGATTGTTGAGATGGCATGGCGAACGGATTCAATGCCGCTGGCTGGGCATGTCATTAGGATGTGTGTTTTAAGTGCATACCAATCGTCGTGATTAACGATGGACGCACATAATGCTTGGATTCTGTCTGTGGTGTTCATTATTGTTGAGCGGCTTGAATCGGTGTTTGAGGCATCTCTTCTTCCTCAATTTCAACTTCTTCTTCCTCTTCTGGCATCTGTCCACGCGCCTTCTGAATCTCAGCGCGAGCCTTGGCTTTCTGCATGGCAAGCTGTGTGATGCCCTGCTGCTTGCGTTGCTCTGTACGCTGCGCGTGGCTGATGGATGCCTTTCCGATTGCAATATCTGCAAGTTTTTGTTTAGTGTCGATCTCGATACCAGACTTCGCGGCGAGGTACTGGAGCTTGAGGTCTTCTTCTGATCCACCCTTACCCTGACCCTGCTGGCTTTGTGCCATCTCTTGGTAAACTTGATTGAGTTGGTCTGACATCTTGCCAACCTCGCCCATCCCCTGCATGAATTGCTTGAGGAAGTCTTTCTTGGTTGGGTCTTTCGAGATGAACTCGACGTGAGCCATGATGTGTCCACCCTTGAACTGAACAGAGCGTACAGCTTTTGCAAGCTCGTTGACATCTGGCTGGCCGGCTTGAACCATCTGCATGTTGCTTTGCAGTTGAAGCGTAAGATCCGCGAAGTGACCTTGAACGTGTTCGATGTGCGGGTCTGTAGGAAGAACGGGGAAGTTCCGTGGATTCACGAATACGTCCGTCATGCCTGCGTTCTCGAAACCGATAATGCGAGCATTGTCATCAATACGTTCCGCCTTGGTGTCCCTATATCGTACTACGTTATCACGGCCTGCCAAAGCTGCGATGGCGTCTTTAACGGCATTTTCTTGTCCTTCGTTGGCTGGTGTGATCGAAGTAAGTTGTACAAGTTTCTCCGCAGTGATGAGCTTGAAGGAAGGGGAACCTGCTCCGTTGATGAGGTTGCTTCGGACGCTGGTGATGTTCTTCCAAGAAGCGGCTTCTTTTGGTGTTCCGAGTTGTTCAAGGATGTCATAGAATTTTTTAACGTATTCGTATCCGTCATCGTTCCTGTTCGCAGATACAAACCTGCGATATAGCTCTTTGAAGTAAAGAGTTTCGCATTCGTTGAATCGGCGGATTTGTGTGCCAGAAAGTTTGGCGGATTCTGCTGCATCCAGTTCTGCTTCTCCCTTGGTGCGTTGCTTGCCTCCCGCTGTTGGTTGGCCGATACGATACTGGCCGAGGTTGCGGTAGAGGTCGCCCATGTAGAACTGCATGAAGCCCATGCTCTCTCCAACGGGAAGCTGGAACCTGTTCTGTGTGAACTTGGCTCCGTCTGGCATAACGCTAATTGGGAGCCATTCCATTTGCTTGAGCATCTTGGTGGCATCTGGGCTTTGACCCTCGACCATTAGCATTGAGTTAAGTCGAACGGCATCAACGAGTCCGTTCATTGTAAAGTCGTATTGACGGCAGGCAACGTAGGCTGCTTCTGCTTGGCTCTTAATATCATGAAACATGCCAGACCCAACCGAGTCTGTCAGCATGTACAGGATCTCGCTCCAGTCACCGAATGCGCCGATCTGGAGTTGCAGGAATCCATGCTGATCGCGGATTACGTCTTCCCCAATCTTGTTGTTTCCACGGAGATTGCCGTTGATGTGTGTGATGATTGGATTGTAGTCTTGCAAGATTACTGCCTTGCTGATCTTACCATCGAACTCCCTCCAGTAGACTTCGTAGAGGTCAACCTTCTGGTTAACCGAGAGTGACCAGTTGAACCCGCTTTCGCTGATTGTGCGGTAGAAGTCTTCGCGGGACTTGTTGTGTTCGCTGAATGCACGGTGAAACCGTATAGCGTCAACTACTGCATCCACGTTCCATCCTACTGCTTCCGCCGCTTCCTTGTTTTGGATGACTTTGTAAAGTTCGTAGGGGGTGGGTCTGCGACGAACAGCGAACTCTTCAAGATTACTGAAATCAACTTTGATATCGTCTGGGAAAAGAAGGTCGCTAAGAAAAGTATGCTTGGGCATCCATCCAACTGACGAATCCCACATACCAATTCCTTTTCCATACAACAACATGCTTTCGATGTCCTGCTCTTTGTTGTACAAGTAGCCCGGCCATTCGCGGATCGCTTGATCGAAGGCTTGCGTGATGTTCTCCGAGTGCATGAGCCTTTCGCGCTCGTTGCCGAATTTCGTTTTAATCGTGGCGCAGGCTTGCCTTTCTGTGATGATGTCATAGTAGCTTGACTTTTGGTTGTTTACGATAGCTTCAAGGCTTCCCCAGTTTACATCAGACTGCCAAGGAAGTTTCTTCTCTGCAATCTTCGAGTAGCCTGTTGGCGGGAAACGCTTGTACGCTTTGTATACCCTAATGCGTTTGTTCTCGCGCCCAACATTATTCCTTGAAAGATTTTCTGCAATGTTCCAAGCATGGTTGGCTGAAGCAATTCGCGTGCGTGGAGGATTCCCATCCTCGTCAAGTGCCAGAAGTGAGAAATTGTCGTTGCCTGTTGAGATCATTGTGTATTTATCGTTAACGATAATGAATTAGTCAAGAGAACATAGTGTTTAGCTTTTGCCTGCGCTTACCGCAAGCCTTGCATCCCTTGGCTTTTCTTTCGAGAGTTGATCCTGTCACGTTATCTATGACGCGAGCAAATGAGTGTATAACATTTGCAACGGCATCGCCGGCCTGTACCCAGCACCTTCCTTCTGGTTGGCGTTGACAGATTTGTTGTTCGATTTGGTATGGAAGATCAGCGGGAATATTGTTCCCATTAATCTCCATATCCTTTTTCACGTTCGCAATGAGAGTGCGGAATGACCCAGCTCGCGTGACCGCATGAAAGGTGCGTCCATCTTTGGTAAGTGTATACTCGTAGTACCACCCGCCAACTGGAGCTAATTTGGGGTCTTTCAATTTCATCTTGATGTAAACATAGTTTTATTGTTAGATGGAAATATGTCAAGCACGAAAATGATCAATAGATACGGAATGGCATTCCCAGAGAACATGGATGATTTGGCGATTGAACTATTTTGCTATGCCATCACCCGTGGTCAGTATGGAAGAACCTACTGCATAAAACATAATGTTGAAATCGGTGACTTCAAACTACTGACACCATTTGAGCATTTCATTAAGGCTGTGCAACTCCAGTGGCCTACTGATGTATCTATCAAATCCCGTGGCTACATGAATACTCAACTTCTGCGAACCATTGAGGAACTTTGCAACAATGATGACGTTGTTCTCGCGGGAGCTGCATCGATGGGTAAGTCATTTCCTGTGGGTCTGTGGATTCTTCTCGATTGGTGTGCTGCTCCAACATGTACATCATCTTGGGTAGCCACCACAACAATCGGTGCGTCCGAGGATCGTATCTGGGGTATCATCTCAAAGCTGTGGAAGGCATCCCGCGTGAAGATCGGGAACCTCATGGATTATCGCCACATGATTGTGTGGGGTGGTGGAGATGGCAATGACCAGCGGGATTACCGCAACGCTATCAAAGCTCTCGCGTTCCCGCAGGGTAATGAAGGGCAGAAGGCTATTGATACAACCCGTGGTCGTAAGAATGACCGCATTCGTCTTGCTCTTGATGAGCTTCCCGAAATGGAGATGGGTGCGCTCACTGCTCGCGTCAACCTTTCGTCCAACGATGACAA
>Ga0222713_10004459_pt1 | contig 14040 bp, 8 predicted proteins | sample C33_649DmetaG_FD_165061 | JGI IMG/M metagenome (GOLD analysis project Ga0222713, IMG submission 165061) | Estuarine water microbial communities from San Francisco Bay, California, United States - C33_649D | ecosystem: Environmental > Aquatic > Marine > Unclassified | place: USA: California...
CCACTGTCTTCTGGGCAATGTATAAGAATGTGATGACTGAAAAGGGACTCGAACAGTTCCAAAAGGATTGGGACTCTGTACAGAAGAAGTGATCAGTTCAGATACTCCTTATAAGTTGGCAGAAATCATCAGAGATACTTGGCCAAATCTTTACAGACCACCTAAAAAGAAGTATAATGATGTGAAGATGACTAAACCCGATGAACGGAAATCTTGAACCTGAGGAGAATGTAATGCGGAGTGCTGATTGGTTGGGACAACTTTCTATTGCCCTTCAAAAACTCGAATGGACTGGGGAAGATGAGATTGTAGTTGAGATTGGTGGCGTTGCCGTAACTGGAACTGCTACCAGTCCAACTGCAAATCCTAAGTGGGCAAAACCTTTTGGCACAGTCTCCTATCAAAACGATGCTTTTATTGTGATCAAGAATAAAAGCAGGAACCCAGTAGTTCCTTCACAACCAAATCCAGAGTTAAAGGCGCATCATGACAAGTGATTATTGGGTGGTTGTAGAGTATCGGACTGGTAAGGTCATTGCCCACTGTGGCGAAGAGACTGATGCCAGAATGCTCTGTGAGTTGCGTCCTACCGAAAGGACTTATAGAAAGCAAAAGTTTATTATGGACCAAGTGATTGATATTACATCCACTTCCCAGAAACAACTTCCAACAACTGATATTGTAGTAAATATGGATGGTGGAGTCGGTGGTTCTTGGAAGGAAATATATGAACAATTTGATGAAGCATTTGGTGTTAAAAAGCAAAAACAATTGAACCAGAGTGATGCCGAAGTTTTCGTACCCTAATGACCCAGAGGATGCTAAGTGTCCTTACTGTGGCGAGAAAGGAAAACCTTGTTCTCATGTAGATAGTATGGCAAGAGCATATGCTCGCGGTGCTTGTAAAAAGAAGAATGAAAAGTAACACCACTTTGAGAGAACAACTTTCCTACATTTACATTACTCTTAAAGAACTAGTCGTTGTAATCAAAACAGGAAATAAATAGTCATAAGTCGCAGTAACTTATGGGACCTCTACATTCTCCAAAAGAATACTTGTTTAATTTACATACGACAAGTTCTGGGGAGGCGAAACGAATGTGGAGGCAAAACATAAAAGAACAGTGGAATCATCAGTGTGCATATTGTGGATCGGAAGAGAATCTCACAATTGATCACGTAATACCAAGATCAAAAGGTGGCACAGACTTCACAAAAAATGTAGTCTGCTGCTGCCATTCTTGTAATCAAGATAAAGGACACGAACATTGGAAACTGTGGTATGTCCAGCAAGAATTTTATAGTGAAGAAAGATTTGATAAGATAGAAGAGTGGATGAAACCAGATCCACCAACGAATTTATTTGCCTATCGTCCCAGAAGGAATAACGCATCTTGAATAAATAAATCAGCAGTATATACTGCTTCTTATGGTAAATACCGAATGCGATAAATGGCAACTCCGTTTAGAATAAAAAGATCTGCTGTACCTGGGAAGGTGCCAGCGGTAACAGATTTACAACTAGGTGAATTAGCTCTTAATACTTTTGATGCTGATCTTTTTACACTTAGAGCACGTCCTGGTATTGGAACGGATGTTGTTAGAGTCGGTTCGGGTGTTTCCGTTACGAATGTTCTCTACGTAACGAATGACGGAAACGATACAAATACAGGTAAGAAATTAGGTGATGCAAAGGCAACCATCAAAGCAGCAGTTGCAGTTGCATCTACAATTCCAGGATCCGTAGTTAAGGTTTCCGCTGGAACTTATGTAGAAGATAATCCAATTCCGATAGGACCTCAGGTTAGTATTGTTGGTGATAGTTTAAGAGAAGTTACTGTTGTTCCTAGTAATGCTGGGGAAGATTTGTTCTATGTTTCCCCTGGAAACTATGTTGCAGAGATGTCTTACAGTGGGACATTGAATCCTGGTAAGGCAATTTTTGCATTTGATCCAAACGAAGTTAAATATTTCGCCCAATCTCCATACGTTCAGAACTGCACAAACTTCATTCCAAATAGTATTGGAATGAAGATTGATGGATCAAAAGCAATTGGTCCATTAAAATCAATGGTGGTTGATTCCTATACTCAGTATAATCAAGGTGGTATTGGAGTTTCAATCACTAATGAAGGATATGCTCAGTTAGTTTCTCTATTCACGATTTGTGATGATATTGCTGTTTTCTGTGGATCTGGTGGTGCTTGTGACTTAACAAACTCCAACTCTTCCTTTGGTAATTATGGATTGGTTGCAGATGGTGTAGGACCATACAAGTACTCTGGTATTATTTCTGCAACATCTCCCGAAAACTCTGATACCTTTACTTTATACTTTGATAATCCTACTCTTGGAGTTCAGACAGCATCTTATGATAACGTAACTGGAATTCTTACAGTTACGACTTCCACGGATCATAATTATACTGTTGGAATGGGAGTTACGATTTCTGGACTAGAATTTAGTTGTCCATCGGGACCAGGAATTGTAACATATCCAAGTGGAAATTATGGTTATGTTTTTGAAGTTAGAGATGTAACTGCAAGCAATGAATTCTCTGCTTTTGTTGGTGCTTCTACCTTACCTCACACTTATCAGAGTGGAGGAACAGTTGCAATAAACATTATAAGACCTTTTGATGGTCAAGTGGTTTACTTTGAAGATCTCTATTATACAGTTGGAAAAATAACAATTACCAATCCAGGAAGTGGATATAATTCTGCACCAACAATCACAATTGATGATCCAAGCACAGTAAATGATTGGGGTGTTGGAGCAACTGCTGCCCCAGAAATTGTTGGTGGAAGTGTACTTGCTGTTGAAATGATTTCAAATGGTAGAGGATACACATCTGTGCCAACAGTGACTTTTGGTGCTCCTGATGTGGGAATAAATACAGCAACAGGAGTCGCAGAATTAATTCCAACTTATTATGCTGTTACTAGATCAACACCAATTTCATCTGGTATTTGTACTGTAACATTCAATGAAAATCTTCCTTACTCTGTTGGCATAGGAACAACAGTTCCATTCTTTAAACAAAGTAGAGTATTAGGATCTGGTCATTCATTTGAATACATTGGTTCTGGAACTGATATTAATCGTTCTCTTCCTTCTGCTGGTGGAGTTCCAATTCAAGAAAATGAAGTTGATAATAGAAACGGTGGTCTAGTTGTTTACACGAGTACCGACCAGGCAGGAAACTTCCGAATCGGTGATGGTGTCCAAATCAACCAAGTTACAGGAACGATTTCTGGTACATTCTATTCTAAGAGTTTGTTTGCAACAATGACACCATTTATTCTAGCATTAGGAGGAGATTAAAAAATGCCATTACCGTTAAACGTATATCAGACTGTTACTAAAGTTGTTAGCACTAATACCGTTGGAATTTATACGGCACCAGTTGGTTATAGTGGAATTATTTTGCTAGCACAAGCATCAAATGTTGGAAGCGATACTCATACAGTTTCTTTTTCTCATAAAAGAACATCTGCTGGTATTGCAGTTACAACAGAAATCGTCAAAGACTTGCCAATACCTGCAAATGATTCAACGAATCTTTTGTTTGGTAAGTTGATTCTTGAGACTGGTGACTCTATTCAGATTAGTTCTGATAGTGCCACAAATGTAAAATTCATTGGAAGCATCTTAGAAACTCTTAACTAATATCAGAAATGTCCCAACCATATAAGAGCGGCAGGCAACAGAATCTTAATCTTGGTATTTCATCAGTTACCGAGAACCGCACAGTATTACAGACAATCGGTAAAGTCGGTATTGGGACGACTAATGCTCAAAATCATTCTTTGTTTGTTGTTGGGACAACAAACATTACTGGTGATATTAATGTAGGAGGTGCTTCTACATTTGTTGGTGTTGGAACTTTCAGTAACGATCTTTATGTTGCAAATCAACTCTACGTTGGTGGAGTAAATGTTAGTGGTGGCGCATCCATCGGTGAAGACATCACTACAAGAAATCTTTTAGCAACTGGAATCTCTACATTTGGTGGTTTTGCTGATTTCAATAATGATATTGATGTTGATGGGCATACTGAACTTGATAATTTAAATGTAAGTGGTATTGCCACTATTCAGAATCTTGATGTTCAGGGTGAGTTTGATGTCTATGATACGACAGCAACTTTCCATAATAACCTTTTCGTTGCTGGAAATCTGAGTATTGGTGGAACAACCACTATTATTCAAGCACAAGATTTAAAAGTATTTGACAAAGAGATTACTCTTGGTATTGCAACTGATGCCTTTAATAACGATGTTTCTAACGATATCACTGCAAATCACGGTGGTATTGCAATTGCATCCACAGAAGGATCACCATTAGTTGATCTTGCTCTTGCAGGTTTCAGTAGTCTTCCTCCAACTTACAAGCAGTTGATGTGGGTTGCCGCTAACTCATATGGAGTTGGTACAACTGATGCTTGGATGTTCAACTATGCAGTTGGCATTGGTTCAACTCTGGTTCCTAACGGTGTTAGATTTGCCGTAAGAGAAACTCAATTTACCGACGATACTATTAATACTGGTAATATTAATGTATCGCAAAATTTAAATGTTGTAGGAATTACAACTCTTGCATCAGCAGGTGGGATCACTACAACTGGTGGAGACCTCTATGTAGGTGGTGATCTTTTCTTTGATGAATCTACTGGACGTAATGCCACTTTAACTGGAAATTTAAACGTTGTAGGAGTCTCTACATTTGGTGGAAACATTGACGCTAATGGTGACTTAGATGTTGATGGAAGAACTGAACTTGATATTACTAATATATCAGAAACCCTTAATGTAGTTGGAATATCAACTTTTGGTTCTGATATTGACATCAACGGTTCAATTGATGTAGATGGTCATACAGAGTTAGATAACGTTAATATTTCTGGTGTAACGACATTTGCTGGAAATATTGATGCTAATGCCGACTTAGACGTTGATGGTATTACTACACTTGATGTAACCACTGTTGATGGTCTACTTACCGCTAATGCTGGTCTGGATGTTACTGGGCATACTGAACTTGATAACTTAAATGTATCTGGTGTTTCTACCTTCGTTGGGGTTGGTACATTCCAAGGAGATCTTTACGTTGGCGGTGATCTCTATATTAAAGATGATTTAGTATTTGATGAGTTTACTGGTAGAAACATTAATATTACTGGTGTTTCTACTTTTGTTACTGTTGATATTAATGGTAATCTAGATGTTGATGGACATACTGATTTAGATAATGTAAGTATTTCTGGTGTTACTACAACTTCTGGACTCCTTGATGTTAATGCTGGACTGACTGCTAATCAGGCAACTGTTGAAGATCTGACAGAAAATAGAATTGTTATTGTTGGTGTTGGTGGTAGATTAGAAGATAGTGGAAGTTTAACATTTGATGGCACTACTCTTAATGTGGTAGGGCAGACTGATGTTGATGACTTAAACGTATCTGGTCTTTCTACATTTGCTAGTTCTGCCGACTTTAATGGTGACTTAGATGTTGATGGTATTACTACACTTGATGTAACTACTATTGATGATCTACTTACAGTCAATGCTAATATTGATGCTAATGGTGACTTAGATGTTGATGGACACACTGAACTTGATAACGTTAACATCAGTGGTGTTACAACTTTTGTTGGACTAATAGATGCTAACGGTGGTGCCAACATAAGTGGTCAAGTTATTCTTAATGATGGTTTAGATGTTACTGGGGTTTCTACATTTGTAGGGTTCTCAACATTCCAAAATAATGTTTCAATTGCAGGTAGTTTAGATGTTAATGGAAACATTAACTTCAATGGAGATCTTTTCCAAGATAACCAACCATTCATCGCTTCTAGATGGACTGCAACGTCTGACAATTTAGATATCTACAGACTATCTAATGTAGGTATTGGAACTTCTACATTATTAGGGGCACTAACCGTAAGTGGCGATACGAACATTAGTGGAGTTGTAACTGCTACTACTTTTAATGGGCAAGTAAATGCTGGTGTTGGTACAATTACAATTCTTGATACTACTGATGCTACTATTGATAATATCAATTCTAGTGGAATTAGTACACTTGGTATTGTTACAGCATCACAACTTAGTGTATCTGGTTTCTCAACACTAACAAACCTTCAAGTTACTGGTTTGACTACAAATGGAACTGACTTTGGTGCTTCTCAATATCTACTAAGAGCAAATGGTTCTGGTGGATGGGAATGGGTAGATGTTCCAGGTATTTTTTCAGTTGATAATATTCTCAATGGATTTACTGTAACGGATGAAGGTTCAGTTGTAGGATCTGCTGGAAGCATCAAGCAACTTGATTTTAGAGGAAGCAATATTATTGCAAGTGCAGATCCGCAGCCAAATGGGATTGCAACAGTTCGCGTTTCTGATACTCCTACTTTTAATAGTCTTGTCGTTACTGGAATTACAACACTTGGACTTACAACTTCTACATCACTCTTCTCAAATGAATTAAGTGTTTCGGGAGTTTCCACCTTTGTTGGAGTCGGAACATTTCAGGATGATCTTTATGTTGGTGGAAATCTTTATGTTCAGAATGACCTTGTATTTGATGAATTTACTGCTCGGAACATTAATGTAACTGGAATCTCAACTCTTGTTCACTTAGATGTAACTGATGTTAATGCCTCTGGTATTATCACTGCGACAGGTGGATTTGTAGGAGATTTAACTGGTATTGCCGCAACTGCAACAGATGCAGTTCAACTTCAAACCGCAAGAGATTTTTCAGTCAGTGGTGATGTAGCAACTGCATCTTCAGTATCCTTTGATGGAACTGGTAATGTAGACCTAGCAGTTACACTTTCTAATACTTTCAGCGCAAATACTACTGGCATTATTACTGCATATCGTTTTAGTGGTATTTTAGATGGATATGCTACAACAGCAGGTATTGCAACTTATGCTACAACAGCAGGTATTGCAACAGTCGCACAAGGTCTGACTGGAACTCCAAACATTACTGTTGGAATTATTACTGCAGTTGATGCTTCATTTAGTGGAAATGTAAGCATTGCTGGAACGTTAACTTATGAAGATGTAACTAATATAGATGCTATTGGTGTTGTTACTGCAAGAAGTGATGTCCTTGTTGGTGGAAATTTATCCGTAGTTGGTATTACAACTCTTGCATCAGCAGGTGGGATCACAACAACTGGCGGAGATCTTTATGTAGATAATGATCTTTATTTTAATGGAGATTTGTTCCAGAATGGATCTCTATTTACTTCTGGTATTGGTATTGGGTTAACCTCAATAAATCCTCAGTCTGGTTTGATTGTACCAGAAGGAAGGGTTGGTATTGGATTTACTGATATTAATTTTGTTGGAACTGGTATTACTATTACTGGTTATGGAAGTACAGTAGTTGTTGATTTTAATAATTTTATTAATACTACTGAGTTTAGTAATTCAAATCTTGTTGGTGTATCAACACTTGGATTCTTTGGAGATGATCAAAATATAACTTCTAGTGTAACTTTACCTACAAATACTTTATTATATACTGTCCATAAAAATATAAATGTTGCTGTTGGAAATACTCTTACAGTTGGATCTGGAACAACGATCATTATGGATCGTTTTAATAACCTTGACGATGTTAAGGCTCAAAGTTTAGAGGTAGTTGGAACTTCTGGAACTTCTTTATTAGTTCGGGGTAATGCTAGAATTGTTGGAGTATTAACTGTAGGATCAAGTTCGATTACACTTGATGGGGATAATAATAAAATTATAATTGGAACAGGACTTACAATAAGTGATACTACCGGAATTCAGATTGGTGAAAGTACACTTAATTCAAATGAACTTAGAGTTAAGAATATATACGCTGATAGTTTAACATCATCTAGTCTTTTTGTTTCTTCTCTTTATGCTGATGTATCTGGTATAGCAACTTATGCAACAACTGCTGGTATAGCAACCAATATTAAAGGTGGTGATGCTGGTGATATTCCTTATCAAACATCGGCAGACACAACTTCTTTTATTGATGCTTCATCGGCATCTGTAGGTCAAGTTATTCTATGGGATGGTAATGCCCCTTACTGGGGTAATGTGAGTGCTGCTTCTGGTTCTTTTGGTGGAATTAGTATTCAAGATGAAGGAATACTAGTAGGAAGTTCAGGAAGCATAACTACTCTTAATATTGTAGGACCCAATGTTATTGTATCCGCAGACACTGGACCTAATGGTATTGCAACGATCACTGTTGCAGACTACGTTTCTGTTGCTGGAATAGCAACTTATGCCACCTCAAGTGGTATATCAACAATTTCTCAAGGATTAACTGGAACACCTAATATTACTGTTGGTGTTCTAACAGCAGCATCAGGTAATTTCAGTGGAATTGTAACTTCTTCCGGCATTAATGTTTCTGGCACAGTAACAGCAACTACATTTGTAGGAAATCTTACAGGAACAGCAACTTCCACTACAAATATTCCTAATCTTTCCGGTGATGTAACATCTAATAATACCATAACAACATTAGCAACTGTCAATAGTAATACTGGAACCTATGGTGATGCAGGATCAATTCCAATTGTCACTGTAAATGCTAAAGGACTTGTAACTGGTGTTTCGACAGTTGCACCCAATAATGGTACATTAACATTAAGTGTTTCTGGAACTGGATTAACTGGATCTGCTACATTTACTGCAAATCAATCTGGAAACTCTGCATTCACCGTAACTTCTAACGCCACAAGTGATAATACTAATAGTACAATAGTTTCAAGAAATGCTCTTGGTGGATTTAGTGCTGGTATCATAACAGCAGCACAGTTTTCAACTGGTTCGGGAACTCTTGGATTCACTACCAATACAATTAATGGTCCTGCCGAAATCATTATTGACCCATCACCAATTGGTGTTGGAACTACTAGTGGAATTGTTCGCATTCTGGGAGACTTATATGTAGATGGAACTCAATTTGTAGTTAATTCAACTACTATTGAACTAGCAGATTTTAATGTTGGTATTGCATCAACAGTGGGGTCAAACTTACTTCTTAATGGTGCTGGTATTAGTATTGGTTCTGAAAATATTAGTAAAACATTTACTTATAATAATTCTTCAAATACTTTAGAATCTTCAATTGGTCTTGGAGTTACTAGTGGTGGATCGTTTAAAACTGGTGCAAATACTGTATTAACTTCTACAACTCTTGGAAGTAGTGTTGTTAATTCTTCTCTAACTTCTGTTGGAACATTGAGTAATCTTAATGTTTCTGGTGTTACTACTTCTTCTGGTGGATTTGTAGGAAATCTTACGGGAACAGCAACGACTGCAATTAATCTTACTAATGCTGCAAATATTGCAGCAGGAACAATTGCTATTGAAAGATTGTCTGGTACTTATAATATTGATATCAGTGGAATAGCAACTTATGCCACAAGATCTGGAATAGCAACTTATGCCACAAGCTCTGGAATAGCAACTTATGCTACAAGTTCTGGCATATCTACAAATGTTATTGGTGGTATTGCTTCTGTAACTCAATTAAATGTTTTAGGTGTTTCTACATTCAATAATGGACCAGTACTAATTGGTTCTGGAACGGAAACAGGAACTACATTACAACCACTTCAAGTTACTGGCGGCGCTTACGTCTCTGGAAATCTGGGTATTGGAAGCACAAATCCAACATCGAAATTATCGGTTGAAGGTAACATTAATGTTTCTGGTATTATAACATCAACAACTTATGATACTGTATCAACTAGAAACGGATCTGCGACCGCAACAACCACAACAACATCACAGACTGCAATTCATACTGGACTTCCATCAGCGTCTTATCGTTCTGTTGAATATTTGGTTCAGGCAGTTCGGGGAACAAACTTCCATACTACAAAGATACTTGTAGTTCACGACGGCACAACCGCATACTTAACTGAATATGGGACAGTATTCAATAATACAACTGTTGCTTCTTATGATGTGAATATTTCTGGTGGTATTATAAGACTTCTCGCAACTCCTACAAGTGCTTCTTCAACAACTTTTAAAATTAGCTTTACTGCTATTGTAGTTTGATAAATATATAAAAGAAGCATAGGGGATAGTGAACCTTGGCTGACCAGAATTTTAGGGTAAAGCGCGGACTAGAAGTAGGTATTGGTGGGACAGTATTTGTTGCAACAAATACTGGTAATATTGGTATCAACACCACAGAACCAACGTCAAAACTATCAGTCGATGGTAATATTCTTGTATCTGGTATAGTAACAGCAACTACATTTGTAGGAAATCTTACAGGTACAGCAACATCAACAACTAATATTCCAAATCTTTCTGGTGATGTTTCTTCTAATAATACAGTAACAACATTAGCAACTGTCAATAGTAATACTGGAACCTATGGTGATGCAGGATCAATTCCATCAATTACTGTTAATGCAAAGGGACTTGTAACTGGTGTTTCGACAGTTGCACCCAATAATGGTCAACTAACACTAGGAGTTTCTGGAACTGGACTTTCTGGTTCTGCTACATTTACTGCAAATCAATCTGGTTCTTCTACATTTACAGTAACTTCTAACGCCACAAGTGATAATACTAATAATACAATAGTTTCAAGAAATGCTCTTGGTGGATTTAGTGCTGGTATTGTTACCGCATCTTTTTTCGGTAATCTTACTGGAAATGTAACTGGAAATCTAATCTCAACTGGTGTTAATACTGCAACAACACTTTCAGGAACTACTTTAACTTACACTACTGGTAATCTAACATCTCTCAATGTCAGTAATGGGAATATATTAACTGGCATCATTACAAATATTTCTGGTACTGACTTAAACTATATTGGCATTTCTACAATCACTAATGTAAGAAGTGTAACTATCAATAATACTGGTATTGCAACAATAAATCAACTGGATGTAAATCAACTATCTCCTGATGGTTCTAATTATGGTGCTGCACTTTATGTTCCTGTTGCAGATGGTTCTGGTGGATGGAATTGGGCAACAGTTGCAAGTGCTGGTGCAGGAAATCTGACTGGTATTGATATTCGTGAAGAAGGATCAATTGTAGGAACGGCAGGAAGTGTTACAAGTATTGATTTCCGTGGTAACAATATTATTGCAACTGGAACTGCTGGTGGTGCAATTGCAACCGTCAGAGTTTCTGATACTCCAACTTTTGATAGTCTAAATGTAACTGGTGGTGCTTATGTTTCTGGTAATCTGGGTATAGGAACCACAAATCCAACATCAAAACTATCAGTTGTTGGTGATGGAAACTTTACTGGTGTTATTACTGCTACTACATTCTTCGGTGCTCTTACAGGAACTGCAACAACAGCATCAAGTGTTACTGTAAATTCGGTTGGACTTGGAACTCATACTTATGGTGATTATGTAAAAGACATCACAGGTACTGCAAATCAAATCACAGTTACCAGTGGAACTGGTGAAGGTTCTTCACCAACATTAAGTATTCCAAGTCAATTCACTGCACCACAAGACCTAACAGTTACCAGAGACCTACAAGTCAATCGTAACTTAAATGTCAATGGTAGCATTACGATTGGTGGAACTTCAGCAACCTTATTTACAACAGAACTCAAAGTTGCTGACCCTGATCTTGTTCTTGGATTTAGAACTGATGCATTAGGTAATGATGTTTCTAATGATAATACTGCCAATCACGGTGGTATTGCAATTGCATCAACTGAAGGAAATCCATTAGTTCAGTTATTCATTGCTGGTATTGAAACCACTCCTGCCACATATAAGAAGATTATGTGGTTTAAGTCTGGAACATTCTCTGGACTTGGCACTGATGCTTGGTTGAGTAACTATGCGGTTGGTATTGGTTCCACACAGTTTCCAGTAGGAACTAGATTAGCGGCTGGAAATGTCCAATTTACTCAAAATGATTTAGCAGTTGTTAGAAATATCAATGCGTCAGGTGTTGTAACAGCAACAACATTCAGTGGTAATGCTTCGAGTGCTTCGAGTGCTAATTATGCAACTAGTTCAGGCATAGCAACTTATGCCACAATATCAGGTGTAACAACTGCTCTTCAAAATTCAAGAACCTTTGAAATTATTGGAGACATAATTGCTTCTCCAATCAGTTTTAATGGAACTGGTAATGTATCATTGGCAGCAACTATTCAACCCAATAGTGTTGAGTTGGGCACTGATACGACAGGTAATTATGTTACTTCTATTACTAACGGTTCCTATATTACTGGAGGTGATGGTGGAAGTGAAAGTGCTGTATTGACAATTGGTGTTGCTGCAACATCCATAAACACTTCTAATCAAGTTGTAGCAAGAGATTCTTCGGGAAACTTCAGTGCTGGAACGATTACTGCTAACTTAACTGGAACTGCTTCTACAGCATCATTTGCTACAACGGCATTTAATTTAAGTGATGCTGCTAATATTACCGCAGGAACAATTAATAGTTCCAGATTAAGTGGAACTTATAATATTAATATAAGTGGTAATGCCGATACTGCTTCTTATGCTACTTCTAGTGGTATATCAACTTATGCTACAACATCAGGTGTTTCTACAAATGTAATAGGTGGATTAGCATCTGTCACTCAATTAAATGTAGTTGGAGTTGCTACATTTAACTCAAATATTTTTCTTGGTGATGGTGATATTGCTTATTTTGGTGATGGTCAAGACCTTTTAATCTTCCACAATAGCACAGACAGTATCATCCGCGATAATGGTACTGGAGACCTGTTCATTGAAGGTGGAAATAGGATTAAACTTACAAACCCAACTGGTATTGAGACTTATGCAGTCTTCAACCAGGATGGTGCGTCGGAACTTTGGTATGATAATGAGAAAAAGTTTGAGACAACTGGTGCTGGTGTAAGTGTTTATGGAACACTTCAAACTCAACAACTTAATGTAACTGGTGTATCTACAGCACTATCTTTTTCTGGATCTGGTATTAACTTAACAGGTATTGTAACCTCTATAGTTGCTGGGTCAAATATTACTATTTCTGGCTCTACTGGTCAAGTAACAATTAATGCTAGTGGTGGAGGTTCAAGTTCAGGTTCAAATCTTACTGGTATTTCAACACTTGGATTCTTTGGAGATGATCAAAATATAACTTCTAGTGTAACACTACCTACAAATACTTTATTATATACAGTTCATAAGAATATTAATGTTGCATCTGGATCTACAATTACAGTAGGATCTGGAACAACGATCATTATGGATCGTTTTAATAACCTTGACGATGTTAAGGCTAGGACTTTAGAGGTAGTTGGAACTTCTGGAACTTCCTTATTAGTTCAGGGTAACGCTAGAATTGTTGGAGTATTAACTGTAGGATCAAGTTCGATTACGCTTGATGGGGATAATAATCAAGTCAATGTAGGAACTGGTATTACTTTACACCATACAAATGGTATTCAGGTAGGTTCTAGTAGAATACATTCAACAGGAATTGAATCTCAAAATTTGGTCATTAATGGAGAAACCCTATCTGGTGCTGGTGTTACTTATATTACTGCCGGAAGTGGTATTTCTATCGATCAATCTACGGGAAATGTAACAATCACTGCTACTGGCGGTGGCGGAGGAGGAGGTGAGTCTTATTGGGCATCAACCGCAGCAGGAATTCATACCTTATCTAATGTTGGTATAGGATCCACAAATCCAACACAAAAACTAGATGTTGTTGGTAATGTAAAAGCCACTGGATCAGTGACTGCTACCTCATTCTCTGGTTCTGGATCCAATTTAACTGGTATTGTAACTTCAATTACTGCAGGAAGTGGTATTTCAATAGATCAAAGTACTGGCAATGTAACAATTACCTCCACTGGTGGCGGTGGCGGCATTTCAGAATCACAAGCAATTGCATATGCAATTGCTCTTGGTTAGTTTACTAGAATAAAAACCATAAATATTAAAAAGGTAGGAACTACAAAATAATGGCAAAAAAACTTGTTTACAATTACACATTTAATCCAGGTGCTTCTGGTGTTGGTAATATTGTAATTGAAGGAAAT
>Ga0222713_10004463_pt1 | contig 14031 bp, 14 predicted proteins | sample C33_649DmetaG_FD_165061 | JGI IMG/M metagenome (GOLD analysis project Ga0222713, IMG submission 165061) | Estuarine water microbial communities from San Francisco Bay, California, United States - C33_649D | ecosystem: Environmental > Aquatic > Marine > Unclassified | place: USA: California...
CAACTGCTGCTTCGTCGACGAGTTCTTCTGAAATGAATTCTTTGAATGATAGCATCTTATTTCTTCTTTCTCATTCTGCTGTTCTTAATTCTCGACTGCTCGAGTTTACGAACCTGTGGCATAACTCTTACTGAAAGACGGGCAACCATTGGTGCCATACGCTTTACTTGCGCTTCGAGTCTTGTCTTTTCTGCTGCCGAAACAGTAGAGATATCGCGGTTGCGAAGTAGTCTCTTGTAAACCATACGACGAGCAGCACGAACTGAACGAGACTTAATCTTTTCTGGTGTCGAGACACGCTTAATTGCAATGTTTCTTGCCATCATACGACGACTTTTTGTGCGCATCGCATTAAACTTTTTCTTCAGGCGACCAGCAGGCGTGATTGCTTCTGACATTTCATCACATCCACATTCTTCTTCGCCTTCATCCTCGTCTTCATATTCGATTTCTTCTGGTTCGTATAGATCGACGATATCTTCCCATCCTAGGTTGTCTACATCTTTCTCGAGTTCTGCATATAGTTCGTCACTATCAACATCCCCGAAACGCATATCTTCATGCGATGCTTCGACAGTTCCAATATGACCGCCATTACCCTTGTGAGTATCATACTCTGGACCATTGCCTTGCGGAGTTTCAACTTCTTCAGCAATAACCTTCATAAATTCTGAGTGAGATTTATGAGCACGCTTCTGCAGTGCTTCCTTTTCAATAGAAGACTTGGCAGAGTTATACTTGTTCATGAATACATCAGCATGGTTAGGAGCAATCGTGTGATGCTTACCGTCTTGGAAGTGAACCTTTGACCCGATGCTTACTGCCTTGCGCAGTTGCATTACAAGATGCGGTGGTTCTTTTTCTTTCTCGATCTTTGCTTTCTTAGCAAGTGTTTTCTTTGCCTTTGAGATTCTGGCAGGATCGTTGAGAACCTTTTGAACCTTTGCTTGGAATTTAGCACGTGCCTCTGCACCCTTAGCAGAAATCTCAGCAAGATAACCTTCTCTGATACCACCGCAGTATTGAGTAGTTACATCATCGTAACGTGGATCGAATGAAGGGATCTTATCCGCTGCCATAGACTCTTGACCTGGAGTCATAGCAGCAAACTTCTTGCGTAGTTCTGGGCGACCCCATTCGTTGTCCTTGCCGAGTTCTTCTTTGACGTTGCCTTTGGTGTCGAACTTCTTTACTTTATTCTTTGCCATGAATGCAGCAACTGCATCATCAGTAGAAGTTTTAGATCCTGGGACTACACCAGTTTGTTTATAACGTTCTTTTGCCAATCTTTGACGCTTGATGTTATGTCCACCGCCACGGAACTTATCAAGCCAAGCAGCACCTTTACCTGCATTTCTATCAGCATAGTTTTCTTCTAGTTCTAAATCTTCAGGGAGAATGCTTGACTTAGTAACCTTCGACTTGAACGCCTTATGATCAACGCCGACACGCTTTGCTGCAACCTTGTGAGCATGAGCAGTGTTCTGTGCCTTGACGTGAACCGAACCAGCAGCAACTGCCTTACCAGCATGTTGCTTAGGGAAGTCCACCTTCCACATGCCATATGCTTCTTCGATTGCTGTATCACATTCGCCGCAGCAGTCAGGTGTGCCACAGTTATCGTGCTCAGTTTCTTCCTTGGCATAAACCTTATAGAGAGGATGCTTCATTGCCTTGACATCTGCTTCGTCCTTGGTCTTGTGAGTGGAAACAACTTCGGTTCCCTTCTTCACCATCCACTTTTCTTCGAGTTCTGCCGCTTCCTTGACAGCATTCTGACGAAGACTCTTGTAACGACGGATAGCAGATTTGCGCTCGGGAGAACCACCAGGAGTTTTTAGAAGATTAGCATATGCTTTCTTGATTTCTGGATTGGTCACGCCTTCGTCAATTTCAGTTTCTTCGTATGCCTTCATCGCCTTCTTAGCGAGATGCTTAGCAACATTCTTTACCTTGTTACCGTATTGATCCTTGCGTTCACCAGTCTTACGAGTTGGATTCTTTGGATCTTCATGCCATGGCATATCTTCACCTTCAGTAATCTTTGCATTCAATGGTCGGCGACCCTCTTTCTCAGTTGCTTTCTTGTATGCAATATCCATATCTTCGTCACTATCGCTCTCTTGCGGTTTCAGACCAGGATTTGGGTGATAACCATAGTCACCTTCTTCTGGGAATCCCTCTCTAGGATAGTGTTCTTTTGCCGCTTCAGCAATCTTTGCCTTTGCCTTTGCAATAATATCTGTTGCTTCAGGTACGCAGTTAGGAACCATTCTGTCGCCCTTTTTCTTCATGCCGACACGCTTGTATCCCTTCCAGCATGCCTCGTCGACCGATTCTTCGCTGACAGACTTCCATCCACCACCCTTAGACTTGTAATACTTTGCTGCCCAACCATTAGCATATGCTGATGGATAAACGTCAAACTTCTGTTTCGCCAAAGACTTTGCTTTTGACCATAAAGATGGATTAGTAGGTTCATTCCCCTCCATCATAAATTCTTCCGTGTTTACCATGACAGGTTTATTTCCCTTTCCTTTACGATCAGCAACTGGATCTTCTCTTCTTTTTCTACGAGCAGCAGTTGCTCTATCTTGCTTTGACATCGATCTTGCCTTGGCAGCAGGTAGGCATTTAGGTTTACCCTCGCCATCCTCTCTAGCACATGGTCCCTTGATCTTGCCTTTGGTGTCCATTCGCACCCACTTCTGGCGAAACCAAGTTCTTAGATCTTCGTTCATTTCTTTGCCTTCTTATTTAACTCTTCGATGGACTGTCGATTGTCGTTGATCCATTGCTGCAGATTTCTAAGTTGTTCTGCGTTTTGCATGCAGGTACTGTAGTTTCCGATGATGGTGAAGAGGGCTTCATTGTCTTTAATACCTGAGGGGGACGCATCAGAACTTCTGGTGGCGTCGGCATTACTGCCTGTGGCACTAATGTCGTGCGTGAACACCCAACCATTAGAAAGGACAGACTGAGAAGGCACAACAGTTTTGGCGACATCGCGGTAGACATATTCTTTTTCCCTAATTGTATTTACACGGTCAACATATTGAGTTACTACTTGTGTAGAAATCTCTGAATTTTTCTTTTCCATATCTGCAGTTAATGTTGCATTCTTAGCAGCAAATCGTTGCAGTTCTGCTTCGGCATAAGCAGATCCCTTCATGTAACCAAATACAAATACACCAAGTATTAAGGCAGCGCCTGCCAGTAACTTATATGGTAGAGGGATCATACCGAACATATCATTTTCCTTTTCCTATATTTATTCTTCTGGATTTTTCGTTGGTTTCTTTGGAGCGAACTTCTCAACTCCAGTAATACCAAGAGTACCGATGACAATATACATCACACCGTTGAAGATAAACTCCTCGATTGTGTAGTCCCAGAACAAATTGGCAATGTAACCAACAGCAATAAGAATTGTAGAAACAACTGCGACCATACGTTTGGTCGATGGATTACCACCGTCTGACATCATATCTTTAAGGTATGTTAGTAGTCCGCCCATATCAGTTTCCTTAATTTGCTATTAATAGAATACTATATTCACAAGATGCTGCAGTACCAGAGTTTGCCGCAATCAGTGTGACATCAAGGTCTGTTTTTTCTGGTAGTTGTAGAGGAACAGCAAACGTATAGTCAAAAGTTGATTGATATAGCAAGAATGTCATGGCGCGATTGAATGATCCACCATACAATCTATACATAAAATATCCTGTTCCGTCCTGCCCCTTACCAATATTGGCAGTTCCCTGTAATACATATGCAGTGTATCCAGCAGGAACAGTATATTGCGCATTTTGAGCAACCCCACTTCCAGCAGCGATATGACCTACAGTTGCACCATTTCTTGCCAAATGTATTTCGCCAGCATTGGTAGTAGAACTACTATTATATCTAACAGAATTAATGCGAATGAATGATTGTGTGGTAACTACTGGAGTTGTGCCAGTTAAAGTTATTGTTTCAGTCTGTGTTGCCCAAGTAGTGGAATTCAATCCACTGATTATAAGAGTTCCGGTGTCACTAGCAGAAGAACTATAACAACTTAATGTTCCACCTGCTCCCCAACTAGACCACGGATATAATTCAGAGTGCGTCCAAAAACTTTCTTCGGTTCCATTTCCAAATGCAGAATTAACACCTGTCTTAAAAACGCCCGACATTCCTGGTAGTAAACCACGAGCAACGTTCAATCCGAAGGTGCTGTTTTCTGATAGACCAGAACCGCCTTGCGACATTGTGACTGGCAGAGGATTTGCAGTAGTTACTAATTCACCATCTGATGTTACAAGACCTTGGGTCTCATAGAATTCGTCATTAACTCTAATCTGTGCCATCTTAGATTCCTAGAAACTGTTTAAAGGATATTGCCTCATGGAGACCCATACCATGGCGAACATCTTTATAGAGTTCGTGCTTATGCTTTGTTGACATGGCACTTGGTGCCATCTTATGAAATTCTTTTTCGTTACCAGCAGCGGCATGATGGCGCATCTTGGTAGCAGATGCACCACCGACTCCAGTATCTGCGTCAGAACGTTCGCCACCCACCTTGTGGATCTTGATACCTTTGAAGTTGAAGTGACCATGTCTACCTTCAACACCATTATATTTATGGATCAGCGTATGGAATTCATGCGCACGATCGGAACCCACGTGCAAGTGAAGGTGTGTCACACCCGACTTGTGTAGATTCGAAAGATGGTGAAGCATTGTCGGAGATTCTTTGGTGGCAAGTTTAACGTTTGCCCCAGGAAATGCACGCTTGGCATGTTTTAACTTTTGTTCAGGAGTCAGAGGATTCTTCTTAGCATCGTGACTACCAGTCAGAATGATAGTGTGACCATGTTCACCTGCTGCTTTACGAACCTGATTGACGACTGCCTCATGACCAACAGTAGGAGGGTTCATTCTCCCCTGTGTAATGTGGTGATGGACTTCGCTCATTTCTTGCCCTTGCCTGCTCTCAGAATTGCGCTGCGTTCACGATTCGCTTTCGAGAATCCTTCGCGGTCAACAACCTTTAGTCCGTTGGCAACATAACCTTCACCACCTGCTGCCTTACCACTGATCTTTGTATGGAAACCACCGCCACCTGCTGCGTCGAGACCACGAGCAAGATGATTGGTTGCTTGTTGTAGGTGATGGTGAATTTCAAACGACTTAGCAAAGTGTTCTTTGTTCTTAGCAACATGTGCAATATCTGCATTCATTGTAGCAGTCTTGCGTTCTTTCGCAGCAGCAGTTTTAACTGCATCAATTTTCTTTTGATGCACTGCTTCAAGATGCTTCTTATATCCAGCAACAGTTGGTTTCTCTTCGCTAGTAACTGTCTTATTGATATAAGAACGAGCAGTGATTTCATGACCATCGAGATGATGGTATGTATGATCCTTCATCATTTTCTCTGCCTGATCTAAATGATGCTGGGCAGATGTCTTTACTTCATGTGAAAGATTGCGCTCATGTGGCGCTACCAAGTGCTGAACCATGTGAACATCAGGGTGCGACCCAAATCCTTTGGTATCAGTAATTGGATGTGCTGTTTTATGTTCACCCTTTAGTTCGGTGTGAACAGTCATACTCACCTTTGACTTGTGAAGTTTCTGCCCTTCCTCACTGGAGACAGGCGTATGATATTCGATGGTATTAGGAGTATGTGAAATATGTCCATCTTTTACTTCGCGAGTATGAGGTTCACTCATATACCCACCCTGATATTCGCCAGCATGTTTCGGTAGAACCTTACCGAGATGTTTATGCAGTGCTTTCATTGGACCAACTAGATATGGTTTGTGCCCATGTTGTTTGTCAATATCTGATGCTGAGAAATTATAGTGTGCTCCTGGTCCCTTATACTTTACGCCAACCTTACCTTCTGGGGTGCGGATGGCGTGAAACGACATGCGGTCGTCAATCTTGCGAGTGATTGGAGTCTTTCCAGCAGCAACACCTCGTAGCGTCTCTAGCGCATGGTGTGCAGCATCTTTATTGTCAAATGACCTATCCGACGGGTGTTCAATATGTTGAATCCCAGCAGCAGGTTTCTTTTGTTCAGAGAGATATTCTATAAAAGATAACATTAATATTCCTTATCAAACCAAGGTATCTCTCATATTTATAATAAAATTGTCCTATCAAGACTCCGTTTAGTGGTTATGTTTTCTCGCGAAGAGAATGAAAATACTTCGGGTGTTCCGTTGGTAATTGATAGGATTACCACGGTTTTATTTATTAAATCAACTTTTTCCAAGTGAAGTTCAGACGCTTGTCATGATATTGTATCTTGGTTTTATCAAATGGTGGAGTATACATAATATACTTTTCGTTATCATATACAGGTTTTGATAACGTATGATCAATAATTGTTTTTCTACCACCACGAATGCATTGTATTTCAATATCTGGCAATGGTATTCGAGAGAAATTAGATTCCATTATTTCCAAGAATTCGCGATCGCCGTAGTGAAATGGAGTATAAGACTCATCATAACCACCACTCTTTTCATACATAGTTTTGTTGCACATAAAAGTATTAGATGGTTTCTCGGATGACATGAAGAAATTATTATGTCGCGTGCAAAAACTATACCAGTGGTCGGGTTTTAAATCCATCTTATATAATTTTTCGAGATCTTCGACAGTAACAAAATGATCGATGTCAAGAAAAATCATCCACTCAGTTTTTGCAACTGCTGCCCCAAGATTTCTACAACCATGACTATTAAATCCGATATCTTCATCGATAACATACAAAGAAACATTAGTATTAAATGTACTCTGTTTCATCACATCAAATGCAGGACGCTTTCTAGACGCATCGTCGATTAAAATAATCGACACAGGAACAGTGTAACTATTCCATTGTTCTATTGCTTTTTCCAGAAAATAATCATCATTATAATATGTTTGAATAATAGTAATGTTGTTCATATTTTGCACTCTAAATTAGTTTTTCCCATTCGAAATTCAATATGGTTTCAATCTGGACTATTTTTTCTTTATCGAATCTTGCAGTGTAGAAAACCATTTTTTCATTGTCATAAACAGGACCACGAAGTGTTTCATCGATGATACCTTTTCTACCACCTCGATGACACTGAATAGTAAAAGAGTCAAGTACTTTTTCTGGAGAAAGGTCTTCAAGTTTTTGCAAAAACTCTCTATCTCCCATATGAAATCTTACATATGATTCATTGTATCCACCAGCATCCCAGTAGAGCGTAGGATCTACGACATACTGATTTAGTGTTAAACTTTTTTTTGCTGGATCTCTATAGTAAGTATTGAGTTTATACCAAGAATATGATTCTAAAACTGTATCATTAACTAATTTATCGACATCTCCAGGATTAATTGTATGATCAATATCGATAAACAATAACCAATCACCTTCTGCAACTTTAGCAGCAAGATTCCTACAACCATGACTGTTAAATCCAATATCCTCTGTAACTCTATATAAAGAAAAACTGATGTTATCGCGAATTTTATTTTTCGCGATAACATCAGCAGCAGGGAGTTTTATAGATCCATCATCCACAAGGATGATTTCGATATCAGATGTAATGTGGTTCCACTGATCAATACATCTCTGCAGATCTTCTGGTTCGTTGTAGTAAGTTTGAATTAGTGTTAGTTTATTCACCGACAATCTGTCTTAGTTCTTCCGACGCATCAATCTCAGTAAGATCGATAGCAGGAAATTCTACCTGCTCAGTGAGACTATACTGAAGATACTCATTGTGAGTGATGTTCTGATCAAGATACAGTTGCCAACCAGAAAGAGTTTCATGGAACTGCTTAGTATGAGTTTCAATCAGATGACGCTTACCCTCACAAGCACGACCAATCTCATCTAGAGATGGTTCGTGGTCGAAACGAGCAACGATATATTCCTTACCGCCGACGGTTTTCCAAAGGGGCATTTCTTCTGTAGCAGAATTTGCCCAGATCATTGTAGTGACAACCAACTTGAGAGTAAGTTCAGGAGTTTCAGTTTGTTCAGTCATTTCAGTTCCTTATAAAGTGGCGATGCCAGTAGGGTTCGAACCTACGACCTAGAGCTTAGAAGGCTCTTGCTCTATCCAGCTGAGCTATGGCACCAATTTCAATTTCTTTTATACTATAGAATGGTATATTTGTCAAGGGTTTTTATTTAATATCTAATCGTTCAGGATATTCGAACCATCCAGTTGCAATGTATTTATTGCCAACCAAATCTTTTGCTGCACGATGAACGTGAGTATATGCGGCAGGCCATATCACAACTGTTCCTGCTGTTGGAGTATATGATACATCCTGAAATTTAAATTCAGTCTTGCCACCTGTCTCAACATCATTAAGATATATCATCCAGACAGCGAATCGTGAACGATTGTTACCAGAACCCTGTTCGTAGTGCCAGCGATGAAATCCTCCACCAGTTTCCGATCGTTGCATTTTCCAACCAGGAGTAAAAATCTCAAGGAAAGATCTGCCTGTGACATTATACTGCTTGTTGTATTTTCTCCAAGCAATCATAACAGAATTAATGATTGCTTCTTCGCACTGCTTTAACGAACCATATCTTCCATTGAACAGATTCCAGTCAGTTCTAGATGCATCATCAGAAAGAATACATGCAGATCCAGGATCTGGTCGAGAAATGATTTCGTCCATTGTTGTGCAAGTTTCTGCGCAAACATCGAGTGACAGTAAGTCAGGATATGCTTCTATAAAATTCATCAAAAGTCAAACTTAGAAAAGTCCCTCATTCTTGCTCCTATCTGTGTTCTTTCAAACACAGGAATATCTTCTTGACCAGAATCTGTGATGCCTTCTTGCGCAGACGCTTCAACATCATACAGTTTCATCTTACCACGGTCAATACCAACCATGAACCTTTTGTTAATAGCAGGATCATTATATCTATTCTTCAACTGCTTCACCATCAACTGCCCCATCTTCTCGAGTTCTTCCGTCGAGATGAGAGCAAACATCAAGTCAGCAGTAGCAGGCAGACCAAACGATTCTGAAGTATCCGTAAGTTCTACATCACTGTTGGCATAACCACCACGAGTTGTTTGGGTTGCTGAAACAACTGGTAGATCAAACTCAACAGCAAATCCACGTAGTTCTTCAGCAATCGCCTTCACATATGTATAAGAGTTTACACCCGCTCCTGGTTTAAACCGACTAGAAGCACAAATATTTAGGTAGTCAATAAAGATAATGTCAGGTCGGAAGTTGCGTTTCAACATTAGTTCGTTTAGCAATGCCTTGAAGTGCCCAACGTGTGCAGATGCAGTAGGATATTCCTTGACAATCAACTTACCCTCAGTCTTTTTACGGATCTTATCAATCCGATTGTCAAACATGGACTTAGAAAGATCCTTCAACTCCCCAATGTTCACGTTCATCATGTTCGCATCGATTCGTTCAGCGATACGCTCTTCTGCCATTTCGAGTGTGATATACAGAACATTCTTACCCTGTGCAAGAACACCTGATGCCATATGACACATAAACAGAGACTTACCAACACCAGTACCAGCAAGACAGATGTTTAGGGTCTTGTTTGGCAGACCACCACCTGTAATCTTGTTGAACATGTCAAGATCGAATGGTAACTTGTTTTCTTCGCGATGATAGAATTCGAAACGAGAGTCAGAGTTGTCAAGATAATCGTGCCCAACGTTATTGTCGAAGCACACACTCAATGCTTCCTGTAGAATAGAAGGAATACCATCCTGCGACTGTGCTTTATCTTCACCATCAATAATCTTAATTGAATGCATGATTGCATTATAAACTGCCTTGTCCTTACAGAACTTCTCAGTTTCTTCGAGTAACCACTTGTTATTTACTTCAAGTTCAGCATCGAGTTTAGTAAGAGTCTCATTAATATCTTTATACTCTCGCTCGTTTACTGTCTTGTCATTCTGGACTGCAATATCAATCGCCTCTATTGTTGGTAGAGAATTATACTTGTTAATAAATGCATCAATGTAACCAAACAGTTTACGATCGGATGAGTCGTGAAAGTATTCTGGTTTCATAAACGGAATAATCTTCCGAGTATAATCTTCATCCGAAAATAATTTACTGAGAATTATAGTTTCAATCTTCTTCTGCAACATTCACATCCTCAAATTCTGGGTCATATTCAGCGCAAATCTTTTCACAGCATGGTTCACAAATGTATGTCTCAAATGGAATACCATTTTCTTCGCCATGTAAGCAGAGTGCAGGATCTTTCTTAGGATTGATACTGCACCCGCACTGCTCACAAGTTTTCGTATTCTTCTGAAATATCCTCATCAGATACGTCAACATTATCACCCTCCATCATTTGTCCACCTGCCATGCGATACCGCTTCTCAATCCACTCACCAAAGGTAGGATCAGTCAGCACTGGCATCCAGAATTCTTTAGTGTAAGTATCATTTAGGCGATACTTCTTTTCTTCACCAGTCTTTTGGTACCAACCATTAGAAGGTTTTGTTACGTGACCTGATTCTAGAGCAATGTCAAGTAGACCAGACCACTTACTGATACCACCTTCGAAGGTAACTTCAATCGGGATCTTTGACTTCTCGCGAACGTAACGAGACTTCTCGACGTTGATGATAAAGTTATACCCAACTACCTCAGTACCAGACTTCTCTTGCTGGCGACCAATGATGAAGATGTTATCTGCGGAATAGTAGATACCAGTTCCGCCCGACACGATTGCCTTGGGGAACATACCAATTTCCATGTAAGTATGATTGACCACGACCATAGGAATATCCTTGATAGTAAGGTGCGGTGTGATCATACGGAACAGCGACTTCATCTGCTTGGCGCGAGTCATATCTGCAACAGACTTACCGTCCAGAGCATCATCAACTTCCTTCTTAGACGCCAAGTTACCAACAGAGTCAACAACAATCATGACGTTATCGCCACGTTCGAACTGGTTGATCTGTTGCATGACATCATGCTTCAACTGCTCAATGTCAGTGATTGGTGTGTGAATTACATAGTCAGTATTAATTCCAAAGTTCTCGAAGTATGATTGTGGCGCACCAAACTCTGAGTCATAGAACAGAATAGCACCATCAGGATACTTAGTTTGGAAACTCTTAACCAACATCATAGCAAACGCTGTCTTGAAGTGCTTCGACGGACCAGCAAAGACAGTTAGACCAGGAGTCAAACCACCATCCAGTTTACCAGACAGGGCAACATTCAACGCAGGAACTGATGTCTGGATCAGATCCTTCGTACTGAACAACTTACTCTTAGAGAGAACGTTAGTCTCTTTAATCGTGCTGTTCTTTTTAATCTTATCAATTAGTGCATTACTCATCCAAATAAATCCTCCAGTGTTGCGGTCTCTTCGGTTTTCCAACCAAGACCTTCAATAATTTGTTTAATTGGTTCCAAGAAACTCTTCTCGAACATTGTATTATAATCTATATACTTATGAATGTCAAGTTCTTTTGGAATCTTTCCGATAAAAGCGATACAATTTTCACGGATATGATTGGGTTCCTTCAAATATAGGAACTTAATCTTCTCGCCTTCTTGGATTACTTCATGTGTTTTATCTAGATTATTCTTACGCAGCAGGTGGTTATACATCAACGCACCTCGAACATGCATCGGTGTTCCTTTAGCATAGATATCTGCAGTAGAAGTATACTTTAGTAGTCCATTAACACCACGAGGGAATGCGATTTCCTCTGGTTCAAACTTGTTAAACAACATACGAGTATGTTGAATGAATCCCTGCAGAGTTTTCTCATCTGTGGTCAGCGCCAACCTCACTGCTTCTTTGAGGCTCTCGCGGACAGGCGCTGGAGTAGAGGAACGAACAATCTCAAGACCCATGACTTTGAGTTTGGGATCTTTATATCGAACACCTTCGTTATCGTAGACGTTGAGTGCATACCTTTTCTTCGCAACCCATAGACCACGTTCCGCGATTGCCTCACGTTTGAATATAATTTTCTTTTGAAATGCGTTCGTGTAGTCTGCAAGTTGATCACAACTCTTGTTGATTGCCTCTGTGATTTTCTCTTCGCAGATTTTATCGAGAACGCCAATGAGTTTGTCGCGGTCCATACCAGGATAAAACTTACTAACAAGAGGCTCCAGGGAAATATAGCAAGAGTCAGTATCAGAGTAGAAAGAGTAGTCATATCCATTTGTGCCAACAACCTTATTGAGATATTCGTTTAATGCTTCGCCAACCTTACGAATGATATACTGACCAGTCATCGTGATCCCCTCAGCAATTCGCGCATCATAATAACGGAAGTATTCATTACCCCACGCACCGAACAGTGAGTTCAACTGAATCTTTCTTGCCATCTGGAAGTTGTTATACTTTGAGATGTCATTCCGCAGTTTGGGATTCTTCGTTTCTTCATACTCTTTCTGTGCGGCAATCATCAGTTTCTTGTATCGCTGACGATCGTCGAAGAACTTCTGAACAATTTCAGGGAACTTACCTTGCTTGTCTCGAGTATAACAGTAACCATTAGCAGTCATGGTATAGTCATTATCATTTAGATCGGAAAGATCGTATCGATTTTCCAACAACCCGTTTACCGTGGTATCTTTAACAGCACCTTGCACAAAAGTTTCAGGCGACTGGTTATACTGCATAATAATTGATGGATACAGCGAGGTAGCGTCAAAGGAAACCACCCAGTCATACTGTCCAGGTATGGGTTGCTTTACAAACGCACCTTCAATCGAACGTCCCTTTGATTCCTTCTTCTGAGGAATCTGAATCTTCTGATTGTGCAGATGATTGTAAATAATACAATCCCAAGTGCGAACCTGAGAGAAAACATCATTGAAGTTACACTTAGCATCGTATGCCATCGTAAGAATCAGTTCAACCAACTTCATCTTATGCTCAAGAGCATCAACAATCTCAACGTCTCTAACGTTATACTCTACAAACTTTTGCCAATCCTTGGTGTAGAACTCACGGAAAGTCTCGTATGGATTATCCATCTTCTTAAGACCAAGTTCTACCTCACCAATATAATCGAGTTTATAACTTTCCCGACGAACATAGGTAAACTTCTTGTAGAGATCGATGTAATCAATGATTGCGACACCAGTAATATCATACGAGATATGCTCGCGACCCATGATAGTCATGTTCTTACGACGAACAAGACCCCATGGCGAGAACTTCTTTTTCATTGTGTTATCTTCTTCGGTACAGAACAAACGTTCAACACGAGAGATTAGATATGCAATATCGAACAGGTCGCAGTTCCAACCTGTGATAATGTCAGGATAATTGTCACTATACCAACGAAGGAAAGTTTCAATCAAGTCGCGTTCATTATCGCACTTGACATAAAGAAACTTGTTACCCTGCTCGCGGAGTTTGACAATCTCATCGCACTTGTCATCAAATTCGCCACAACCGAATGTGATAATCTGTCGTGTAATAAGATTCTTAACCGTGAGCAGGAGAACTTCTTCGATAGGATTGTGCACATCAGGAAACCCATGTTCCGATGACGTTTCAATATCGATAGTCTGAATATTAAGTTGAGAAATATCCCACTGAATTTCCCCAGGATAAGTATGAGTAATATACTGATACCCATAGTTTGTCTGACCATAGATCGGGAAGTTGTCTACCTGCCCATAGGTCTGAACAAATTCTTTTGCTTCATTGTTATCTGAGAACTGCACAGGTTGCAGATCTTCCCCGAACAGAGACTTATATTCGCTCGGTTCTTTCGACTTGACATACAGAGTTGGAGAAAACTCTGCTCGCTTGGTGAAGCGCACACCATTATGTATTCCTCGAGTTAAAATCTTGGAACCATATTGGTGTGCGCATGTGTAAAACTTCATAAAAATCCCTCATCATTCAAACTAATATACTATAAAACATAACAAAAGTAAAGGGATTTTAACGTAACTTGTATCCAATCTTTGCTTCAAGTTGTTCGACAGTTGTCTTTTCAATCTGCGACTTAGGAACAAGATTGTTTACCGTATAAGCGATAGTGC
>Ga0222713_10004464_pt1 | contig 14029 bp, 12 predicted proteins | sample C33_649DmetaG_FD_165061 | JGI IMG/M metagenome (GOLD analysis project Ga0222713, IMG submission 165061) | Estuarine water microbial communities from San Francisco Bay, California, United States - C33_649D | ecosystem: Environmental > Aquatic > Marine > Unclassified | place: USA: California...
CCGCCGCGCCGGCTGGACGCACCGCAGGGGCCATGGAAATGGAGAGCGGATGCGTTTCGAGGGCCGCCGGTGCGAGCACACCGCGCCGCACGCCGCCCGGGGCGCCTCCCGCCACCACCAGGCCCAGCAGGAAACTCACCACGGCCGCAAGGCCGACCGCCGTCAACGCGTGCACCTTCATGCCTGTGAGGTCATTATAAGAGCCTGAAACTGCCCCTCATCCAGCACCGCCACGCCGAGGGCCTTCGCCTTCTCCAGCTTTGATCCGGCCTCGGCGCCCGCCACCACATACGTGGTCTTTTTCGAGACAGACGATGAGACCTTGCCGCCGAGGGCTTCGATGGTGGCCGCGGCCTCGTCGCGGGTCATCGAGGTCAGAGTACCGGTCAGCACAAAGGTCTTCCCCGTGAACGCGCGCAGCGTGTCGGCGTCCCCGCCCTGCGCATCCGCCATCTGCACGCCCTGCGCCACCATGGCGTCGAGCACGCCCTGGTTGCGCGGGTCATCCAGGAACGCGCGCACTGATCGCGCCACCACGGCGCCCACATCAGGAACCGCCTCGATCTGTTCCACCGGCGCGGCCCGGAGCGCCGCCATCGATCCGAACGCCCGCGCCAGTGCCTTCGCCACGCCTTCCCCGACATGCCGGATGCCGATTCCGTGCAAGGCGCGCCACAACGCGGCGGTGCGACTCGCGTCGATCGCGGCCACAAGATTGGCCGCCGACTTCGGCCCCATGCGGTCGAGCGCGGCAAGCGTCTCGGCGTTCAGGCGGTACACGTCGGCGTAGGTGTGGACGTGTCCCAGCGTGACGAGCTGGTCCACCAGCGACTCACCGAGGCCTTCGATGTCCATCGCGCGCCTGGAGGCAAAGTGCTGAAGCCCGCGCCGGATGCGCGCCGGGCACGAAATGTTGTCACAGCGCCACACCACTTCGTCCTCGGGCTTGGTCAGCGGCGACTGGCACGCGGGGCACTGGGACGGCATCACCCACGGGGCGCTGCCGTCAGGGCGTTCGGCCAGCACGGGACCGAGCACCTTCGGGATGATGTCGCCGCCCTTTTCGACCAGTACGAGGTCGCCCTCGCGGATGTCCCGCCTGGCAATCTCCTGTTCGTTGTGCAGCGTCGCCATCTGCACGGTGGTGCCGCCGAGGCGCACCGGCTCGAGCACGGCGTAGGGTGTGACCGCCCCCGTGCGCCCGACGTTGACGGCAATCTGTTTCAGCCGCGTCCGTGCCTGCTCCGCCGGGAACTTGAACGCTACCGCCCAGCGCGGGAACTTCGCCGTGGCGCCCAGCGCCGCTCGCATCGCCACGTCGTCGAGTTTGATCACCACGCCATCGGTTTCAAACGCCAGCGCGTGGCGGGCGTCGCGCCACTCGTCGCAGAACGCGACGACGGCGTCGACATCGGCGCAGAGGCGGTGATGCCGCTCGACAGGAAGCCCCCAGGCCTGCAGTTGCGCCAGCGTCGCATGGTGCGTCGCCGCCACGAGCGGACTGCCGGCCGGGAGCACGACCTGGTAGAGAAACGCGCGAAGGCCGCGGCGGCTGACTGTGGCCGCATCGAGGGTTCGCAATGTGCCGGCCGCGGCGTTTCTGGGATTCGCGAAGGCCGGCTCCCCTTCCGCTTCTCGCTCGTCGTTGACGCGCTGGAAGTCCGCACGCGGGAAGTACACCTCGCCCCGAACTTCGACCACGGCAGGGACGGCCTCCTGCGGGCCGGACAGCGACAGCGGAATCGCGCGAATGGTGCGCACATTCGGGGTCACGTCTTCGCCGCGGACGCCGTCGCCGCGGGTCACGCCGCGTACCAGACGCCCCCGCTCGTACGTCAGCGCAATGCTCAGCCCGTCGATCTTGAGCTCGGCGACGTACGGCATCGGCGTCGTCTCCGCGACGCCAAGCGCCCGGCACAGGCGCGCGTGAAACTCGCGCAGTTCGTCCGCGCTGTACGCGTTCTCGAGGCTGAGCATCGGTTCAAGATGCGCCACCGTCGGAAAGCCCTCTGCCGGGCGTCCGCCCACCCGCTGCGTCGGCGAATCCGGGTCGACGAGGTCGGGGTGTGCGGCCTCAAGCGCCGAGAGCTCGCGCATCAACGCGTCGAACTCGGCGTCGGAGATGTCGGGATCGTCGTGGACGTAGTACCGCTCCTCGTGGTACCGGAGGAGCTGTCGCAGTTCGCGGATGCGGGTGGCGGGATCCACCGTCGTGATCAGCGGTCGCGCTGCAGGACGTAATCGACCAATGACACCAGGCCGTCACGTTCCACGGACGCGGGAAACGCCTCGAGCAGATGGGCCCGGGCGGCCTTGCCGTAGGTCAGCGCACGTTCGTAGGCGGCTTCGGTCGCGCCGTGTGTCGCCAGCAGGCTCTTGATTGACTGCCAGGCCTCGGGCGTAACCTGACGGTCGGTCACCACCTGCTGAATCAACCCGGCCACTTCGGGGCCGGTGCGCTGCTGCAGCAGGATGATCGGCAGGGTGACTTTGCCTTCGCGCAGGTCTCCGCCGATTGGCTTGCCCAGCACCGTTTCATCCGACGTGTAATCCAGCACGTCGTCGACAATCTGGAACGCGATGCCCAGGTTGAAGCCGTATTCGCGCAATGCCACGCGCTGGGCCTCGGAGCAGTTGCCGAGGACTCCGCCGATTTCCGCACAGCCGGAGAAGAGGAACGCCGTCTTGCGACGGATGATCTCAAGGTGCTCTTCCTCGGTGATCGCGGCATCACCCATCTTGGTGAGCTGATACAACTCGCCTTCGATCATCCGGAGGGTGACTTCACAGAGCAGGCGCACGACTTCCAGCGAGTCCTGCGTCAGCGCCATCGCCATCGACCGGATGTAGAGATAATCGCCGAGGAGCACGGTGACGTCGTTGCCCCAGCGGGAGTGGGCCGCCAGGCGGCCGCGCCGTGTTTCGGCCTCGTCGATGATGTCGTCGTGGACGAGTGTGGCCGTATGAATAAATTCCACGACCGCCGCGTTCAGAACGTCCCTGGTGCCCGTGTATCCGCACATCCGCGCGGCAAGCAGCAACACGGCCGGGCGCACACGTTTGCCGCCGCTCATCTGGATGTAGCGGCCCATCTGGGGAATCAGCTCGACCTTCGACTCGAGGTGTTTCGCAAACTCCTGCTCGACGCGACTGAGAGCGTCACGCACCGGTTCGAAGATCCGGCCGAGATCCGGTACGGATGTGGCAGATGGGTTCACTGGGCTGTGTCTTCCGGAAAACGTGCGTTTCGCATCAAGAATCAGACCACAGCCTTCGCGGGGGTGTCAACGCGGCGACGGCCGAGATAGGCGTCGAAGTTGGCGCGCAGGCGGTCCGCCATCGCGCCCGCGGTCACGCCACGCAGGTCGGCGATCGCCGCGATGGTCTGCGTCAGATACGCCGGCTCGTTTCGTTTGCCCCGGAACGGCACGGGCGCCAGATAGGGCGCGTCGGTTTCCACCAGCAGGCACTCGTCAGGCAGCGCGCGCACCACATCGCGGAGGGCGCCCGCTTTCGGAAATGTCACGATGCCCGGGATCGAAAGGTAGAACCCGAGGTCCAGCGCGCGCGTCGCCTCGTCGAGCGTGCCCGTAAAGCAGTGCATCACGCCGCGCACCCGACCCTGCCCCGCGTCGCGGAGGATCGCATGTGTGTCGTCGGTCGCCTCGCGCGTATGGATCGCCACCGGCAGGTCGAGTTCCACGGCCAAGGCCACCTGCGCGGCAAACACCTCGTGCTGGACGTCGCGCGGCGCCTTGTCGTAGTGATACTCCAGCCCCATCTCGCCCAGCGCCACCGCCTTCACGCGGGCCACCGCGGCGCGAACCACCCGCTGCACATCCGGAATGCGCCCCGCGTAGGCGGCGGCGCGATGGGGATGCACGGCGGTGGCGTAGCAGACCTCGGGCCACGCGGCCTGCACGATCGGCACACGCGCAAACTCCTCCTCGGTGTCCGAGGAGAGAATGCACATCACCCGTGTGACGCCCGCGGAGCGACTGCGTGCGACCACCGCCTCAAAATCGTCGGCGAACGCCGCGTCGGCGATGTGGCAGTGAGAATCGACCAATTACTTGATCCTGGTCCCGGGAGCGGGCGCTTCTTCGAAGGCCACAAGCGTCGCTTTGCCGCCGTCCGCACTGGCGGCGAGGATCATGCCGTTCGACTCGATCCCCATCAGCTTCGCGGGCTTGAGATTGGCGACGATGGCGACCGTCCGGCCAACCAGTTGCTCGGCCTCGTACGACTCAGCGATGCCGGCCACGAGCGTGCGCTGTTCGGAGCCGAGGTCGATCTTCAGCTTCATCAGCTTCTTCGAGTTAGGCACCTTCTCTGCTTCAAGCACCTTGGCGACGCGCAGATCGATCTTCAGGAAGTCCTCGATGGAAATGCGCGTGTCGAGAGGCCACTGTGAGGCCGGAATGGCGACGGTGCCCTCGGGTGTTGTGGGTGTTGCAGGTGCTGTAGGTGTTGCAGGCGGCGTAGGTTCGGTCACATCGGTCTCCTTCTTCGGTTCCAGTCTTGGCCACAGGGCGTCCTTCACGGTGACCTGCCGATCGCCGGACGTGCGCCAGACGCGTGCCGTGTGCCATGTTTCGATAGCGGCGCCTTCGCCGAGCCGCCGCAGAATCTCGCGCGCCGATGCCGGAATCACCGGCGACAGCATCACGGCGGCGAGGCGCAGACCTTCGGCCGCATTCCACAACACGCGGTCGAGCGGCGCCGGGTCCGCGTCCTTCGCGAGATGCCAGGGTGCCGAGACCGCAATGTATTCGTTCAGACGGTCGATCCATCGAAACACGGCGGCACACGCCTCATCAAGCGCCAGCCGTTCGTGCGCCGCCTGCCACTCCGTGGCCACGCCGCCAAACGCCTCCGTCAGGACGGGATCCGCCGCAGTGGCCACCAGTCGCCCCTGCCGGTAGCGGCCTGCCATCGAGGTCAGCCGGCTCACAAGGTTGCCGAGGTTGTTGGCCAGGTCGGCGTTGTACTTCTCTTCGAAGCGGTCCCACGAGAAGTCACCGTCATTGCCAAAGACAATTTCCTTCGTCAGGTACAGCCGCAGGGGATCCGGCCCGAACTTCTCCACGGCGGCGAGCGGATCGACGACCGTCCCGAGCGACTTGCTCATCTTCTCGCCCTTGAACAGCACCCACCCGTGACCGAAGATCTGCGTCGGCAGCGGCAGGCCGGCGCTGAGCAACATGGCCGGCCACACCACGCAGTGGAAGCGCGTGATGTCTTTACCCACCAGATGCAGCACCGTGCGGCCGGACTCGCCCGTCTGCGCCCACCACCGGTCAAAGAGCGCATCATCGGCCCCGAAGCCCGCGGCGGCCGCGTAATTGATCAACGCGTCGTACCAGACGTAAACGACACTGCCGGGATCGTTGGGCAGCGGGATGCCCCATGCCTGCCCGGCGCGACTGACGGAGATGTCGTCGAGCCCGCCTTCGAGCAGACGCAACATCTCGTTCCTGCGCGAGTCCGGCGCGACAAAGTCCGGATGTGCGGCGTAGTGCGCGAGCAACGCATCGCGGTACTTTGACAGTTTGAAGAAGTAGTTCTTTTCCTTGATCCAGTCCGGCGTCGTGCGATGGACCGGGCACTGCCCGTCAATCAGCCCTTTCTCAGGCTTGAACTCCTCACAGGACACGCAGTACCAGCCTTCGTACACGCCCTCATAGATATCGCCCGCCGCCAGCGACCGCTGCACCATCTCCTGTACCGCCACCTTATGACGGGACTCCGTCGTGCGGATGAAGTCGTCGAACGACACGTCCAGCCGCGCCCAGACCTCCCGGAACTCTCCCTCCATCCGATCGCAATAGGCGAGCGGGTCCATCCCCTGCTCCTTCGCTCGTTTGAAGACATTCTGGGAGTGCTCGTCATTACCCATCACAAACCGCACGTCGCGGCCGACGAGGCGGTGATACCGCGCGATGACGTCGGCGGCAATCTTTTCGTACGCCGTGCCCAGGTGGGGGCGGTTATTGACGTAGTCGATGGCGGTGGTCAGATAGACACGGGACATATGGGCTGCTGTAACGCCCCATTGTACAGGCTGCCCGCCTTGCCCGCGTCACTCGTGGCGACCGATCAACCCCTCCGCGCGGAACGAGAAATACCGCGTATCCGCCAGAATCATGTGGTCCACCACGGGAACACCAACGACGCTCCCCGCCTGCGCCAACCGGAGCGTCAGCCTGATGTCTTCCTTGCTGGGCTCTGGATCCCCTGACGGATGGTTGTGGAACAGCACGACACCCGAGGCCCCGCCCCCCACGGCCACCCGGAAGATGTCCCGAGGATGAGCCATTGACGCATCGAGGGCGCCCACCGAGTGGATATGGGTGCGCAGAAGCCGGTGTTTGGTGTCGAGCAGCATGAGCCCGAATCGTTCGACCGGAAACGCGCCAAACCTCGGGAGCAGGTAGTCGGCGCTGTCGGCCGGACTCGCAAACCGAGGCCGCTCCACCGGTTCCCGCGCCAGTGTCCTGCGGCCCAGTTCGACCGCGGCCTGAACCCGCGCCGCCTGCGCATCTCCTATCCCCCGCGCCTGGCGGAGTTCGTCGCGGGTCATCCTCGTCAGGCCGTGTACACCGGACGCCTGCGCCAGCAACGCCCCCGCCAGCGTCATCGCACTGCGCTTTGCGGCTCCGTGGCCGAGGACGATCGCCAGCAGCTCCTGATCGCTCATGGCGACCAATCCGGCGCGTTCGAGTTTTTCGCGAGGTCCATCTGCGATGCGTGTCCGGGACGGTATACTCGGGGTCTTCATGCTCCGCCTCGTCTCTCTCGTCGCCCTGTTGTCCTCGCTGGCATTGACTTCCGCATGCTCCCAGCCGCCCGCCAAGGAGCGGGGTCAGGCCGAGGGCGCAATCGCCGCAGCCCGCGCGGCGTCGGCGGAGGTGTATGCCGCCGATGAACTGCTCGCCGCAGAGACGGCACTCAGCGAATACGATGCCGCCGTCGCGCAGGGCGACTTCCGCGGCGCGCTGAATGCCGCGCTGGCCGCCCGCGACCGCGCGTACGAAGCCGTGCGCCGGGCGAGCACCGCAAAGGCGGAGGCGCGTGGACGCGCCGTGCGCCTCGTCACAGAGATCGAGGCCCTGATAAGCCAGATTACCGGGCGGCTCGCCGGGACCACGACGCCCCGCATCACGGGGGCCGGGGCTCAGCGGCTGCGCCAGGCCGTCGCCGCGACCTCAAAGGCCCTGCAAGAAGCGGGCACAGTGATAGACGATGAGCAGTATCCGGTGGCGATTACGCGATTAGAGACCGCGTTGGCGGGATTGCAGAAGGAATTCGACACCGCCACGAAGCGCAGCCGTCCGTAGGGCCTGGCAGAATCTGCCACTCGCGGCGGTGCCACCCGCGCGTTATCTGACGACCCACCCGAACGTCAGCACCCCGGCGACGATCACGCAGTACCCCACCACATCAAGCACCACGCCGGTCCGCATCATGGCGCCGATGGGGATATAGCCGCTGCTGTATACGATCGCATTCGGAGGGGTCGAGATCGGCATCATGAAGCCCATACTGGCGCCGAACGTGGCGCCGAGGGCGGGCTCGAGTGGAGAGACGCCGGCGGCGGTCGCGACAGCGATGGCCGTTGGAACAACGACCGTCGCGGCTGCCGTGTTGGACGCGGCCTCCGACATCAGGATGGCGACGGCGGTAAACACCAGCGTCAACCCCACCGTGCCGGCCCCGGGAACATGTCCCACCACCCAGCGGCCGAAGCCGTCCGCCAGACCGGTGGAGTCGGCCAGACCGCCCATCGCCAGGCCGCCGCCGAACAGCAGGATGATCCCCCAGTCGATGTTGGAGGCCTCCTCCCAGGTCAGTGTGAACTTCCGCGCACGCCAGCTGATGGGCAGGAAGAACAGAAGCAACGCGCCCAGAATGGCGGCGACCGATTCCGGCACCATCGCTGCCACGGTCGTGGTCCACAGGTGCGTCTGTCCCAGGATCAACGACAGCAAGCCCGGCAGGGTCCACAGCAGCACCGTCGTGCCGAACGCCAGCACCACGTTGCGTTCGCCGACCGTCATCGGACCGAGCGCGCGCAGTTGCTCGCGGACGCCTTCGGTTGCCCGCGCGCTCAGTTCCACGCCCTTCGACGCCGGATACAGCAGCCACACCACCAGTACGCCGAGCATGACGATCACCAGCGGCACCGCAAACGCCATCCACCCGGCAAATGAAATGTCGATGTTCGCGTTCCTGAGGAGCAGGCCCTTGCCGATGAGGTTGGGCGGTGTGCCTACGGGCGTCGCCATGCCGCCAATCGACGCGGCAAACGACGTCACGAGCATCATCGCCATCGCGAACCGCCGGAAGGCCGGGTCGTTTGTGCGTCCTCGGCCCAGTTCGGCAAGCACGGCCATTCCCAGTGGGAAAAACATCGCGGTCGTGGCGGTGTTGCTCATCCACATCGACAGCCCTGCGGCGACGCCCGCGTAGACCACGATCAGCCGGAGGGCGCTCGTGCCGATCCACGGCGACGCCAGCGCGGAGAACGCCATCCGCCGATCGAGCCGGTGCACGAACATCGCTTCGGCGAGGATGAAGCTGCCGATGAAGAGGAAAATGATGGGATCCGCAAAGGGCGCGAACGCGGCGCGCGCCGGAGCCACCCCGAGAACCACGACAAGCGTCGGACCGAGCAGCGCCGTGGCGGCCAGTGGAATGGCTTCCGTCATCCACATCACGATCATCAGGATGAGCACCGCGCTCAGTTTCTGCGCCGCCGGCGACACGTCCATCGGCAGCCACAGCATGAGAGCGGCCAGCAGCGGCCCGAGCACCAGGCCCGCGGTCCGTCGCCGGCGGTTGAAGAGATCCTCCGCCGGCGAATAACTCTCGCCGGACCCCGAGGCTTCATGAAAACGCCTCATTGGCGCCCCCACCACTCGATGTGGCCGATGACTTCGGCCCACCCGGTGAGCCAGACCTGCCCCGGGGTGACCGTGACCCGCTGGGTGCCGCCCGGCGCGACGACATCCATGTCGGTCGACGCCCCGCCGAATGCCGCGGCAGCCACGGCGGCGGCACAGGCACCGGTGCCTGAGGCTTCCGTGGGGCCGACGCCCCGCTCCCAGATCAGGATGCGAACGCGGTCGGGCGCTTCCACAGTCGCCAACTCCACGTTGGTGCCTGCGGTAAAGCGCGGATGAACCGCAAGCGCCGCGCCGACGGAATGCAGCCGGGACACCGAGACGGACCCGGCGTCCCCGAGCACCACACACTGCGGGTTGCCCATGTCGAGCACGACACATCGAACGGTGGTGCCTCCCGCGTCGAGTGTTTCCTCGCGCACGCCACGCGCCGGTCCCATCGCCGCGCGACACATGATCCGGGGGCCCATACGGCTCAGAATCTCCACCGGCCGCTCCCCGGCGTCGGTGTCGATGACCACGGTAGCCCCGGCGTCAAGATTGCGGTAGCGCGCCAGCCACGCGACCACACACCGGATGCCGTTGCCGGAAATCTCCGAGTGGCTTCCATCGGCATTGAGCAGGCGGGTCGCCGCTCCGCGGGGAGTCGGCGCAACCAGCATCAACCCGTCCGCGCCAATCCCCGTGTGTCGTGCGCACAGGACTCGCGCGAGGTCCGGGAGGTCCCCGACCTCTGCCACGTCGCCCATCGCGGCCAGCAGAAAATCGTTGCCGTAGGCGTGCGCCTTGACCACCCGCAGCGCGGCCACGGCCTACCGATCACCTTTCCGGCAGAACGCCAGCATGTGCCAGCCGTACCGCCGCACCAGCGCTCGGGGCAGCAGGTTGAATGCCCCTACAAAACACGTGTTGAACGCCATCCCTTTCCAGCCCTTGTGCAGGCGTGACTTCACCGGGAACCGTTCATACACAAGGCGCACATCCGCGAACACCGAGACCAGATCCCGGAACTCGGTGTCCGAGTAGCGCTTCAACACCGGCGCGTCTTCGTGTTCGAGCGGCGTTTTCATCACTTTTGACAGCAGGTGGAGCCATGAGTTCCGGTTGTACGCCTGAAACACGGCGAGCCCTCCGGGCCGCAGCACCCGGTGAATTTCAGCGACCATCCTGCGGTCGTTCCCGGTGTACTGCACCACGCCGTGTGCAAACACGAAGTCGAATGATGCATCGGGAAACGGCAACTGCTCGCCGTCAGCCACCTCAAGACGGGCGTGCAGGCCCTGCTGGTCCAGATTCTGCCGTGCGAGCGTGATGGCGCTCTCGGCAATGTCCACGCCAGTCGTCCTCGCCCCGGCCCTCGCAAAGCGCACCACCTCCACCCCGGCGCCACATCCGACGTCCAGGACGTCCTTGTCCTTCCACTCGTCGAAGTGGATCAGGTCCAGCAGGTGATGAAGCTTTTCGAAGTGGTACTGGTCCAGGTCCGCAAAGAACCCTGCGGTGCCGGGCGCGTGCGTCGAGATCTCCAGGTCGTGAATGTGGGTATTCCAGTAGGCGCGGACGCGTTCGTTCATGCGGGCCTTACTATAAGGCAGGTATGACTCGCGATCTGGCCCGCCTGACCGACACCCGGCACGATCTGCTCGTGGTCGGCGGGGGCATTCACGGACTGTTTGCCGCCTACGATGCCGCGACGCGGGGCCTCTCGGTCGCGTTGATCGACCGCGGCGATATCGGCGGCGAGCTCTCTTTCAATCACCAGCGCACGTTACACGGCGGCCTTCGCGCCCTGCAGGGGGGCCAGGTGCAGAAGTGCCGTGAGATGGTGCAGGAGCGCCGCGCCTGGGCGCGCATCGCGCCGCACCTCGTGCGTCCGATCCCCTTCCTCATCGGCACCTACCGCGGCACCAAACGGTCCCGCCTCGTGGTGCGTACCGGTCTCAGGATTTATGACTTCCTGGGACGTGGGCGCAATCAGGGCGTTCTGCCGGAGCTCCACCTGCCTGAGGGGCGTCTGGAATCGGCGGCGGCCACCAGGCGGCTCTTTCCGGGCATTGCCGACGCCGGCCTCTCGGGCGGCGCCATCTGGTACGACTACCAGATGGTCCACCCCGATCGCCTCACGTGGTGTGTGGCGTTGGCCGCGGCCCACGCCGGCACGACCATCGGCACGTATCTGGAAGCTACCGGCCTTCGGCGCACCGGCCGGCGGGTCGACAGCGTCACGGTACGCGACACCATTACCGGCGCATCGCTCGACATTCCGGCCGCGCGCGTGATGATTGCCGCTGGTGGCGGCCTGCCGCCGCTCCATGCCGCCCTTGGACTTGGTCCAACCCCACCGCTCGTGCGGGCCATGAACCTCCTGCTCGACCGACCGGCACGCGACATCGCGCTGGCCGCCAGTTCGGCTTCCGGGCGCATGTATACCGCCGTGCCGTGGCAGGGCTTCGTCCTTGTCGGCACGTATCAGTCCGAGGGGATCGTGAGTCCCGACCACGTCGCCGCCGCGCCCGATGACCTGCCGCGGTTCCTCGAGGACGTGAATTCCGCGTTTCCCGGCCTCGCCGCAACGCAGGCCGACATCCGGTTTGTCCACCACGGCCTCGTCCCCGCCGTCGTCCGGCACGGCCGCGCAGACCTGATGCCCGATCCACAGGTCCTTCGCGCGCCCGATGTCGACGGCGTGGTCAGTCTCGTCGGTGTGAAGTACACCACGGCCCGACTCGCCGCTGAACGCGCCGTTGATGCACTTGGAGTGACGCCGGCCACGGGGCGCACCGGCTCGACGCTGCTGCCCCACGCAGATGTGGCCGACAGCGATGGCCTCCTGCAGGAGGCGCTGCGGTCGGCACAGCGATCGCTGGACCGCGACGTCATGCAGCACCTGGCCTCCTGGTATGGCACCGAGGGCGCGGCCGTTGTGGCTGAATCCATCGCGGGAGATGGCCTCGACCGCGTGGCGCCTGGGACGCCGGTGCTGTGTGGCGAGATTCGGTATGCGGCGCGTCGCTCAGCAGTCGTTCGCCTCAGTGACGTCGTGTTCCGGCGCACGCCGCTGGCCTCAGCCGGCACACCGGGCGAGGCCGCACTCGAACGCGCCGCCACCCTCACGGCCGAGGTCCTGGGCTGGTCACCCGAGCGGCGAGCGGAAGAGTTGTCGCGTGTGCGCGATCGCCTGCCCGGCGCTACTGCACGCGGAACGCGTTAAACACCCACGTAAACCCGGTCGAGATGCCCCACGTGGGATCACGTTCGGTAATGCCGAACAGCAACGCTCCGTCGAGGCGCACCGGTCCGCGAGTAATCCGCGAGCCCACGCGCATTACCGACCGGCTCTCGGTCGCAATCGGGGGAACGCCGCTCCGTGTGTTGGCGCGGCCGTTGAACTCGGCCACCACTTCCACGCCGCTGGCCACCGCCCGCGCCAGCGACACGCCGTAGGTGATGACGTCATTCTGGCGGTCGCCGCGCTCGGGGTCACCGAGAATTCCCAGACCGAGGTTGCCGACCACACGCACCGACTGGATCGTCTTGGCGCCGGCCAGTCCGATGCGGAACTCCGTTGTATCCAGCCCGAGTCCGCTCTCATTACCGGCGTTGGGCAACCGCGTCGAAAAGCGCACGGCCATCGATGGGCGCCGCACGCCTTCCGACAGGAACCGCACTTTGGCGCCGACGACGACGTCTTCGACGTCGCTGGTGGAATCGCCCGCAATGTCCAGCATGCTGTCGAGCGGCGCCGCGAAACGGTTCGTAATCGACAGCGTGTTCCGCACACCGCCGTCGAGTTGAATCTCCGCGATTGAGCTCACGCCAAAACTCAGGCCGAACGTGCCAAACCGCCACAACGTGCCCTGCAGGCCGGACGCCGGGTAAAACGCTTCTTTCGCGTAGTCCACGCCGCCCTCAAGCAGAATCTGCCCGGGCCCCACAGTCTCAGGGTCTTCGGTCACGAGCGGGCGGGACTGCGCGGAGGCCGTCGCCGCCGCCCCCAGCGTCACCACCATCAGCCAGATCGTTCCCACTACTCTCATCGTGCCTCCCTCGAATCCACCACGATTGTGACCGGGCCGTCGTTGATGGATGACACCTGCATATCGGCCTGAAAGACTCCCGTCGATACCGGCAATCCCGCTGCCCGCAACCGGTCACACAACATCTCGTAGAACGCCCGCGCCTTGTCCGGAGCCGCAGCCCGGATGAACGACGGCCGCCGCCCCCGTCGTGTATCCGCCAGCAGCGTGAACTGGGACACGACAAGCACCGCCCCGCCCACCTCAAGCACGGACCGGTTCATCCGCCCCTCATCGTCGCCAAAGATGCGAAGGTCCTTGATCTTCGACGCGACGTAGTCCGCGTCGGCGACCTCGTCCTCGGACGCGACCCCCAGCAGAACGAGCAGGCCGTGCGCGATTTGGGAGACGACCACGCGGTCGATCGAGACCGACGCGGCGGTCACGCGCGTCACCACCGCGCGCATGGTCAGGTGGTGAGCGCCGCAGCGATCTGCGGGACGGGATGCAGTCGCGTGTCGAGCAGGTGCCGGGGCTGCACGTTGCCAATCGCCTTGATCATCGAGTTCTTGATGTCCGGATGTTCGAGTTCCATCTCGGCGATCATGCGCTTCAGCCGCTGGCGCTTGAGGCTCAGATCGCCACACGCCGGGCAGCAACACCCGATGACCGGCAGGTTGTTCTCGGCCGTGTACGCCCGGGCCTCGGCTTCCGTCACAAAGACGAGCGGGCGGATAACCACATACTTGCCGTTATCGGAGGTCAGGCGCGCAGGCATCGCCTTGAGCGACCCCTGGAAGAACACGTTCAGGAGCAGCGTTTCGACAAAATCATCGAGGTGATGCCCCAGGGCGATCTTGGTGGCGCCAACCGAGTTGGCCAGCCGGTACAACACCCCGCGCCGCAACCGCGCGCAGAGCGAACACGGCGTTTCGCCATCATCGAGGATGTCGTCCATGACGGCCCCGATGGTCGTGTGTTCGATATGGAGCTCCCACCCGCGCTCCTTGCACGCCTGCGTGACCACGTCGTGTTTGAAGCCCGTGTAGCCGGAGTTCACATTGATGGCGCAGATCGAAAAATCAATCGGCGCCCGCTTCTGCAGGA